>RRYU01000162.1_pt1 | contig 29648 bp, 20 predicted proteins | sample 2162651 | NCBI WGS metagenome assembly RRYU01 (sample SAMN10267283, study PRJNA491782) | microbial mat metagenome | isolation source: biomat in the production well | place: Japan: Minami-Kanto gas field, natural gas well KTG3 | collected 2017-06 | reverse complement strand
TCGGCATTGCGGATCAGGCTATCGCCGTCGTCACCATCCAGGGGAAACAGGCTCAAGCCGAGGCTGGCCGTCAGGGTGACGGAATGTCCTGCCAGTTCGTAGGGCTGACTTAACGCCCGCAGGATTTTGGCGGCAACCCGGGCGGCCGTTTCGGGGCTAGGGATCTCTTCGAGCAGCACAACAAACTCATCGCCGCCAAAGCGGGCCACCGTATCGACCTGGCGAACCGTCTCACGCAGCCTTTTGCCCACCAGCTTTAACAGCTCGTCTCCTTGGGCATGGCCGAGGTTGTCGTTAATGATTTTGAAGCGATCAAGGTCGAGCATGATGACCGCTACCTGGTTCTTTGAACGTCCGGCGTGGCCGATAGCCTGACCCAGCCGATCTTTCAGCAGGGCGCGGTTGCTTAAACCGGTCAGCTCATCATGGGTAGTGCGGTATTCGAGTTCTTTCTCGTAGTTTTTCTGAGTGGTAATATCCTCTTTGACCGCGATGTAGTGGGTTGTTTCTCCCTCTTTGTTGCGCAGGGGGGAGATATGGGCCCGTTCCCAGAACAGATGCCCTTTTTTGTGCTTGTTGATAAAATCGCCTTGCCATTCTTCTCCGGCCAACAGGTGCGCCCACAATTGCCGGTAAAGTTCACGATCGACCAGTCCCGATTGCAGCATGCGCGGGTTTTCCCCCATGGCCTCTGATATGCTGTAGCCGGTGATGTCGGTAAATTTCGGGTTAACATACTCGATAGCGCCATCAAGGTCGGTGATGATAACGGCTGCGGGACTTTGTTCGACGGCCTGACTGAGTTTGCGCAATCGGCTTTCGCTTTTTCGTAACGCTTCAATCGCATCTTCCCGTTCCTGTTTGAGCCGCCACTCCCGTAACGATTGTTCAACGATCCGGGGTATCTGCCTGAAGGTGTCGGCGGACTTGACCAGATAGTCCTGGGCTCCGGCTTTCAGTGTTTCAACCGCTTTTTCTTCGCTGCCCTGCGAGGTCATGACCAGGACTGGAAATGTCATTTCAGTGGTGGACAACAGTTCAATAGCATCGCCGTCAGGCAGATTGAGGTCAATAAGGAGGATGTCAGGTGGGGATGAACGAATAGCACCGTGACAATCTTCCAAAGTTGTCACGGTGTTTATATAGAAGCGCCCTGATTCTTCGAAATGATGGCGAATCATCTCGGCATGGGCCGGATCATCCTCGACAATCAATACGGAAATTTTTTGTCTGTATTCCATTACTGCGAATCCCTTGTTTTTATTGCCCCCGGCAAGGTAAAGCGAAAACAACTTCCCTTGCCCAGTCCTTCCGATTCGACCCGGATGGTGCCGCCATAATACTCAACTGTCCGTTGCACCAGAGTTAGTCCCAACCCCGTACCATCGCTGGTTTTGTCGAATTTATTGAACAGGCCGAAGATTTTACCCTGGAATGTTCTCTCAATGCCCTTGCCATTGTCGCGAACGAAAAATTGGATACTATGATCGATTTGCTCAGCCCCGATATCAATGGCCGGGTGTTGCTGGTTTCCCTTGAATTTGGCAGCGTTGTCGATCAGGTGCAGCCAGATCTGCCCCAGCTTGTTGAGGTCACCGCATAATTCCGGCCCCTCTTCGGCAATGGTCAGCCTGATACCCTCCAGCTTGTTTTCCCTGGTTAGTTGATCGACAGCATCCTGTACCAGTACGCGAAATGGGGCGGCCTCGGTGCTATTGTCCGCCGGATTATTTTGGAACATCAGCAGCAGACTGTCGAGCAGGCCATTCATCTGCCGGGCGGCGGTACGGGCATAGTCGAACACCCTGGTCAGTTTGGGATCCATGGTTGCCGGCAGGGAGCTTTGAATCAGGCCCAGGGAGGATTCGATCGTCACCAGGGGTGTTTTCAGCTCATGGGAAACGGCGTAGTTAAACTGCTCAAGAACTCTGTTGCCTCTTTGCAGTTCGATATTACGATCGGACAGGGCTTTTTCCGCTTTCAGACGATCACTGACATCGTGTGCCAGAACAACTTCAGCCCGGTGTCCATCAAAGGTCATGGCGTGGGAAGTAATCTCAACGGCTAACAGTCTGCCGTCTTTGGTGAGGTGCCGCCAAACACCGGCACGGTCGAGACCGCTGGTGATATTATCAATATTTTCTTGTAGTTTACTGATGTCTTCAGGTGGGCGAATATCCTTGATGGTCATGGCTAGAAATTCTTCACGGCTGTAACCGTAATGAGCTACCGCTGCATCATTGACAGCTAAAAAGGCGAGGTTATCGCGATCATATGCCCACATCGGATGGGGATTGGCTTCAAACAGCAGTCTATATTTAGCTTCCCCGGCCCGTAATTCTTCCAGGGCAAGCTTTTTTTCCCATTTCTGTCGGGCTTTCTCGATGACATTCGGAACGGTTGTAACCAGTCGCGGCAGATTGCTCTTCAGCACATAGTCATCGACCCCCTGCTTGATCGTTTCAATCGCCAGTTCTTCACCCAGCGCCCCGGTGACCAGCACAAAGGGCGTATCAGGTGCTTTATGCTGTGCGACCTTGAACGCCTGCAGTCCGTTGCCATCGGGAAGGTTATAATCGGAGATAATCAGGTCATAAGTGTCGCCTGAAATAGCGGCGCTAAAATCAGAAAGGCAGGTCACCAGGTTGACCTCGCAGATTAAATGGCCTGATTTCAAGGCGCGGTGCACCAGTTCTGCGTCCAGAAGATCGTCCTCCAGATGCAGGATGGATAGCGTCGTTGGAATCATCAATTCTTCTCCTTTGCGACACACAGGTGGTGCCACTTGGAAAGGGAAAGAGGGCCCTTAGTAAAAAAGGCCCCCCCCCGGTTTTGTCGGGGGACCATAAAAGTTTGAACAACGTTCAAAGCTTATGTCATTCAGTATGGGACTGCAAGTAACAGATTATGAGAATACTAAAGTGTCGTCGGAAGGTACTCTATGGTCGCATAGGACAGCACCTTGGAGAAGTCATCAGAGAACCGGCACGGCAACGCGAAAGCTATCATGTCAGCAGGAAAAGGTTGCATGATTAACAAAAAATGATAAAGTTGAGTTAACCAAGACAGAGAGCGTTCTTTTTGTAGATGATGATCCAGCTCTCGTTATGGTCGCCAAAGAATTTTGACTGCACTTTCGCGTCAAACTTCCGCTGACAGCGCCATAAACAGGAAAGGAGAGCCAGGGGATGCTCACTACGTTGTTCAGGCTGATGTTGTTCCTGGTGCTGTTTTACCCACTTGCCATCATGCCGGCTGAGGCCGGGGATAAGCAGGTCATTATTCTTGAAACCATGCCGGTTCACGTCATTCTCGAAGGCTCGGCCGTCTTTCAGGAAACGCTGCACATCATCCGCGACTCGGTTGATGTTCGAGTTCTTAAAGCCGATGGTGATCCGGACAGGGCAACCCGTCTGCTGAAAAATGCCCTGGCCGAAAAAACACCCGACCTGGTTGTTGCAATCGCCACCCTCGGTTCCCAGGCCGCTCATCAACTCCTCAAGGATACGGACATCCCCTGGCTGTTTTTTACCGTAACCGATCCGGTCGGCGCGGGGATCGTTGCTCAGATTAACCAGCCATCAGGGACTAATGTCAGCGGGCGGGTCTACGGTATCGAGCGGAAAACCAAACTCGATATGGCGTTGCGGTTGGTCAAGGACGTTTCTTCACAACGACCGCTACGGATCGGCTTAATTCATACCGATTATCCGTCCTCCCTGGGTGATAAAGGGATGCTGCAGGCAGCGATAGAGGATCATCCTGATTTTTCCTTGGTGCCCTATCAGATTGCTTACCAGCCGGTGCCGGAAAAACTCCCGGAGTTGCTGGATCAGGTCCGGGAGGCCACCCGGAAACTGACCGGACAGGTCGACTACTGGTGGACGCCGGTCGGTCCGCTGGGAGAGCGGGACGAATATGTCAAGTTGCTGGTTGAAGAGACCGAGCAACCAGTCCTGATGGCGACTAATCTGCGTGGTCCACAGCTCGGCGCGTTACTCTACCTGGGACCCGATATTCCGGGGCAGGCGCGGGAAGTTGCAGCGTTGGCGGACAGTATTCTGAGCGGCGAGGATGCGGGAAGCATTCCGATCACAATGCCGAAATCCTTTGCTGTCGGTCTCAACCTGACAACGGCAAGTCGACTCGGCATCGTGATCCCGGCTGATATCCTCGATATCGCCGGCGACAACGTCTATAAATAAAGGAAAGAGACCGCCAATGTTGTTTCGCATCCTGCATAATTCCTCCCTCCGCAGCAAGATCGCCATGCTGGCGGTTCCGGCCGTTCTGCTGGCCTTTGCCCTGTTCGCCAGCTGGGTGACCCAGCGACAGGAACAGGCCTTTTTGAACCGCACCCAGATTCACATGCGTTTCATTACGGGAGACTTTGTCAATCACCATCTGAAAAAAAACTATGAGCTGCTGGAACGAAATGGCCTGCAGGAGATTGAATCCTACAGCACCCGCTACCAGGAAGATGCTTTCAATGTCCTGAAAGAACAGCTTTCGACTATCGGCGGGGTGGCGCTGCTGGTTGATGTGTCAGGCACGATCAAATTTTCCAGCGATCCTGAACCGGAGCGGTTTCGGCCGGTCATCGACCGGGTTCTGGTTCATGCCGCCAGTGGTCAGGAGCATGGACAGTTCTGCACTCAGCCGGAGGATCTGCCCCTCGGTTATCTCTTCTGTGACACCTATTTTGCGCCCTGGCAACTGAATATTCTCTACCTGATTGACCGCCAGGAAGTGACCCGGGAGCTGCTGCACGACCGGAAGCTGTACTTCGCTGGTGCCGGAATCAGCGCCCTGCTCACCGGACTGCTGCTGTTCTTCCTGATTAATCATTTTGTTGTCAAACGCCTGACCTTTCTGCTGGGTGCCATTGAACGGTTGCGCAAGGGGGATTTCAGTGGTCGTCTGCGATTGTCCGCCAGGGATGAAATCGGCCGACTGGCTACGGCATTTGACGAGATGACCGAGCAGCTGGAAAAAATCACCTCGGCCAAGGATAACTTCAACCATCAACTGCAAGCCGCAAACAAGGAGCTGGAATCTTTCGCCTACTCCGTTTCGCATGATTTGCGTGCGCCTTTGCGCGCGGTAGATGGGTTCAGCCAGGCACTGGCAGAAGATTATGGGGATCAGCTGGATGTTGATGCGCGAAAATATCTCGATTATCTGCGGCAAGGGGCCCAGGAAATGGGGATCTTGATTGACGACCTGCTGACCCTGTCGCGGTCCACTCGCGGTGAGCTTAACCTGGAATGGGTCGATTTAAGTCTCATCGCCCGGGCTGTGGTTGACGTTTTGCAGGAGAGGAACCCTGAGCGAACTGTTGACGTCACGATTGAGCCGGATCTTAAAGCCTGCTGTGACAAGCGCCTGATAAAAGTCGCACTGGAAAACTTATTCGGGAACGCCTGGAAATACACCGGCAAAACGGAGCAGGCGAAGATTTCATTGACTCTTACCAGGGAAGATGACAAAACGATAGAAATTGCTATTGCCGACAACGGAGCTGGTTTCAACAACGATTATGCGGGCAAGCTCTTTGAACCCTTTCAGCGCTTGCATCGCAAAGATGAATTTCCCGGTTCAGGAATCGGTCTCTCAACCGTGCAACGAATCATCAATCGTCATGGTGGGATCATTCGTGGCGAAGGGCAGGTGGGGCATGGCGCCGTCTTTTACTTGAAACTCCCGAAAGAACGGAATTCGCATGTATGATATGAAAAAGATCCTGATCGTGGAAGATGACCCGAAAGATGAGTTGCTGATCCGTCGCTCGCTGAAAAATGCCGGACTAATCAATCCCATTGTTGTAGCCAATGATGGTGAGAGAGCGCTTGATGCGTTGTTCCCGAAAGATGGCAGTGAAGGCATGCAACCGGCGCTCATCTTGCTTGATTTGATGTTGCCGCGGATCAGTGGCGTAGACGTTTTGAAGAAAATACGCACGGAAAAACGCACCCGGAAAATCCCGGTTGTTATCCTGACCTCATCGGATGAACCCTATGATATCGACTCCTGTTATACGTGCGGCGCCAACAGTTATGTTCGCAAACCGGTCAATTTTGACGATTTCAGCAAGGCCGTCGAACGGGTCGGTCTGTATTGGATTTTGACCAACGAATCGCCAGAGACTGAGTGTTCATAAAATTATCACAGCCCTAGCACTTCTTAGTGCTGACTTCTTTCGAAGTCATCCGGCCGGCCAGTTCAGAATATCCTGCCTTACCATAAATCCCAGCCTGGAGCGTCGAGCAAGGGGTTTCCGTGTTCTTATGGTCGTGAGTTATGCGACGGCAAAACAACCTGTGTGACTTTGAACGGATTCAGTCAGTGTTTGTCAGCTGACCGCTGTAGCCAGGCGACACAAATTTCACCAATCATATGAACAAACTTGTTAAAATCCACCGGCTTGGTCAAATATTCATTAACACCACAGGCGCGCGCCTCGGAACGGTCTTTTTCGTTACCTGAGGTTGACAGTACCACTACGGGAATCGTTAGAAGTTCCGGGTCCCGTTTGACGATGGCAAGAACTTCAAGCCCGCTGACATCAGGCATACGCAAATCAAGAAGAATGAGGTCAGGTCGGGGGGATACGGCCGGATCTTTAAAGGATCCGCGGCGGTAGAGATAGTCAAGAGCTGCCCTGCCATCGTCAACCTGCCGGAGCAGCACATCACCAAGAATGCGTTGAAGTGCTATTTCGACGATGGCCGCATGTGCAGGATCGTCCTCAGCATGCAAGATGACCCTGGTTTTTTTGTTCGTCATATTGTTGTGTCCTGATTTATCAAAGACTCCGGCAGGGTAAAGTAGAAGCAGCTCCCCTTGCCGAGTCCCTCCGATTCCACCCTGATGCTGCCCCGGTAGCGCTCAACAATCTTTTTCACCAGGGCCAGCCCCAGGCCGCAGCCGTCACTATCCGGATGAAGCTGGGTAAACAGGCCAAAAATCCTGTCGGCATGTTTAGGGGCAATGCCGATGCCGTTATCACAGACAAAAAATTCAGGTTTGCCGGTGCTGAGGTCAACCCCGAGAATAATGCGCGGCTTGGGTTGCTTCCCCCGGTATTTAATGGCGTTTTCGATCAGGTTCTGCCAGATCTGCCCGAGCTGTAGTGGATCGCCAAACAGCTGCAGATCGTGTGGCTCAACAACAACCTCTATCCCATAGTCACGAATCGGCCCGGCCAGCGCAGCCAGACTTGAGTCGATCAGTGTCTGCAGGCGTGTGCGTTGGGGCGCTCCTTCTTTACGCCCGGTGCGTGACAGCTGGAGCAGTGCGGTGAGCAACTGATCCATTTTATCTATGCCGCCGCGGATGAAATGAATATCCTTTGCTATCCGTTCGGTATTATTGTTGGCCACATCCTGCTGGAGTACTTCCAGAAAGGAGCTGATGGTGATCAGCGGGCTTTTCAGGTCGTGGGACACAAGGTATACAAACTGTTCCAGTTCTTCGTTTTTCTGTTGTGCTTCGGCCTCAACCGCTTTGCGCAGGCTGATATCACGAATGACTCCGACCTTGTGAGTTCCTTCTTTCAGCTCAACTTGTCCAAGAGACAGCTCAACGCTGATTTCACGGCCATCCTTATGCCGTGTCGTCAGTTCAAAGGCGGTCGCGCTGCCATTGTTCATCGCTTTCTGTTCAGTAAGGGTTATTGCGGCCAGGTTTTTTTCGCGAAGATCCTCAAAACGGAAAAAAGAATGTAAGTCACAACCGAGAATCTCTTCCGGCTCGTAGCCGAAAACTTTTCGCACAGATGGATTGGAAAAAGCCACTTCCCCTTCAGGATTCATCATCAAAATTGCGTCCTGGGCCGTATCGGTGATGGCCTGCAGCCGTAGTTGATCTTCGCGAATCTGTCTGGTTTGAAGCGCAACCTGCCGGCGCAAGGTCCAGGACCATAAAAAAGTCGTCAGCAGCACCAGGACCAGGGGAATCAGGATGATCGCGGAGTAGCGCATGGTAACCCATAAGGTGTCCGGTTGGTGATAATGGGCTAACCACTTGTCATGGATGCGGCGATATTCGCCATTGGTATGAATCGCCTGTAGCCCGTCATTGAGTTTGGCCAGTAATGCCTGCTGCCCTTTTTTGACAGTGTAGGCATAATTACGCTCCAGCAGGCTGTCGCGTCCAAGTTGCACACTGGTCCAGTTATTTTTCTCGAACAGCGCCAGGGCGGGCAATCGCGCCACCAGAGCACAATCATGGCGGCCATCAAGCAGCTGTCGGAGTGCTTCTTCCTGCGAATCCACCAGGGTTAATTGTGTAGATAGTCCTCTGTTTTGCAGCTCCTCAACAATGACATCGCCACGCTGGGCCACCAGGCGCAAACCGGCCAGCTCGGCGTATGATGCGGGCGCAGGAAGACCTCCCCGTTGAACGGCACTGACATAGTGGGTGATCAGATGGGAGGGACCGAAATCAAACAGCTGACTGCGTTCCGGTGAGTAGAACATCCCCTGAATAATATCGATCTCACCATCGGCAAGCTGTTTCACCACCTGATCCCAGGGGCCCAGACGAATCTCGATATCAAGATTGGTTTCAAAGGCGATGGCCCGTGTCAGCTCAGTCAGAAAACCGGATGGATTTCCCCGATTATCGAGGTATTCATAGGGCGGGAAAATGACATCCCCACCGACAATGAGGCGCTGTCTGGCCGGCAACTGCAATGCGGCAAACCATTTGGCATGCAGCCGTTGATAGGTGCCGTCGAAGATGATCAGAGACAGCCCCTCATTGAGCAGGGCCAGGGTGGCCCGATCACCGTCTTTGACCGCAAAACTGAAATCCTGGCGGAAACCATCAATCGGTCGGTCAATCACCCGCAGGGTGCTAAGGCCGGTCTCCTGTAACAGGCGCAGGGCAACCAGCCGCTGTATCACGACCGCATCATAGTTTCCGGCCTGCAGGGCCTGCAGTGCTTGTTCAAGGGTGGCGGTGGTGAAAATATTTATACCGTGATCGGTACGCCGAAGAAATTCCTCCGCATTATCCCCCTTCATCACCGCGACCCTGCGTCCACGTAAATCGTCGAGGGTGTGGATGTCATGCGTATCAGTACGGACAACAATAGCGCCGTGCAGGGACATATAGGGAAAGGTAAAATCGAACAGGGGCTCTCGCTCCGGGGTTCGTCCGACCAGCGGCAGGGCTTGAATCTCGCCGTTTTCCAGCAGGGCCCTGACCTCCGGCCAGGTGCCGGTGCGAAACGTGACGTCGCGCCCCATGGCCTTGAGGGCCGCGCGCAATAATTCCACCGAGAAACCGTCAACCCGACCAGCGTCAGTAACGATGCTAAAAGGAGGGTAATCAATCTCGGCGGCAGAGATGATCGGGTCGTTGGCCATAAGGGTCACTGCAAAGAACAGCTGCAACAGCAGAGCAGCAACCATAGACAACGAGCGCAGACCGCGCACCTTTGCGCCAAGATAAAGACTGAGAGGTGTCATGCCCTGCCTTTCGGGATGCCGGCGAGGGAGGGCTCCCGGCGCTGAAGTTGATCCTGAGTCGCTACCCCTTCTGCCACCGCTGCGGCAGCGCTGATTAAGCTACGCAACTCCAGATCCTTGCGCTGCAGCGCTTGGGTCAGCTGTCCGATCGACGTGGCACTGGCTTCCTGATCCGATCGTTTATGATAATGCAAGGTTGCGTCTGCCTTTGTCATGCTGGTCACCTTATCTACAAGTCGGTGTAATGCTTAGGTGATACCTTTTGTCTTAAATCTTAAGTTCTTTGTTGATCAAGATCCGTTGTTAACCACCGCCCCCGGCAGGGTAAAGCGGAAGCAACTCCCCTTGCCGATTCCTTCCGATTCCACCCGGACTTTACCCTGATACCGTTCGACAATCTTTTTTACCAGAGAAAGTCCCAGGCCAGTGCCGGGGTTGTTTTTACTGAGCTGGGTGAAGAGTTGGAACACCCGCTCGGCATGTTCCGGTTTAATCCCGATCCCGTTATCGCGTACGTAAAATTCCGCTTCACCCTGAATATCAGTGATTCCTATCTCAATGACTGGAGATGGCTGGTCCCCCATGTACTTGATGGCGTTTTCTATGAGGTTCTGCCAGATCTGCCCCAGTTGCAGCCGGTCACCGATCAGGGTCAGCGATTTATCATCGATGGTGATATTCACCCCACGCTGTTGCAGTGGCCCGGCGAGCGTTGCCAGACAGGTATCGATCAGTTCGGTGTAGTGGATGTTTTCAGGTTGGCTCTCGACCCTGTCAATCGCAGTGATTTTCATCAGGCCATCGAGCAACTGTTCGAGCTTTTGCCCAGCTTCCTTAATAAAGGTCAGGTTCGATTCAATTTTATCACTGCGGCCACGTTCCAGGTCTTTTTCAATCTGGTCGACGAATGAGTTGATGGTAATTAAAGGCGAATTAAAGTCGTGGGCAATGATCGAGGCGTATTGTTTGATCTCATCATTTTTTGTTTGCAACTGGTCTTGTATCTGCTTAAGGACGCGGTTTTTACGGCTAAGTTCGCGCGTCATTCCGGCTAGCTCATTGTTCAGCAAGCTGATGGTGCGCATGACTGCAGAATCGGCGAGGATCGCCTGCTCGCCGTACATCAGATAGCCATCCCGGGTTGGCTGAAAAGAACATTGCAGGGCCAGGGAGTTACTGTCGGCAAGAGCGAAATTCAGTTGTATTGGTGATTTTTCAACCAGATTATCTTCTAGTAGTGCTCTGCTTTCCGGTAATAGGAGATTTTTCAGGTCGGCATCTTTGAGGTTTTCATCGCGCTCGATTAAGTTTTTAAAACCCTTGGTATAGTGGATAATGCGCGTGTCAGCGGTCAGGGTGACCAGAGCCACCTGGGTGGAACCATCAAGCCTGGCAGCGATAAAATCAAGATGATCGGTCATTGTGGACAGGTTGATCATGCAGCGCTCCGCAGAGTTCGCATTACCTGGCGGGCTTCTAGCAGATCAGCGGCGCAGGCGTCGGCTCCAACCTGTTTCCATAAGTCTCCGGGTCCGCTGAAGGCCTGGCCACCAACAACAATCTTGATTGCGGCAATGTCGGTGTCCTGGCGAATCTGCCCGACCAGTTCAGCCACCTGACTGATATTAAAGGGCATGGTGACGGAAAGAGCCAGTACGTCGGGTTTTTCCATGCGCAGATGATCCAGCAGGTCAGCAGCGGGAACGTTGGCACCCAGATAGCTGACGTTCCACCTGTCGGTTTCGAGGATGTCAGCAATCATCATGGCACCGATTTCATGATATTCATTAGCGCAGGCAGCAACCACCGCGCGACCATGGTAGCTCTCCGGTCCAATCAGCACCAGATTGACCGCGGCCATCACCCGGGTCACAATGGCCGAGGCCAGATGCTCCTGGGCGACGGATATCTTGTTCTTTTCCCAGAGGATGCCGACTTCATAAAGGGCTGGTTGCAGTACCTGCAGGTAAAAATCGATGATGTCTTCAGGGTTTTTAACATTGGTTGTCGCCATGTTAAGGCAAAGGTGGTGGTCACCGCGCAGGGCCGCCACCCTGAACTCATTTTTGCGTTCGAGCCAGGCACTGTCAACCGCGACAAGGACATCAAGTTCCTGTTGTGAGAGCTCAATGAGGGTGTCATGTTGATCAATCATCCACTGATAAACGAAGATGATGGCGGACTGTAGCTCGGCCGGGATGAATTCTTCGACGGCAGTGATCCAGCAGCGCAATTCCAGAGGAAAATAATCATAGGAAAATCCACGGTTATGATAGGCGCGATAGACCCAGGGAAGGGTCTGTGCCAGCAGCTGGTAGTTGCCAACGGTGAAGACCGTCGCCATAAAGGCGCCATGGTGGCGATGATTCTCGTACATCATTTGTAGTGGATTGCCACCGATTGTGTTGATAATGCCGGTCTGTTTGCGCATGTTTTCGTCGACAATAGCCGTCATTTCAGGCAGATGCTGTTGATAGCAGTTGGCCGCAGCGAGGGGGACGCTAGGCAGCATGGATGAGCGATCTTTGAAGTTGCTTAGTGACAGCATGGGTATACAGTCTCCCTGAGGTTGGAAAGAGTGGCACGATGTTAAGGGATGAACAATTAGTGTCGACCCTGCAGCAAGGACGACAATTATAATAATAACAGTTTGATCCTCTCCAGCGCTGGCAAAAAGAATAAAATAAGATATAGCTAATCTACTTCAGGAGGTGGGCCTAGTCAAAGTTATTTTCTTGAAATGACGAAATCAAAATTGAGGGGCAGTTCCGTCGTTACTAGCAGGGGTTAGTTTCGATATAAATATCACTGAAGGGGCTGTCCGGAAAGTTGTGTCTGGATATTTTGGGTGCAGAAGAGGTCATAGATTTGATTGGTCTTACTAATCCTGACTCATAGGGGGAATTGCCGATAGGAGGCCAGACGGTGTTGGTTCAATTTGATAGTTTTCTCCCAGCGATGAACAGGAAGGTTTTTATCATTTACTCTTGTGGAAAATGCTGGTTGAGGCCTGTCAGGATAAGGATAAAGTAACCGTCCGAAAAACTTTGGCAAAGGTCAAAAAGGCCTTATTTTTTTAAATTATTTTTGTCAAATGACGCGTTGGCATTAATATTGATTTTGTAACTCATTGTAAATACATGGGCACGGTGCCCAAAGTTGGGCAAAGGTCGTTTGGGCACGGACCCTTACCCTCGGGAAAACCGCCGATTTGCCGAGGGTAAGGGTCAAAACCATAAGTGGATGGGCACGAGTTGGGCACAAAATGGGCACAGGATGGGCACAGACACAAAAAAAGGGGCAGCGAAAGTCGCTAACCCATTGATTTTACTGGCGCGCCCGAGAGGATTCGAACCTCTGACCTCTGCCTCCGGAGGGCAGCGCTCTATCCAGCTGAGCTACGGGCGCATGGGCGACGTTTATACGTCATCTGCTTTGTTATTGCAACCAGGAAAGATTGAAAAGATGCTTGGCGTCATCTCGTTTTTCGCCTCGTGATAGCGATTTGAGTTGTTGATTTTTACTGTCTCTGGCAATACCAATAGTTGTTGAACTTTAGAGTGACAGGGTTGTGCCGTCATGGTCATTAAACCATTAGTTTTGATGATTACCGTCATGCTGGGGGCCTGGTTCGGGTGGATGGTGGGCCGCCCTTTGGGGATCATGACCGCTTATTTCGTCGCCGTGGTGGGAGCTTCTGTCGGTTTGTACATAGGCCGCCGGATTCAGCATCAGATGGATGATGATTGAAGTTTTTTGCAAGCTTTCTGCCGGTGGTCTGGTGATACCGGTTTCTTCTTATTTTATCGTAATATCAGGTTGTTGCTGATGTACTGGGCGCCTTGATGACCGGTTGTGCACAGTGGTTGTTGATAACCACGTGGGCTACTGTTGATGATCGTGGTTAAGCAAAGGTTGTAGCAACCTTTTGTCCTTTTTGCACAAAGTTTAATCACCTGTTTCCGGTACCACTACCCCCGGCAAAAGTTGCGGCCGGGGGTAGCGGGTGCAGTTACTTTTTCAGCGATGCCATATCGATGGAAAAGCGATATTTAACGTCAGACTTGAGTAGTCGCTCGTAAGCTTCGTTGATTTGCTGGATCGGAATGATTTCAACGTCAGCGGTAATGTTGTGTTCGCCGCAGAAATCGAGCATCTCCTGGGTCTCTTTGATCCCACCGATCAGCGAACCGGAAAGACTCTTGCGGCCAAACAGCAAGGCAAAGGCGGAAACCGGCAAAGGCTTGTCCGGCGCTCCCACCAGTGTGATATTCCCGTCGAGTCCCAGCATCTGGATGTAGGTGTTGATATTGTGCTCGGCGGCGATGGTGTTGAGAATAAAATCGAAACTGCCGGCATGTTGTTTCATCTGCCCGGTATCGGTCGAGATAATCACCTCATCGGCTCCAAGGCGCAAGGCGTCATCCTTTTTGCCGGGGGAGGTAGTGAAAACGACAACCCTGGCGCCAAAGGCCTTGGCGAATTTTACCCCCATGTGACCCAGTCCCCCCAGTCCGACTACGCCAACCTTCTTGCCGTTAATGTCTCCCCAGCGCCGGATCGGTGACCAGGTAGTGATGCCGGCACACAAAAGTGGTGCAACCCCGGCCAGGTCAAGATTCGGTGGAACGCGCAGGACGAAGCGTTCATCAACGACGATATTCTCCGAATAGCCGCCGTAGGTTACCGGTGCGGTTTGATGTTTGTCAGGGGAGTTGTAGGTAAAGGCGGCCTCAGGGCAGAACTGTTCGACATGGGCTTGGCAGCTGGGGCAGACATGGTCGGAATCGACCAGGCAGCCGACCCCGACCATGTCTCCGGGTTTGTGACTGGTGACTGCTGAACCGATCCTGGTGACCCGCCCGACTATCTCGTGTCCGGGAACACAGGGGTAGACGGTTGGCATGACACTGTTCCATTCGTCGCGTACCGTATGAAGATCAGAATGGCAGACACCGCAAAAGAGGATATCAATCTCCACATCGTGCGGCGTTGGTTCACGGCGGGCAATGGTGGCGGCAATTAGGGGTGAAGTGGCACTACCAGCAGCATAGGCTTTAGTGTTGTTCATATCTTCTCCTGAATGGGGTGTAGGTAGAAAAGATTTCCTGCTTGTTCTTGTGTCAAGGATTCTTTCCCATTGTACAATTCTGGCGCTAACGGCACAACCGGCCGCAGGGAGATGATGGCCGTCAGTAAGACGAGAGCTGTGGCGGCCTGATCTTATTTGCGCAAACAGCAGCTGGATAGTTTATGAGGCGGAACGTCTAGGGTTGGATCGTCTGAGGTTGAAATTAAAAACCCGTCGTGCCGGAGGGGGGGTGGCACGACGGGTTTACGGAAGCTTTTCAGCCCCCTTGAAAACAAGCTACTCCATCTGGGGGTGGCAGGCAAGAAAAATTTCTCAAAAAAAATGACTCGTAGTGATGGTATTTAGAGTTGACTGACAATGACATTAGTGTATTCTTAAGTACTGCTGTGGGGGGGCTATTTCACCTGAGCTGGGAGTCCACCCCATGAAATTATCCCCGTGGCCGGAATCAATCAAAGCCAGGGTCACCTTAAGCGCCTTAGGTGTTTTTCTTCTTAGTTTGTGGGTGCTCGTATACCTGACAACCAGAATTCTGGAGCGGGACATCAGTCAACTGGTGGCCGACGCGCAGACTTCCGCCGCCATCCAGATGGCTTCCCAGATCGACAGGGAACTGCAAAGCCGATTAGAGGCGCTGGAGTACAAAGCCGGCCTGATTGGCAGCGATCTGATGGCAGACCCTGCTGCCCTGCAGAAGGCCCTCGAACAAACCCAATTGCTGAAAAGTTTTTTCAATGTCAGTGTGCTGGCGGTTAACAGCGACGGCATCGGCATTGCGGATATCCCTTATCTGCCGGAACGGATCGGTATCAACTACCGTGAACGGGTAGATGCTTTTGCTATTGCCCTGGATGAAGGTCGAGCCAATGTTGGCACGCCGCTGATGGGACTATCTACCGGCCAGCCTCTTATTCCTCTGGCGGTACCCATCAGAGATGACGCCGGCCAGGTGATCGGTGCCCTTGGTGGGGCTATCGATTTGAACAAGCCGAACTTTTTTGATGATCTGACCGGAATGGGATACGGTGACACGGGTCACTATGCGATTGTCTCAAAGAGTCGCCGGATGGTTGTGACATCGTCACGACCCGATCTGATCATGACCGCTCTGCCGGAATCGGGTATCAATCCGGTGCTGGATCGTGCCATTTTGGGTGAAGAAGGTAGTGAACGCTATATCACGATGCAAGGAAGAGACTCCTTGGCGACAGCCCACGGGCTGGAATCAACGGACTGGCTGGTCGCAGTGATGACTCCGGTCAGCGAGGCCTTTGCCCCGGTCAACGACATGCAGCAGCGCATGACCCTGATCACCCTCCTTGTCACTTTGCTGGTCGGTATCATTCTGTGGTGGGTGCTGTACCGTCAGCTATCCCCGATTGTATCCACCGTCGAAATCCTGGGTCGGATGACGGAGCCTGATCACTCTCTGCCAGTTCTGTCACTCACAGGTAGTAAAGAGGTCGATAGCCTGATCGGCGCTTTCAACAGATTGCTGCAAGGTCTGGAAGAGCGGGAAGATGAAAACAAAAGGTTCAGAACTATCGCCGACAATGCAGTTTACGGCAAAGCTATTGCTGATATGGAAGGTAAGCTGGTGTATATCAACAGGTTTTTTGCCAATCTTCATGGCTACCAGCCCAGTGAGCTGATTGGCCGTGATATTAGTATACTTCACAAACCCGACACGCTAAAGGCGAACATGGATGAAGTGTTCGAGAAAGGTGTTATGGCGCCCAAAGAAGTATGGCGGCTTCATCGCGATGGCAGTGAATTCCCTGTGCTGATGAGTGGCGTGCTGATCAAAGATGACCAGGGCAATCCTCAATATCTGGCGGCGACAGCGGTCGATATCACCGATCGCAAAGCGGCCGAAGTTGCTCTCAAACAGAAAAACGATGAGCTTGAACAGTTTGTTTACATCGTCTCCCATGATCTGAAAAGTCCCTTGATTACCATCAACACCTTTCTGGGGATGCTGCAGGAGGATATTGCTGACAATCGTTCAGAAGGGATTGAAGAAGATGTCGAATTTATCAAGCAGGCGACCGCCAAAATGGAAGCTCTGCTCAATGCCTTGCTGCGCCTATCACGCATCGGTCGAATCGATTCTGTCCCGCAGACTCTGCCGGTGAAAAAGATGGTCGATGATTGTCTGAAGGTCCTTGGCGGCAGCTTGCAACAGCAGCAGGTTGAGGTTGTGGTCGCCGAGATGACCAATCAGTGGCACGGTGATCCAACCCACTTCGGTCAGCTCTGGCAGAACCTGATCGAAAATGCCATCAAGTATATGGGGGATCAGCCCCGGCCGCGCATTGAGATTGGCGCTGAAGAACGGGCCGAGGGGCAGGTTTTCTATGTCCGCGATAACGGTATCGGTATTGCCCCTGAGCACCAGGAACGGGTCTTCAATATGTTTGCCCAGCTTGACCCTAACAGCGAAGGTACCGGTCTGGGGCTGGCCCTGGTGAAGAAAATTGTCGCAACCTATGGGGGGACGATCTGGGTTGAATCAGCCGGCAAAGGTCAGGGGAGCTGTTTCTGGTTTGCCCTGCCGCAGGCGGTCGATGCGATTCCGGGACAGGATGAGGAACAAGGGGAGGGGGCAACATGAACAGAATATTCATCCTGCTGGCCTGCGCTTTATGGCTGCTTGGTGATGTCGGCATGGCCCCGGCGGATTCAGGGTCCGGCGCGGATTTGCGCGGGGTAAATTTTCGGGTAGCAGTGTTGCAGGATTTTCCGCCGCTCTATGGACTGGACAGTCAGGGGCGGCCCACCGGTTTTGCCGTTGAACTGCTCGAGGCCATGGCCGGAGAAGCCGGCTTTACTATTGAATATGTTGTTACTGAAAACTGGGGGACAGCGGCCCAACTGGTACGTGACAACAAAGCTGATTTTGTGCCTGGATTCGGGATTAACGATTACCGTCAGGCTGAATTTGACTTCAGCGTGCCGATGGAGAGTATTCCGGTGCGCGCTTTTGTCAAAAAAGATGACCGGCGGATCCGCCGTATCGCCGACCTAGAAGATGACAGGTTCGTCACGGCGGTGATTGATGAGGGCGCGGCCCATGTTGAACTACGGCAGCGTGGTGGCTTTCACCTGGCGCTGAAAAGCACTGTCGATGAAGGGCTCAATGCCCTGCTGGCAGGCAGCGCCGATGCCTTTATCTTTCCCGAACCGGTGTTGTTGCAGAAGCTGCGTTCCATGAAACTGGCGGGTTTTGTCGAGCCGGTGGATGAGCCGTTGCTGAGGTTGAAACGGGGGTACCTTTTTCGTCCGGGCGATCCTTATCTGCAGAGTTTTAATCAGCAGCTCGAGGGGCTGGTCCAGTCTGCCCTTTATACCGATTTGTTGAATAAATGGTATGGCGAACCCGAACCCTTCTGGACGATCCAGCGGGCGGTGTTTTATATGCTTCTGTTGTTAACGTCGCTTGCTGCAGCCCTGGTGATCTGGAAAAATTATTCGGTCGGTCGTGTCAATAAAAGGCTCAGGCGCAGCGAGAAACACCTGGCCACCAGGAATCGCGAACTCGAGCAACTGGTGTATGTCGCCTCCCATGATCTGCGTTCGCCGCTGGTCAATGTCGACGGCTTCAGCCGCGAGCTTGAATACTTTCTCCAGGATATTGGCGCCCTGCTGGCAGCGGATAAGATCGATCACGCAGCGCTTGAAAAACTCCTGCGAACGGAATTTTCGGAAATGCAGCAGTCTTTGAGGCACATCCGCAAAAGTACCCGCCAGATGGATCTGCTGATCAAGGGGCTGCTCAAGCTCTCCCGTTCGGTCCGCGGTGCCCTCCGGATTCAACCCATCGACATGGACAGATTGATCCAGGATCTCGCCGGGTCCTTCGCCTTCCGGATTGAGGAACTGGGCATTGAACTGACTGTCGGTGATCTGCCACCATGCCGGGGTGATGTCTCGCAGGTGATCCAGGTGTTTGCCAATCTGATCGATAACGCTATTAAATATCGTGACCAGAAGCGACAGACCAGAATCCATATAAGCGGCGAGGTTAAAAAGGAGTCGGCCCTGTACCGGGTTGCGGATAACGGGATCGGCATCGACGGTAATCACCAGGCTAATATTTTTGAATTGTTTCACCGACTCAACCCTGCCGACGGCGAAGGTGAAGGGCTTGGTTTGACAGCGGTCAAGCAGATTCTCGGACGGCTCGATGGGGATATTCAGGTCGATTCACAGCCGGGGAACGGCAGTGTTTTTATCGTTGCTCTGCCATCAGTTAATGAGCGCCAGGTTAAAGGTTGACAACAACTCATGAATGGAGATGACAAGATGAATCAGGAAGTGATTATTCTTATTGCCGAGGACGATGAGGGGCACGCCCTGCTGATTCGTAAAAATCTGACCAGAGCGGGTATCACCAACCGCATTATGCATTTCAATGATGGCCAGGAGGTGCTAGATTTCCTCTTCTGCCATGGTGACGGACCCCGTCGTAAGCCTGGTGAGGCCTATGTGCTGCTGCTTGATATCCGCATGCCGAAGCTCGATGGTACCGAGGTGTTGGAACGGATCAAGGCGGATCCGGAGCTGCGTAAAATCCCGGTTGTCATGATCACCACCACCGACGATCCGCGCGAGATTGATCGTTGCCACCAGTTAGGCTGCAGCAACTATATCACCAAACCGGTAGAGTACGATGGGTTTGTCAATGCCGTTCGCCAGCTCGGGTTGTTTCTGGCTGTGGTACAGGTGCCAACGATCAACGGCAACCATTGATCGCGGCTAAAGAAAAAAGAGTAAAGAGCTTCAGTCGGCTTGTCACGCCTTCCGGCTGGTGATACCGTTGCAGAAGGATTGCTGTGGAGATTTTGCGCCTGTGTTCTTAGGTTGGAATCTCCTGTCAGGAGTAGCTGGTGAATAATCTGTTCAATCGAATTCTGGTCGTTGAAGACGAGCGGTCCCACGCCAATGCGATCAGGCGCTACCTGCTGGCACATGCCGGTCAATTCGAGGTCTCTGTCGCTCATAGTTTGGAAGAATGCCGACAACAGATCAGTACCTTTCGTCCCGATATTCTGCTGCTGGATCTGAATCTGCCCGATGGCCAGGCGATAGAATATCTCAAAAGTACCGACAATGAGCGTTTATGTCCGGTCCTGATTATGACATCCCAGGGGAGTGAGAAACTGGCCGTTGAAGCAATCAAGGCCGGAGCTCTGGACTATATTGTCAAGACACCTGAAACCTTCAGTGCTATGCCGCGCATTGTTGAACGTTCCCTGCGTGAATGGGCCGCTCTGCAGGATCGCCAGCGGGCCAATGCGGAAGCCGGTCAGGCCCGGCAGGAGTGGGAGACCACCTTTGATGCCATGAGCGAGGTGATAACCATTCATGACAAGCAGATGCGCATTGTCAGGGCTAATGCCGCGGCATACCGTATGACCGGGACAACGCCTGACGAGTTGCTTGGTAAGCGCTGCTGTGAGGCGTTGTGGAGTAAAACCAACGTCTGTTCTGAGTGCCCGCAGGTTCAGACAATCTGGGATGGTAAATCCCACTGTGGCATAGTGCATCATCAGCACAACCAGAAAATATTTGAAGTAACAACGACACCTTTTCCTGCCAGCAGTGATCTGAAATATTACATCCATGTCGCTCGTGATATCACCACCCAGAAAAACTATGAAAAACAGCTCGAATTCCAGGCGACCCATGACCTGCTCACCGGCCTGACCAACCGCGTTCTACTAAGGGATCGCCTCGATCAGGCTATCAGCTATGCCCGACGTTCCGGTCGGCATGTTGCTCTGGTTCTGCTCGACCTCGACCGCTTTAAAATTGTAAACGATACCCTGGGGCATGCGCTAGGCGATGAGCTTTTATGTCATGTTGCCAAACGGCTGAAAAAAGCGGTACGGGGTACCGATACCGTTGCGCGCTTTGGTGGTGACGAATTTGTTGTGATGCTGACCCAGGTGTCAGACCAGAATGATGTGATGGCTGTTATCGACAATATCACTGCGGTACTCACTGCTCCTTATGAGCTTGGTGACCGCCGGTTCAATCTGACGGCCAGTGTTGGGGTGAGCCTTTTCCCTCTCCATAGTGATGATAGCGATACCTTGATTCGCTATGCCGATATTGCTATGTATCAATCTAAAAAATGCGGAAATAGCTGTACTATCTACACCAGCGAAATGGGGCTGGAGGGCGTCGATACCCTGGAGCTGGAGAACGATCTGCACCAGGCAGTAGATCATCGGCAGTTGAGCCTGCATTACCAGCCCAAGGTCAATTTACGCACCGGGCAGATTGCCGGTTGTGAGGCCCTGTTGCGCTGGCAGCACCCGCAGCGGGGGATGATTTCTCCGGCCAAGTTTATCCCTATTGCTGAGCAGACAGGCCTGATTGTCCCGATTGGCAGATGGGTGATAGAGGAAGCCTGTCGTCAGAGTCTGAGCTGGCAGGCAGCGGGTCTGTCCCCGATTCGGATTGCCGTTAATCTGTCAGCAAGGCAGTTTCGCCTGGGTGATCTGGTGGAGACGGTGAAGGATATTCTCGGTAACTTCGGGGTGAGCTCCGATCTGCTGGAACTTGAACTCACCGAAAGCATGATCATGGATGATCCGGAACGCGCCAGCAGGACGTTGCATGAACTGAAAAATCTCGGGTTGCACTTGAGTCTTGATGATTTTGGTACCGGTTACTCGAGTTTGAATTATCTGCGGCGTTTTCCCGTTGACAGCCTGAAGATCGATCAGTCCTTTATTCACGATGTGACCACTGACCCTTCCGGTGCCTCGGTTGTTGCCAGTATCGTTGATATTGCCCACAACCTGAACCTGGCCGCGATTGCCGAAGGGGTGGAAACCAGGGAGCAACTGGAGTTTCTGGTGGCGAATGAATGTGACGCCGTTCAGGGTTACCTGTTCAGTAAACCTCTGCCGGCACCTGAGTTCACTGCTCTGCTTGCAGAGGAAAAGTGCTGGTTCGCGGTTGCCGACCAATCGCCGGTCAGGGCAAGGGGTTGATTGACCTCTTGCTGCAGCATCAACCCGGGAAAAGTTTTTTTGCCTTGAGATAGTTATCAGGGCTGAATTTCCTTTTTCTTTTCTCTAGACCGTTTATTCTTCCATTTCAGGTAAAATTAATATAATCTTATTGGCAATCGCTTGTCACCCGTATCATTTTGATCTGGTTGACTTAAGTTGTTGGTTTTCATCGCTGACCTTGCGCTTGATCTCTGGTGATTTGATGCAAACACAGAACTCCTCGTTTATTCCCCGCTGGATTCTGGCAGCAATGATGGTACTGATCCTGGTGCTGGTCAGTGCCGGTGTCTGGTTTTATCAGAGTCAGAAACAAGCCATGCGTCAGGTGATGATCAGGGATCTTTCTGCTGTTACTCAGCTCAAGATCGATCAGTTAGTCTCCTGGCGCGCGGAGCGTCTTGGCAATGCCGAACTGATTATCAGCAGTCAGCCATTGTTGCGTACGATTACCAATTTTCTTGCCGCTCCACAGGACCAAAGCCGGGAATTTATCCGTTCACGTTTTATGAGCTTTCGGGCAAATCACGGATATCAGGATATTGTCCTGCTTGATCCCGCCGGCACCATTCGATTGACCATGGCCGGGCGTGACAGGGTGCTGTCCGATTGTTGCGTTGATATGTTTTACCACGCCCTGGCGCAGCGGCGCCCGATGTTTACCCATATCTATCCCGATCCAATGACCGGTGAGCCCTATCTGACAGTGGTTGCGCCCCTTTACCTTGATAGCCGGCCCGAGACCGAAGCTATGGGCGCGGTGTTGTTGATCAGCAATGTGCGGGAGCAGCTTTTTCCGATGATCCAGGGCTGGCCGCTCCCGAGTGACAGCGCGGAAGCCTACATCGTGGCACCCGACGGTGAGGAGGTAGAGGTGCTCAGTGATGTGCGCCATCGTGAAAATGTCGCTATGGATCTACGTATCCCTCTGCAAAAAACCAATGATCCGGCAGTAGCTGCAGTGCTTGGTCATCAGGGGGTTTTTGAAGGGAAGGACTACCGTGGCGTTCATGTGGTCGCGTCCGTGGCGCCGGTCCCTGGTTCCCCCTGGTTTATTGTGGTCAAAAAGGATGCGGTGGAAATTTTTGCTGAATGGCGTTTCCGCGCTCTGATGATCAGTGGATTGCTGACAGCTCTGGTCCTGAGCATTGGTGCCATGGGGGTTCTGCTGTGGCAACGGGAGCGAAAACAGCATTTCGAAAGACTGTACGCGGCAGAGGCCCTGTTGCGCGCCAATGTGGAACGTCACAGTATCATTTTAAAGGCGATCGGTGATGCGGTGATCGCCACTGATGTTTCCGGGCAAGTGGAGCTGCTCAATCAGGTCGCAGAGCAACTGACTGGCTGGACTGAAAGTGAAGCCCGCGGCCGTCAGCTTGATGAGGTGTTTCGGATTATCAGTGAAAAAACGCGCTCCCCGGTGGAAAGTCCGGTGACCAAGGTCCTTAAACAAGGGGTGGTGGTCGGGCTGGCCAACCATACCCTGCTGATCGGCCGCGATGGCAGTGAACGCCCCATTGCCGATTCAGGTGCCCCGATCTTCGATGATCAGGGCCAGATCACCGGTGTGGTGCTGGTGTTCCGGGACCAGGCCGAGGAACGACGGATCGAACAGGAACTGCGCGAGAGCGAAATACGCTTTCGCGGTTTTGTCGAAAATGCCCACGATGTTGTTTACTCTCTTTCGCCTGACGGCGTTTTTACCTATGTGTCACCCAACTGGACTGATTTTCTCGGTGAAGGGGCGCAAAATCCCCTGGGGCAGCCTTTTGACCATCTTATTCATCCAGATGACCTCGTTATGTGTCGCCAGTTTTTTAAAAAAACCCTGATGGCTGGTGAAAAGCAGACCAGCCCAGAATACCGGGTTAAGTATATCGATGGCGACTGGCGCTGGCATTTCTCCAGTGGTTCGCCGGTCAAAGATGAAGACGGGCAGATCACCGGCTTTATCGGCATCGCCCGGGATGTGACTGAGCAGGTGGTCTTGCGTGATCAGTTGCTGCAGTCGCAGAAGGTAGAAGCGGTGGGGCAGCTGGCTGGTGGTATCGCTCATGATTTCAATAATATGCTCGGGGTTATCCTCGGAAATGCCGAGCTGGCTTTAACTAAATTAAAACCCGGTAATCCTTTGTTCAAGCGGCTCACTCAGATTGTTGACGCAGCCCAGCGCTCAGCGGAGGTGACCCGCCAGTTGCTGGCGTTTGCCCGCAGGCAGACGGTTGCGCCCAAGGTGCTTGACCTGAATACTTCCGTGGGGGGCATGTTGCAGATGCTTGAGCGCCTGATTGGTGAAGATATCGATATCGCCTGGCGTCCTGGACCTGATTTATGGCAGATCCGGATCGATCCGGCGCAGCTCAATCAGTTGCTGGCCAATCTGTGTGTCAATGCGCGTGACGCCATTGGCGGCGTCGGGAAAATTACCATTGAAACCGGTAATGTCAGTTTTGATGAAGAATATTGCGCCAGACATATCGACGTTTTTCCGGGTGATTATGTGGTGCTGGCGGTCAGCGATGATGGTTGTGGCATTGAGAAGGACCTACAGAGAAAAATTTTCGAGCCATTTTTCACCACTAAAGGAGTTAGCAGGGGAACCGGTCTGGGGCTTGCCACCGTCCATGGTATCGTTAAACAGAATAAGGGTTTTATCAATGTGTATAGCGAGTTGGATAAAGGAACAACATTCCGGATTTATCTACCCCGGCAGATTGGTGAGGTTGAAGAAATGTTGACTCGCGAAAGTTCCGCTAACCCGTCGGGTCGCGGTGAAATCGTGCTTCTGGTTGAAGATGACCAGGCCATTCTCGAATTGGCCAAAACCATGCTCGAAAACCATCACTATCAGGTGCTTCCGGTATCATCACCTAGTGAAGCAATACGCCTCGCGCAGTCGCAGGAAGATGTCATCGACCTGATGGTGACTGATGTGGTGATGCCGGAGATGAATGGTCGGGATCTGGCCGGCATTATTCAGGCCCTGCAACCAGATATGAAGGTCCTGTTCATGTCCGGTTATACCGCTAACGTTATTGCTCACCACGGCGTCCTGGATGAAGGTGTTCACTTTATCCAGAAGCCCTTCTCGGCGGCGGAATTTGCCGTTAAGGTGCAGGACACGATCAGGGGATGAGGATCAGCCAGCTCAGCCGATAAGATCAAGGGCGGCTTTTTCCATCTCGGCAGTGGTTTGCAGGGTTTTGAGGTTGGCCTGGTAGGCGTGTTTGGTCGGGATCATCCCAGTGACTTCGGCCGCCAGGTCAACGTTTGAGGATTCAGTCAGCGAACCGTCGGGCTGGTTGATCATGGTGCCGGGGGTGTTGACCACCTGGTTTTTCGCCGTAACTGTTCCCTTTTCACCTTCCTCAAGCACCAGCCGCGACTTTTTAAATCCCTCACTCTGACTGTTGGCGATGTTGTTGGCGCTGGTCGCCTGTTGTTTACCAAGGGCATTAAGTGCCGAGATATTGGTATGGATGGAAAGGGTCATAATGGCCTCCTTATCATGTTGAATTGTAGAGAAGATCATTTTATTTGTCAATTCACATATGTATAAATTAATGTTCGGGCCAAAAAACAACCCCCGTTGCTGATCGATAGCAACGAGGGTTAGTGTGTTCATAAGGCTGATATAATAGTTTATTCCTGCTAGAGGAAGTTGATGTGCTCGGTGGTATCGCTATTCAGGTTAAGATTAATCTCTATGGGACTCTTGTCATCAGTGGTTGCTACAATCTGATAGTTTCCAGCAGGCAGGCTGATTTCATAACTGACCCCATTGGTGTCCGCAGCGATATTCAACTCTCTGACTACCACAGAGGCGAGGGTGGCATCGTTGCAGTCAACGGTCTGGTAGAAAGTCAGGGTGACGCTTTGATCTTCATCAGGGGTTGCTACGGTAACTGTGCCATCGAGGCTAAAGGTTATTTCTGCCGGTGTCAGTTCAAAATCTGCCAGTAATTGATCAGCAGCTATGAGGGTAAGGGCATTGCATGCCGGCAGGTAACCGTCTGCGGTGGTCACCAGGGTATAGCTGCCGGGCATCAGGAACAGTTTGTATTCACCCTCGTCATCAGTGACGGTGCCTGCCTGAATGTGCAGCGGATCACCGGCCTGAGCACTGACGAAGGCACCAGTCAGGGGTGTGGATACTTCATTTATGGTGGCTGTGACCGTTCCCTCAACGCTGGTGTACTCGGCAACCTTCAGTACCTTGATGGTGGGCTTGAGCAGGTAGAGGCCACTAGCCCCGGCTTTGACAACGGAACGCATGGCATCAAAATCGAGGAGCAGCTCGGTGGTCTGGCTTTCGTTGATGGTAAAGCCGCTGACCAGTTTGATGCCGGTTTGCGGGCCGCTGGGGATTTTGAGGGGCTCATCGTCAAGTGTATCGCCAATGAGTAGATAGTTGGCGTGCGGATGTGCATTCCCAGCAATGTTTTGGCCGTCATCAGGGGTATCACCAATAATCAGCCGCATCTGAGTGTAATCCCCTGCCGGCAACTGGTCCTCACCGAGAACAACAGTGACGCCATTAACCAGCTCGAGCAGGTTGTAGGTTGCCTGTGGATTGGCCACTACCTCCCAGTTGCCGTCGGCACGATGAACATCAACCCGATCAATGGTAACGTAAACCGCCCGGTAATCCTGAGTCGTGCTGTCGGTCAGAGACAGGGAGAGGGTTCCATCACCGCTACTGGAACTGCCGCTACCACCGCTGCCGCCACAGGAAGCGAGGGTGAGGGTCATCAGGGCAGCAAGTGAGAGGGTGAGGAACAGATATAGGTTCTTGACAGACATGGTGTAACCTCCTTGGTTTCTTTTCATTTGGGTGAAAAATGTTCATTATGTAAACGCCTTACATTATATCATACGCTAAGGAAAAGTCGATATCATGGCGCATGGCAGGGCAGGTTTTAAGCGCGAGGAAGGGTGTAATATGCTGATATTTAACCACACTATCCTTACATGAAGGGCTCAATAGTTCTTGTCTGCCTTTGATCGGGGCAGATAAATGATTTAGACTCGCTCGTAAAAAACTTGCAGGCGTTTCGCTTAAAAATATTTGAACTTCTTTTACGTGATTGGTTTTGTTGTGAAAACACCCCAAAGTGAAAAATTTATCCCGGCGCTGGGATTTCACCTGTTTACCCCTTGTTATGATCTGATTGTCGGGCTAACGGGCCGTGAACGAACGGTCAAGCAGGCCCTGATCCAGCAGGCCGACCTTCAACCGGGGCAAAAGGTCCTGGACCTGGCCTGTGGTACCGGGACCCTGGCGTTGATGGTCAAGCAATACGAACCGACCATTGAACTGACCGGGGTTGACGCTGATCAGCGAATGTTGAACAAGGCCCGGCGCAAGACAGAATCAGCCGGGGTGTCTATCGCCTATGATCAGGCCCTGTCTTTTTCCTTGCCATATCCAGACGGATGTTTCGATCAGGTGTTGTCGACCATGTTTTTTCATCATTTAACCTGGGACGAAAAAGTCAGATCGGTCAGGGAGGTCTACCGGATTCTGCAACCGGGCGGACAGTTTTATGTTGCTGACTGGGGGGCTCCGGATAGCCGCCTGATGCGCTTATTGTTTTTGACCGTCCAGGTGCTCGACAGTTTTGCCACGACCAGGGATCATATCGCCGGACGTATGCCCGAACTCTTTTCCGGCCAGGGTTTTGTCGAGGTGAAGCAACCCCGGTTGGTTAATACCATCTACGGAACCATCGCCCTTTATCGCGCTGTCAAACCTTTTGCTGCCCCTTTGCGTACCAGTGACAATTCGAGCATGCCGGCGTAGAACAGGCGCGTCGTTATCAACTCGAGACCGGCTGCGCCAAGCTGCAGGTGAAAATTTTTCCGGTCGGGAAACTGCTTCAGGCTGTCGGCAATATAGGCGTGGATCCCCGGATCCCCGTGCAGTAATAAACCCCACAAACCACACCAGCCCTTCAATAATCGATACTGCCCTTTTTGTGCCATGATCCCTGCGGGCTTGGAAAAGTCGAGAAATGCGGCGTAACCGCCTGGTTTGAGCAGGCGTTGTATTTCAGCTAAAACGCCACTCAGGTCTGCCGCATTGCGCAGGGCGTAGCTGCCGGTGATGATGTCAAAGCTGCCGGCGGCCAGCCCGGTTGTGGCCATGTCGGCGCAGATAAAATCAAGATGATGATAACAGTTACGCTCATTGGCTATTAGCAGCATCTCAGTTGTGATGTCGAGGCCGATCACTCTGCCCGCAGGGTAAGATCGAGCGAGCAAAAAGGCCAGATCGCCACTGCCGGTGGCCAGATCCAGACAATGTGGCGTTCCGCCTTGCGGCAGGGCGGCGATCAGGTGTTTTTTCCAGCTGCGATCGCGACCTAATGACATGGCTCTGGTAGCCAGGTCATAACGTTTTGCTGAAATGGCAAAATGCTGCCGGTTGAACGTGCGTTTCTTTTCCGGGGTGTCTATCTCCCCGGCAATGGTACGGGCACGATTGAAGCGATCCTTGATAGCGGCTAACCCCTTTAGCATGCCCGCCTCCAGGCCTCAAATCGATCCATTAAAACAAGCCCGGCAGGGAGAACGACAAGGTCGCAAATCAATGCCCCCAGCATGGTTGTGCCGGTTAACAGGGAAAAGTAGATTGTCGGCATAAAGCTGCTGGCACCTCCTGCCGCGAAACCACAAAAAAGAACCAGTGCGGAAATGCTCAGCGCCCGTCCTGTTGTTGTGGTTGTCCACCGGATGGCGGCGTTGCTGTTACCGCTGTTCTCTCGTTGAAATTCTGCCAGGTAATGGATGGTACTGTCCACGGTCAGCCCGATGGCTACAGCAGCGATCATAGCGGTGCCGGTACTTAAATCGATAGCCAGAAATCCCATCAGCCCGAATGTCCAGAGTAACGGAATCAGGTTGGGAATCAGCGCCACACTCAACAGTTTGATGGATCGGAACATCACCAGGATAGCGGCCAGAATCATCACCAGCGACAGGGAAAAACTGCTGACCAGGCTGCGGACCAACTGATTGGAGTCGATTGCCAGTTGATAGGCCTCGCCGGTTGGTGTCAGCCGATAAAGGTTACCAAGACCCTGATCGGCAAGTTGTTCGATGTTGTTGATCAGGGCTGCCAGGTCCGCAGTGCCGAGGACAGGAGTGCGGACACTCAGGCGCAGCCGGGTCTGATCAGGACTGCTGAAGCGGGAAAAAATCCCTGATGTTGACCCCTGGGCGGCCCTCAGCCGGTGCGTGAGCTGGTCGAGGTCGTCTGCTGAAAAGATCATGTCTGCAGATGTCGTCTTCTGTGCCAGTAACGACAACAGGCTGTCGATTCCTGCGACTTGCGGCAAGGCTTCCAGACCGTGCTGAAAGATGATCAGCTGTTGAACATCCTGGCTGTGGGTGAGTGGCAAACCATCTGTGCGCTCAAGCATGAATTCGATCCGGTTGACTCCTCCGAAGGTACGGTCGATCTGCATGGTGTCCCGGAACAGCTTCTGATCTGTTTTCAGAAATCTGATCAGATCGGTATTGTTGCTGATCTGCGGAATGCCGCTGACGGCAAGCAGGACCGAAGCCAGAGCAGCCAGCAGGATCCTTCCCGGTCGGTTGATGGACAGATCCGCCAGTTTCTCAAGGATATGGTGAAAAGGAGAAGGGCTTGCCTTTTGGTGAGGAATCGGTTGCGGTAAAAAACTCAGGACAATTGGAACCAGGAGAAAACTGACAACGAATGATAAACAGATACCCGTTGCTGCGAAGCCACCGAATAAACGGACTGCCGGAATATTACTGAGCAACAAGGAGGCCAGCCCCATGGCCGTTGTCAGGGTGGTGAACAGACAGGGGCGGAACAGGGTCATGACCACCCTGATGATGTGTTGATTTCTATCGTTGGTCAATGGGTTGCCGCGCAACCAGCTGCTGTACAGATGGACGGTGGTGGTCACCGAAAGAACCATGATCACCGGTGGCAACAGGGCGGTAATAGTATTCAGGGCAAAGCCACCCAGACTGTAAAGAGCGATGGTCCAGCACAGGCTGATGGTCATGACCGCCAGGGGG
>RRYU01003490.1_pt1 | contig 29665 bp, 25 predicted proteins | sample 2162651 | NCBI WGS metagenome assembly RRYU01 (sample SAMN10267283, study PRJNA491782) | microbial mat metagenome | isolation source: biomat in the production well | place: Japan: Minami-Kanto gas field, natural gas well KTG3 | collected 2017-06 | reverse complement strand
TCTTTTTTCAAACATTCTGGCCGGAGGCCAGAATGTTTGAAAAAAGAATGTACAGTACCACGCTGCCGCAGGCGAAACACGTCTTTTGTTCCGACAAACGTCTGGTTTGATACGACCACCGCGTACCCCATGTCAATAACAGGACTATATCTATGCCACAGACAGATTTTTATCCGCATACGCATGGCTTTGCCTTTGTGAATGCGTGGACATTCAGTTCGCCTGAACATCAGCAGATGCAGACTATCCTGCAAGCGTCTATGCATAGTGTATCCGAGTTGTTGCGTGGCAATCTGCCGCGCTGGGTCGAGACGGTGTTTTTACCAGTGCTACGTTCCTGGGCCAGCGGTGCTGTGCCCGAAAACTATGGTTTGTGTGGTGGTATGGCGTCTACGGCGCTCGACTACTATCTGCAAGGGCGTGAATTGCCACGTGGCCGTGGTCGCACCGATCTGCCTACCTATGATACCCCTGAAGGTGCGATTCTGCGCAGTTATTTGATGCGCCGCCAGTTGGACAGTATGGCACTTAACTTTCCCAAGTTGCTCTTCTGGATGGTCATGTTGCAGATCGATCTGCCGTTTATTCGTGAGGATGGATCGCGCTGGCTGTTACATCGTTCGATGGAAGAGTGGCTCAGGCTACAAAACCGTCTGGATAGAGCATCGCCCTGGCCGCTGATGCTGATAGGTACAGCACGCTCGCCCTTTGATAATCATCAGGTACTGGCCTATGGTTATGATAATCCGGGCGATGGAACGGGTACGATCTTTATCTACGATATGAACTGCCCTGATGTTGAAAATACGCTACGTCTCGATTTTCGTTATGGTTATCTACGTGCCGAAGAGAGTTGCCCAAGTGTGGCCCGTGGGCCGCTATGCGGTTTTTTCTGTAATGCCTATACAGCGGTGACTCCGCCTTGAACACTGACGTGACAATAGCGCCCCGACGGTAGGGGCGAAAGATCTTTCGCCCCTAGCAACAGGATCGGTTGGTCGTGATATGTATCCAGGATGGCCTGCAGATGTTCCACGGTCTGCGTTGCGTTCATCTGTTCGGCCGGGTTGACCACGTCACGTCTGGCCTTCAGATCCAACGTGCCATAAGCGTTCATGTGTGCCCGACCTGGATCACAGAGCACCATGACAGCCTGTCTGCAAGGCACTGCGTGGCTTACAGATAGACTTTGGCTTTATCTAATGTGAAAATAGCCAACGGACGGTAGGGGCGACCGGCCGGTCGCCCCTACATCCCTATTTTCATGCCAACCGTGTGCGGCGCAGCCGCATGGCGAACTGAACCTTGTCTTACTGACAGGAGATATGCAATTGGTAAAAATTACATCGTCCCTTTTTTTGGAACCAGACGCTGATTGTAACTACCGACACTACCATTGAGCAGAGAACCACCTGAGACACCCTGATCGATAATCCTGTGTTTTCTAATTTGTGTATCTGAAAAATGGTAACGTACTATGTTTTCTGAACACCTGGATCTTACGATCCGGCCTGAACAACCTGGCGATTCTGCGGCAATCTATGCCGTGCAAGAGCAAGCTTTTGATAGTAAGGTTGAACCAGAACTGGTCACCAACTTGCAGCGTCGGGGTGTAAGCATTCTATCGCTGGTGGCGCTGGTCAATCAACAAATTGTTGGTCATGCGCTTTTCACCCCGGTAGCATTTGCATCGCTGCCAAACTATCATCGGGCGTTTACATTAGCACCTCTGGCCGTATTGCCAGCTTTTCAAGGACGTGGCATCGGTTCGCGTCTGACCTGGACCGGGCTGGAACTCTGCCAGGCACGCGGGTATGAGATTGTGATGGTAGTTGGCCATGCTGACTACTATCCGCGCTTTGGCTTTGTCCCCGCGCAGCAGTTTGGCCTGCACTGCACTTTCTTTCCTCCTGATAACCCGGCCTTTATGGCCCTGGAACTACGTTCTGGTGCGCTTGAAGGCAAGCATGGCCTGGTGATATTCGAGCCGGAGTTCGATGCAACGGTATGAGCGTATGGAGCTATGCTCCATACCCCATCCCATAATTAATGCCAGCCTGTAACGTACTTCGCGTGACAATCCCACTCAGATCAGCCCCCAGATGCACCAGTGTTTGCGCAATTTGGGGCTGAATGCCCGTCAGCACCACCTGTGCTCCTAGCAATCGTACCGCCTGGGCCGTCTGAATAAAGGCCTGAGCCACCTGGGTATCTACCACTCTCACCCCGGTGATATCGATAATCACGGTTTCAGCATGTTGTGTTGCGACGCCTTCCAGCAGCATCTCCATAATTTGCTGGGCGCGCTTACTATCAATTGTGCCAACCAGGGGCATTACAATCACTTTTTCGGCCAGCGGCAAGAGAGGTGTCGACAACTCTCGAATGGCCGCCTGCTGTGTCTGGATAATTTGCGCTTGCAATTCCATACGTTCAACTTCATCCTGTTTGCGTCGGGCAATAAAAGATGCCTGTCGGGCATTTTGCAGTGCCTGATTAGAAAGCTGGCGCGCAATTAAGAAGAGGGCATGGCACACATGGCTAAACTGATCGCGCGACATACGGCGCACGCTGCGCAGCGCCGCACGAAATGCGTCCTGATCCGCGCCGATACGATGGCCATATGCCAGCATGCCCTCTTCATCAAACGTATCATCCAGTACCTGCCCGATCAGCCAGTTCGCAATATGCCGATCCCCAACCATAACACTGGTTCCGCCATCAAGCAGCCCGCCACTCAGACAGGGTTGCACAATCGGCCCCGATTGATTCACTTTGCCTAACTCGGCATCCGAGTGCATACAATTTCGCAAACCTTGTGTGGTACTGCGTATAAGTTGACATAGATCACAGAAAAAACTGGGCTGTGTGATTGGCTGGCCCTGCGTGTCAGTAATCACCGAGGCTACACCGGTTGCCAGGGCAAAGGCGTCCTGGATCTGCTGAATCTCCTCCAGGTCAAACAGATCTTCAAAACGAAAGCCTGAGATGTCTATCTCCTCCAGCCCATCTTCCCAATGTGTGATTGCACCATGGTCATTCGTCATAATCTTCCTCGTGTGTTGGATATATCATATCGTCTGTTGGTATCCGGTTGATGTTGTGCCGACTATGATCAGCCGGGTTTAGATTACCATGTAATCACGTATGTGTAACCAGGGCATTACCAGGATTTAGTCACTCGTTGTTGGCGCATGCCATGTCAGGATCGTGCCGCCCTGTCCAAGTACCAGGCTACCCGGAAATACCCGCAGACGCCATGGGTCTAGCCGCAATACGGCAAATGTGTCTGATGTGGGGCTATCCCACCCGGGAATGAGTGTCGGATCATAGCCCACTGGCGCAGGTGCAGTCAGAAACATGTTCCAGACCATCGTGCGGGTTTCGCTGTCGAATGCCCAGGTGACACGGCAATCGGCAACACAGGTATCGTGTGAGGTTGTCCAGTAGCTTAATGACATGTAGGGACTGGCGTTGAGGTGCTTCTGTTTGATCGATGTTGGTGCTGTGCCAATCCAGCCCACCAGGTGGGTGCCGTCCCACTGCCAGATCGGATGCAGAATACGTGAGCGTGGTCGGTTGTGGGTATCAACTGTTGCAGCACTGCACCAGACAATCTGGTGCGCCATCTCAACAAAGGCGGGGGCAACTGTGGTAAGGTTATCCATGGTTATTCCTGTTTCTTGCAATCCTTGCTGCTACCGTCGCCACTGGTTGGCCCGTTGATTATCCTCGGCCAGTCGGGCTGTTTCGGCAATACGCCTGGCACGGGTTTCAGCCGTTCGGGCCGAGGCTATCCACTCTAAAATACCTCGTCTGGCTGATCGGGGAAATGCATCAAAGTGTGATTGGGCATGAGGATAGGCAGCCAGGGCGGCAGCAAGATCGGGTGGAACTTCAAGGGCCTCAATCGCGTCAAGCGCATTCCACGAGCCGTCTTGCTGCGCCGCATCGATCCTGGCCTGGCCAGCCACAGTCATCAGGCCGGCTGCAAGCATCCGTTCGACGCGTTCTTTGTTGGGCCGCGACCAGCCGCTGCCGGGCTTGCGCGGTGCAAACCACAGCATGGATCGTTCAGCGTCAAGTTTGTTGGGCTTGCTGTCGATCCAGCCAAAGCAGAGCGCTTCTTCTACGGCGTCATCGTACTCAATGCGTGGTTTGCCAGTGGCCTTCTTATACGTAATCAGCCAGATCCCTTGTGTGCGGGTGTGATTCTGGGCAAGCCATGCCCGCCATTCAGCACGGGTCAGCGGATGGATGGCGTTTTCTGGTGTGTCTGGCATAAGCAACTCACATAAAGCTGTTCACTGCAACATATATGATCAGTATAGGCCAGGGGCGATGTGCTGGCAAGGGTGTGAGATAGCATGGGTGTGATGTCTGTTTTTGCATCAGCCATGTGGACGTTCTGTGCGCTGTCGCTTTGGACTGCGGGAGCATGGCTCCCGCATCACAACGGTACGTCACACCCAGCATAAGCCATATGGTGGGGAAAAATACTCATGTAGTCCCCGCTTTTTTCCTATAGAACCTGCTGGCAAGATGCGTATTTATGGCATTCCCTGTTTCAAACAGTCGCTCTATTCTATATCTAGAAAGGCAAGATTGTTTACGAGAAAGGAGCCTGACTACTATGTCGTCTCTTCAGCGTACAGTAGAACACCAGCGTTTAGCTGACACACATGCGGGCACGTCCGACTGGAAACACTGGGGGCCATATGTGAGCGAGCGCGCCTGGGGGACGGTGCGGGAAGATTATAGTGCATCGGGTGATGCCTGGAACTTCTTTCCGCATGATCATGCACGCAGCCGTGCCTATCGCTGGAACGAAGATGGTCTGGCCGGAGTCAGTGATAGTGCTCAGCATATCTGCCTTGCTGTGGCCCTCTGGAATGAACATGATCCGATTCTCAAAGAGCGCATGTTTGGCCTGACCGGGGCTGAAGGTAATCACGGCGAAGATGTAAAAGAGTACTATTTCTATCTTGACAGTACGCCCACGCATTCTTACATGAAGATGCTTTATAAGTACCCGCAGGTAGCCTATCCGTATACCCGGCTGATTGAGGAAAATAGACGGCGAGGGTATGGTGATGCTGAGTTTGAACTCTTTGATGCGCTGTACGATGCTTTCATCCAGCAGCGCTACTTTGATGTAGTTGTAGAATATGCCAAAGCTGGCCCGGAAGACCTGCTCTGCCGTATTTCAATTACCAACCATGGCCCGGACGCAGCCCCGATCCATGTGCTGCCGCAGCTCTGGTATCGCAATACCTGGTCGTGGTTTCCCGATCGTTCCCGCCCTGAATTACGTGCCGCTGGCCCTGGAACCGTGTCTACCGAGCATAGTGAACTGGGGTCACGCTGGTGGTATGTGCGAAATGCAGACGGGCAATCTGTAGATTTGCTTTTCACTGAGAATGAAACCAACAACGAGCGGCTGTTTGGCGTTGCTAACAGTAGCCCGTATGTTAAAGATGGTATCAATGCTGCCGTTGTCGATGGCCAGCCTGAGCGGGTCAACCCGGCGCAGCGGGGCAGCAAAGTGGCCGCGCATTGTCGTATGCTGGTGCCGTCAGGGGCAACTGTCACGATCCAGGTACGGTTTGCCGATATGGCGTATGACCAGCCCTTTGCCGACTTTGCGCAGATCTTTGCCCGGCGCATGCAGGAAGCCAACGACTTCTATGCGGCCATCCAGCGACCAGGTTTGAGCGACGATGAGCGCATGGTGCAGCGCCAGGCGCTGGCTGGCATGCTCTGGAGCAAGCAGTTCTATTACTTTGATGTTGATCAGTGGCTGCGGGGCGACCCGACTACCCCAACCCCGCCACCTGAACGCTGGCAGATCCGTAATCAGGACTGGGTGCATCTCAACAATGCCGATATTATCTCAATGCCGGATAAGTGGGAATATCCCTGGTATGCCGCGTGGGATCTGGCGTTCCACTGCGTTCCGTTGGCGATGGTTGACCCGGAGTTTGCCAAACAGCAACTAATTTTGCTTGGCTACGAGTGGTTTCAGCATCCCAACGGCCAGTTGCCAGCCTACGAGTGGAACTTTGGCGATGTCAACCCGCCAGTGCTGGCCTGGGGCGCCTGGCATGTTTACCAGATCGAGGCGCAGCAGCGGGGGCAGGGCGATATTGCCTTCCTGGAACGGGTGTTTCATAAGTTGCTGCTTAACTTCACCTGGTGGGTCAACCGGAAAGACCCTGAGGGCAAGAATGTTTTCCAGGGTGGCTTCCTGGGTATGGATAACATTGGCGTGTTTGACCGCAGTGCTATGCTGCCCACCGGGGGCCATCTTGACCAGAGTGACGGTACCAGTTGGATGGGCATGTTCTGTCTGGATATGTTGAAGATTGCCATCGAACTGGCCTGTCATAATCCAGTCTATGAAGATATTGCTACCAAGTTCTTCGAGCATTTCCTGTATATCGCCCAGGCGATGAATAATATTGGCGATGAGGGCATTTCGCTCTGGGACGAAGAAGATCAATTCTTCTACGATGTGCTACACCTGGGTGATCATGCGCATACTCCGCTCAAGATACGCTCGATGGTGGGGCTGGTGCCGCTCTTTGGCGTGACGGTGATGGACCCGGCTAAAATTGACAAACTACCCGCATTTAAAGCGCGCATGGAATGGTTCTTGCACAATCGCCCCCACCTGGCCGAACAGGTCTCGCGCTGGCAGGATGCTGGCATAGGCGAGCGTCATCTGCTGGCGCTCTTGCGTGGGCATCGCATGAAACGGGTGCTGCAGCGCATGCTCGATGAAACCGAGTTTCTGTCTGATTATGGCGTGCGCGCCGTTTCACGCTATCATCTCGAGCATCCGTATGTCTTTGAGACGAATGGTACCCGCTATGAGGTGAAATATCTGCCCGCCGAGTCTGATAGTGGCCTGTTCGGGGGGAATTCGAATTGGCGTGGGCCGATCTGGTTTCCGGTTAACTATTTGATTACCGAAGCGCTGCGCGAATTTCACCGCTACTATGGCGACGACTTCAAGGTGGAATGTCCCACTGGATCAGGTCAATATCTCTCGCTGGCAGAGGTTGCGAATGAACTGGGCCGCCGTCTGACCCGTATCTTTCTGCGCGATACGACCCGATGTGGTCGTCGGGCGGTATCTGGCGGCAATGAGTTTTTTCAGCGTGACCCGCACTGGCGTGATTATATTCTCTTCCATGAATATTTTCACGGCGACAACGGCGCAGGGATCGGTGCGAGTCATCAAACTGGCTGGACCGGGCTGGTGGCCACGTTGATCCAGGAATGTGGTGGCAGGTAAGCACAACGGTCACGAAGCAGGCCAGAATGCACGAATTCCGCATAGCCTTAGAACAAGGAGGGTATAATTCATGAAGGGACTTAAAGGCAAAAACATTCTGGTAACAGGTGGCAGTTCAGGTATCGGTCAGGCAATCGCCATTCGTTTCGCCGAATATGGCGCGAATATTGCAATTAACTATTTTAAGAGCCATGAAGAAGCCGAGCAGACGCAAGAACTGGTGCAGATCTGTCGCAACAAAGTGCAGCAACTGGGGGTCAAAGATATTCTAGTACAGGCCGATGTTTCGCAGGAAGCGGACGTTACCCGGATGTTTCAGACTGTGTTTGATGAATGGGGCACACTAGATATCTTGATTAACAACGCCGGATTTCAGATTCCGGGCGATTCGCATGAGATAGCCGTGGCTGCCGTTGAGCGCGTCCTCGCCACTAATTTGCTCGGTGCCTATATCTGCGCCCGTGCGGCTATTCATCATTTCCTGGATCAACAAACACCCGGCGTGATTATCAATGTTTCCAGTGTCCACCAGATTATCCCCAAACCCCGCTTCATTGGCTATGCTATGAGCAAGGGTGGTATGCAGAACCTGACCACAACGCTGGCGCTGGAGTATGCAAAACACGGCATCCGCGTCAATGGCATCGGGCCGGGCGCAACCGTAACACCGATCAATCGATCCTGGATCGACGACCCGGTCAAGCGTGCTGCTGTCGAGAGCCATATCCCGCTAGGGCGGGCTGGCGATGCCGATGAGATGGGGGCCGCAGCGGCCTTTCTCGCCTCGGAAGACGCCGCCTATATCACTGGACAAACACTTTTTGTAGATGGAGGTTTGACGCTCTATCCCTCGTTTGAAACTGCCTGGTCGTCAGAATGAAGTGAAGTAAGGAGACGAATCCGTGACACTTGTTGGAGAAACGTATACACATAGAGCAGAGCCGTTCACAAACGGCTCTGCGCCGATGAAAGAGACATTGATCACCCGGTACAACCAGGTGCGTACTTTCTCGGAACAACTCTGTGTACCGCTTGTGACTGAAGACTATGTGGTTCAGTCAATGCCTGATGTCAGCCCGACGAAGTGGCATCTGGCGCATAGTAGCTGGTTTTTTGAGACCCTGTTGCTTAGCCGCATGCTGCCGAATTATCGTTCAATCGACCCGCAGTATGCCTATCTCTTTAACTCGTACTATGTATCGCTGGGCGAACGTCACTGTCGCCCGAAGCGCGGGCTGATCTCGCGCCCGACAGTCGAGCAGACCTACGCCTATCGTCGGCATGTCGACCAGCATGTACTGGATCTGCTGGATCGTGCCGATGCCGAGATGATCGAGACAATCGCACCGATCCTGATCATCGGGCTACACCACGAACAGCAGCACCAGGAACTGATGCTGACGGATATCAAGCATGTCTTTTCGGAAAATCCTCTGCGACCGACCTATATCGAGCAAACGCCGCCCGTCGCTGGCCCTGTTCCGCCGCTAACATGGGTGGCGTATCCCGAAAGCCTGGCCCTGATTGGCCATTCTGGGACAGGGTTTGCCTATGATAACGAGAGTCCGCAGCATCGCCAGTTTGTGCCAGCTTTCCAACTGGCTTCGCGCCTGGTAACCAATGGCGAATATAAAGCATTTATGGCCGATGGTGGCTACGAGCGACCGGATCTCTGGCTCTCGGCGGGTTGGTATGCGATGGAAGACAATGGTTGGAAAGCGCCGCTTTACTGGGAAGAGATTGATGGCACATGGCATATGATGACGCTTGCCGGTATGCGCCCCGTACTTGACAACGAGCCCGTATGCCATGTAAGCTACTATGAAGCCAGCGCTTATGCTCGCTGGATTGGTATGCGTCTTCCCACCGAGGCCGAGTGGGAAATTGCCGCCGCCGCTGTGCCGATCGTGGGCAATTTTGCCGATCACGCTCACTATCACCCCCTGCCATTATCAGGGCACGTACAGGGTGATCTGCATCAGATGTTTGGCGATGTCTGGGAATGGACTCAGAGTTCGTATGGCCCCTATCCTGGCTATCGGCCTGAACCGGGGGCACTGGGGGAATACAACGGCAAGTTTATGTGCAACCAGTATGTGCTACGCGGTGGCTCTTGTGCCACCTCACACTCGCATATCCGACGAACATATCGCAACTTCTTTGCGCCGGAGTCGCGCTGGCAGTTCACAGGCATTCGTTTAGCCCAGGAGGTATAATTCGGAATGACAGAACAGCAACGGCTGTTGAAGTCGCGTGTCCATGTCGCACCATTCGTTGATCAGTTTCATCTGGATGTTCTCAACGGCCTGCGGCAATCCTATAAGCAATTGCCAAGTAAATACCTGTATGATGCATATGGCTCACATTTGTTCGACCAGATCTGTACCCTCAACGACTACTATCCCACCCGTACCGAAACAGTGATTATGCAGACACATGCCGATGAAATGGCGGCGCTGATGGGGCCGCAGTGCATGCTGATTGAGTATGGGAGTGGCAGCAGTAGCAAGTCGCGTATTTTGCTTGATGCTCTGGAACGTCCCGCTGGCTATATCCCGATGGATATCTCATGTGAACATCTGCAGCACACCGTTGCGAGGCTGGCCGTTGCCTATCCCAATCTAGAAATACATCCGATCTGTGCCGATTATACTCAGCCGTTTACGCTACCGGTTGTGCAACAACCGGTAGCGCATCGCTGTGTCTACTTTCCTGGCTCTACAATTGGCAACTATCATCCAACCGAGGCGGTTGCGCTGCTGCAATCGATCGCTGCTGTCTGCCAGCCGGGGGGCAGCTTGCTGATTGGCGTAGACCTCAAAAAAGACCCGGATATACTCCATCGCGCTTATAACGATACTGAAGGGGTTACGGCAGCGTTTAATCTTAATCTGCTCACGCGCATAAATCGGGAACTGGAAGCAGATTTCCAGACTGAACAGTATCGCCACTATGCCCTGTACAATCCCGTTCAAGGGCGCATAGAGATGCATCTGGTAAGCATGGATGATCAGCAGGTGCGGTTGGGGGACACGATGCTGGCAGTGAAGCAAGGTGAAACGATCTGGACGGAAAGCTCGTATAAATACACTCTGACCGAGTTTGCACACCTGGCGCAGGCCGCAGGGTTCACGGTGCGCCAGGTATGGACAGATCTACACGAGTTGTTCAGTGTCCAATTCCTGACGGTATGCGCATAGGCATTCAGTTCATGAGATGGTGCATAGCTCTTTCTTCTGGTTCAGAAGCGGATAGCCCGTCCAGACGTGATGTGATTTTCATCCCCTGAAAGTCCACCCCCATGTTATTCCGACCTTTAGGGGCGGTTCGCGAACCGCCTCTACCCCTCCCCTTTCACGGGTAGGATTTTTCCGCTGATGCCGGTGTCTGGCTGGATACCCTCTCGCCCCGTAGGCTATGCATTACTCACACGTGGGGGCTTGCGGGGGCCGAAGGCCCCCGCAAAAAAAGTGTTGTCGGTGTGGTGTGGCGGCAAAGCCGCCACACCACACCGACAACACTTTGATCTCGGCGGGACGCAGCCCCGCCAGTACCCGTGGAAGGCGGGAAGCTACCCACTCTACCACATCCTGATGAAGGAAAGAGAATGATAAGCTCCGCAGGAGAGAGGGGGCAGGGGAGAGAGGGCGTCCTGATGCGATTCATCACAAAAACCTACCCCTGTAAGACCCTGCCATCCATAATCTCCATCCCAATTGTAGGAAGTGGTATAATCGCACTAACTCGGTTGAATGATAAGTACATGTGTGTGAATATCCAAGCGTAGAGAAATTTTCAGGGCAAACGATTGCCCCTGACTATGCCCAGGCCAGAGCGCATGTCTGCACTACTCTGCTGAATGGTACATATACCCTTCAATGTACTGGTGACTATACACAATCGTTGCAACCATATATAGAGCGCTGTGCCATCAATGTGACATGGAGCTATAGCGAGGTAATGAAACCCTATGCCTTTTGTATTCCAACCGCTTGCTATCCCTGATGTCATTCTTATAGAAGCCTTGAAACATGGCGATCATCGAGGATATCTGATCGAGACCTATAAGCGCTCTGAGTTTGCTGATAACGGCATTCTAGCCAGATTTGTTCAGGATAATATCTCTTATTCTGGTCGAGGCGTCTTGCGTGGATTACATTATCAAAAACATCCCCAGGCACAGGCGAAGCTGGTCATGGTGCTGGAAGGCGAAATTTTTGATGTGGCTGTCGATATTCGCCGAGAATCGCCTACCTACGCCCAATGGATCGGTGTCACCCTGACTGCTGAAGAACCCCGTATGCTCTATATACCCGAAGGATTTGCTCACGGCTTCTGCGTATTGAGTGAAACGGCCAGATTTATGTATAAAATAACAAATGAATATGCGCCTGAGCATGATCGGGGGATTGCCTGGAATGATCCCAGGGTAGGCATCGACTGGCCGATACGCAATCCCCGGCTCTCGGCCAGGGATGCCAATCTTCCGTTGCTACAAGAAGCTGATAACAACTTTGTCTATTCAAGATCGTCGTAGCATTGGAGCGCCGTACCAGAAGAGAGGATGGTAAGGACTGTATGGAAGAGCAGGAGAAACAACACAAGACCCTGACGATGACGGTGCTGATGACTCCAGAACTGGCGAATTTCTCTGGGCATGTCCATGGCGGGGCCACCCTCAGATTACTTGACCAGGTAGCCTATGCGTGTGCATCACGCTACTCTAACCACTATGTTGTTACGATGTCGGTTGATCAAGTCTTTTTCCGCGAACCAGTGCATGTAGGCGAACTGGTTATGTTTATGGCATCGATTAATTATACTGGTAATACCTCAATGGAGATTGGTATCCGTGTAGTGGCAGAGGATATTATTCATAAGACCAGTCGCCATGTTATGACTTGTTATTTTACGATGGTGGCCGTTGACGAACATGGCAAGCCAGTCAAGGTGCCGCCGCTAATGATCGAGACATCTACCGAGCAGCGCCGGTATACTGCTGCCGCGCTACGACGTGAGTTCCGGCGCGAGATCGAACGCCGTAATCTGGAAATCCGTCATATGCCGTCGCATATCGACGAAGAGGATTAATGCAACGGTTGGGATGAACATAGAGGTGCCGGGGCGGTTCGCGAACCGCCCTACATCGCCAGGACGATACCTCCCTCTCCCCATGGCTATCCATTACCCACATAGCGGGGGCGCGGGGGCCTCCGGCCCCCGCAAAAAAAGTGTTGTCGGTTTGTTTTGGCGGCAAAGCCGCCAAAACAAACCGACAACACGAGAATCTTGGTGGGGCGCAGCCCCGCCGGTAGCCGTGGACGACGGGAAGCTATCTGCTCTACCACATCAGGATGCGGTAGAATTGTGGGTCATGATAAGCCCCACTGGGGAGAGGGGGGCAGCTCTCACGGGTAGGTTTTTTCCGTAGGGGCAGGCCCCCGTGCCTGCCCCAGGGCGTCCTGATGCCGAAAGGGCTGTTCGGGGCAACCCCCCGTGGTTGCCCCTACCGATCCCATTGGAATGCGGTCGGACAAAAAAACCTACCCGTGTGAGATACCACTGGTTCATTCCACGTGGACAGCGCGTTGCACCTCCGTAGGGGCGGTTCGCGAACCGCCCCTACCCCCGCTGGAGAATAAACCAGCGGTATCGTGTGAGGAGGCGGCAGGGGGATGAGGGTGTATCATCCAATCAAACGGTACAGTAACCGTGAACCATGTCTTTGATAACCATACGATTAAGCCGCACAATGTCGAGATGAAAATATGTAGGGGCGAGCGGCCAGCTGCCCGTGCTGTGCGTTACGCTTAAATACGCTGCTGGGTAAAGATCTCATACAACATAACGCCGGTTGCCACAGCCAGGTTGAGCGAGTCACTGCGACCCACCATCGGAATGCGAACCACGCTGTCGCAGAGCGCCTGTTGCTCGGCACTCAGTCCTGTGCGCTCACTGCCCATCAGCAGGATCAGGGGATAGGCATAACGAACTGACTGATAATCCAACCCGGCAGCGTCTGCTGTGCCAATCAGTGTACCGGGATATTGTTGTTTCCAGGTTGCAAATTCCATATAGGTAGCCCGGACAAGCCGCTGGGCAAAAATAGCTCCCATACTGGCCCGCAGGGCCGAAGGATCGTATGGATCGGTTGTTGGCCCCAGCAATATCACCCCGGCAAAGCCAACGGCATCACTGGTACGTAGAATGCTCCCCAGGTTACCGGGATCCTGGATACTGTCAAGTGCCACCCATCCGGATGCTGGCTGCATAGGAAGTTCATCCAGAATATGCCAGGTCTGATGGACAATCGCCGCAATACCCTGAGGCCCATCGCGGGTGGAGATCGACTGAAATACCTCGGTGGTTACATCCAGGCAGGGCCGCCCCTGTGCCTGCCAGGTAGAAACAATATCGTGAGCCAGCGGACTGATCAGCATATCAGGCGCGACAATCAGCGTGTCGATAGGTGCGCCCATCTGCACGGCCTCGGTGACCAGGCGAATACCCTCGATAAAAAAGAGACCGCTACGTTCACGCTCTTTGCGCTGGCGCAGGCTACGAATACGTTTTATGCCGGGGTTGCTGCTGCTAGAAATACGCATGGGTTGCATTATACCCCGAAAGACGTTAGCCTATGCTGGTGTCACATATTTCACACACGATGGCGCTTTCACACATACACTTCATAACAAACTGTTGTTTGAGAAATTGCATCAGATAGGGTATGTCTATCGGTTTGGTGATCAGGCAGGTTGCCGGAGGAAGGATGATACCAACAAGCAGCCGAATATCGCCTGATAGTAGCAGAATGGGCATATCAATATGCCGGGAACGCAATTGTTGCACTACCTCAATACCCAGCATACCCGGCATCTGATTATCAGTTATCAGCAGATCGATCTCCTGGCTTGTGCAGATATCGAAGGCCGCAAGGCCATTGTCAACAGCGGTGATAGTGGATTGAGGGTGGCAACGCTGGACAACATGCATGAGTAACGAGCGGGCTTGCTCATCGTCTTCGGCAATAACTATATGAGGGCGCACGATCATCTTTAGTTCCTTATATCGTATGAACCAGGGTAGTGACGTTTATTGGGAATACCTTAAACGTAAGAGGCAGCCTATTTTTGCATAGATAGAACATATGCCGTCGTTCATTCCCAGTAACTGTTCACATTCGGGGGAGCGCAGGCGTCCCTATCTGCGGTGAAACAGGTAGGGACGCCGTTCCACCAGGAATGTTCCCCAATGGTGTACAGGTACGCTTACCGTACGTTTTGCTGCATGCATGTTGCACATTTACGCTCGACCATAAACGGGTACAATCGCACCGTGAATATCACGAGCAGCATCTGAAGCCAGAAAGTGAATGACCCCGGCAATCGATTCAGGCGTCACCCAGCGCGAATAATCCGCCTTCGGGTTGGATGTGCGATTAGCCGGTGTATCTATCACCGAGGGCGCGACCGCATTGACATTGATGCCATGCTGACGCGTTTCTTCGGCTAAAATACGTACCAGCATATCCAGGCCGGTTTTGCTGATGGTATATTCGGCCAGGTTGGCCGATGGCTGGCTGGCACTGCGACTGCTGACAAAGATGAGTTTACCGTAGCCGCGCTGTAGCATGCCTGGTAGCACATTTTGTGCCATAAAAAAGGCTGTGTGGAGGTTGAGTTCAAGCATGCTCTGCCAACTGGCTGGATCGATCTGGTGAACTGGCTGGCCGCCACGGAAACCACCAGTAACATGCACAACAACATCTAGCGAACCAAAGTGATCTTCAACCGCCTGAACAAGCGTTGCAACTGTTTCGAGTTGGGTCAGATCCGCCGGGAAGAGCATCGTTTGCTCTGGCTTCAGGGCGAGGTTGCCAGCAAGACGTTCTAGTTCCTCTTGACCTCGTGCGGTTAGAACAAGCTTGCTGCCTGTATCAGCAAAGCTCTGGACTACTGCCGGGCCTAATCCGCCCGAGGCACCGTTGATCACGACCACACGCGATGGCTGGTCGATAGGCATAGGGTCTCCTTACAGTATTTATTTAAAAGTTTTTAACTTTCCTTATTATTGTACCGCATATTGTCGTATTTGTTTAATAGAAGGTACGGAGGATAACCCACACGTGGGGGCACGCGGGGGCCGGAGGCCCATACGCATCACGGTACGCCTCCCGGCGGGGGTTGGGGGCCTCCGGCCCCCAAAGCATGTCGTTGTCGTGCGCAATGCTGCCAGCAAAGCTGGCAGCATTGCGCACGACAACGTGGGTTTTTAGGTCTACCGCCCTACAGGTGATGCGTATGGGCCTTCGGCCTCCGCAAAAAAGGTTTTCGGTTTGGTGTGGCGGCAAAGCCGCCACACCAAACCGAAAACCTTTTAATCCTGGCGGGGCGTAGCCCCGCCAACACCCGTGGAAGGCAGGAAGCTATCCACAAGTGTACCGCATTAGGATGAGGAAACGGATGGGTACATCAGATATTCAAACCATTGTTGAGCAGATTCATGCTTTGCCCTGTCAACTGGTGCTCGAATTTGCCGGGGCTGGTAGTCTGGCGCTCTGGTGGCTGCACAGGCTACCTGGCTCATCACGTACGATCCTGGAGTCCACAGACCGGTATTCTGCTGCATCGCTAGGTGATCTGTTAGGCTATGCCCCCGATACCTTTGTGGCCGAACAAACGGTGCGAGCTATGACTGATCACGCTTATCAGCGTGCGCTGGCGCTACGGGATAAACCAGATGTGCCAGTGCTAGGCGTGGCCTGTACGGCAGCTATTGCAACAGATCGGCCCAGGCGCGGGCAGCATCATGCGTTTATCATGGTACGCACGGTACAGGAGACACGTGGCTACGCACTCCGCTTGAAAAAAGGGGCACGTGATCGGCTGGGCGAAGAAACCCTGGTGAGCTGCTTGCTCATTCGAGCAATTGCGCATGGATGTGGCCTGGATGCAGTTCTGCCCCTGGAACTGTTACCAGGTGAAGATCTGCACGAGCAGAGCTGGCCTGACGCGCTGATGCGCCTGCTGAACGGCGAGGTGCAGACAGTAACCGTAACGCCAGCGGGACAACATATTGTTGATCAGCCCTTTCAGGGGGCGCTGCTCTCCGGGTCGTTTAACCCGCTGCATGCCGGGCATACCGGCCTGGTAGCAACCGCCGAGGAGGTGCTGGGTATGCCCGTATGCTACGAGTTACCGGTAAGCAACGCCGACAAAGGCTTGCTTGATCTCCAGGAAGTCACCCGTCGCCTGGCACAGTTCCAGGATCGGCATAGCGTTATTCTGACCCATGCACCCCTGTTTCGTGAAAAGGCAACCCTGTTTCCCAACAGTGTCTTTGTGGTAGGCTTTGACACGGCCATACGCCTGGTTGCGCCGCGCTACTATGGTGATGAGGCAGCAATGCATGCCGCCCTGGCAGCCATACGTGACCACGGATGCCGCTTCCTGGTAGCCGGGCGTGCCCAGAACGGTGATTTTGGAACCCTTGATCAGGTAGCGGTACCGCCAGCGTTTCAAGATATGTTTCTGGCACTGCCCGAAGCACGCTTCCGTGTCGATCTCTCTTCGACGCAACTGCGTGAACAGCACGAGTAGTGCATGTAGCTGTTATTCTGGGTACTATTTGACAGACTATTGCGCTATACTATAGGATAGTATTGACACTATTGAGCAGCAGCAAGGCTGCTTCTGTTCTATACAACAGGGTCTGTCGATTCTCGTTGCATAATGATTTGTCAGTTTTCCATGCGCCAGGGCGCACATAGTCAGGATGAAAATAAACCTGTACGTGCCCAACATGCTATGCCCCTACTTGAAAAAAACGAGAGGTTTTTGCTATGGACTGGACCGATCAAGCCGAAGAAATCATTAAGAGTTGGACCGGAGCACAACGGAACATGTGGGAAGGCTGGCTGAATGCAATGCAGAATCTGAGCACTACGCCCCAGTCTCCGGAAGCATGGGAACAGACGGTTGAACACTGGAAAAATACTGTCCATACGGCCCTCAACACGCAGGTGTCCTGGACACGCTTCTGGGCTGGGAGTGTGCGCGATCGCACGAATGTCCCGCCGCCTGTGGCAGACTGGTCGCAGCAGGTTCTCGACATGATGGAACGTTGGACGGATACGCAAAAGAGTTTATCAGAGCGCTGGTTTGAAACGATGAAACATTCCAGCCCGACTACGATTGCACAGGTGTGGGATAGTGACGAAGCCCAGCGCGTGATGCAGGATTGGCAAGAGGCAACTCAGCGTACGCTCGAGGCGCAGATCGGCTGGGTACGCCTCTGGATGGCTACACAGCAATTCGGCAGCAATAATGCGAACGTTGTTGAGTCTGAGATCGATGTGTCTCCCGTTCCCGTTGTAGACACACCAATCCCGCCAGCGGAAACTTCTCCTGCCAGGTCACAGCCCGCTCTGGCTCAGCCAGCGACAGCCCGGCTGATCAATATTAATACCGCTTCGGCAGAGGAGTTGACGGCCCTGTCTGGCATTGGCCCTGCTCTGGCGGGACGCATTGTGGCCTACCGCGATGCCAATGGGCCGTTTGCGACTATTCAGGATCTGACGAAGGTGCAGGGGATCGGTATCAATAATATGGGTGACTATATTGACTCGATTACTGTGTAAAGGTGCATCGCCTGCGGCATCGCGGTATATAATCTCTTGTGTGCCCGATTTTTTCGCCGGAGGCGAAAAAATCGGGCACACAAGAATATAGTTTTCCAACATTTTTCGCCAAAGGCGAAAAATGTTGGAAATAAAGATGTACAGTACCATCCTGCCGGAGGCGAAGCATGCTTTTCATCTAATCAAACACCCGGTTTGATCTATCACCGCGTAACTCCGGTTATTTGAAAGATATTAGTCTTAATCTACCGATACCCTTCTGCCTGGAGCGAAAACAGGTGGGCATAGGTTCCATCCAGGTCAAGCAACTCCTGGTGCGAGCCAAGTTCGGTGAGCTTGCCGCCTTCTAATACGGCAATTCGGTCGGCCATGCGTACCGTGCTAAAACGATGACTGATCAACAGGGCGATTTTGCCCTGGGTTAACTCGCGAAAACGCTGAAAAATCTCATACTCACGCTCGGCGTCCAGCGCGGCGGTTGGTTCATCCAATACCAGCACTTCGCTGTCGCGCATAAAGGCACGTGAGAGTGCCATTTTCTGCCACTGTCCACCGGATAATTCAAAGCCTTTCTGAAACCAGCGCCCTAGCATGGTATCGTACTGGTCGGGTAACTCGGCTACAACCTCGTCTGCGCCGCCCCGTTCAGCCGCGCTGATAATTCTCGGTTCGTCTTCCATCGCGTTGATCTGACCAAAGCCGACATTCTCGCGTGCGGTTGTCTGATATTGCACGAAGTCCTGGAAGATCACGCCAATACAGGCACGCAGATCATCTAAATCATACTCGCGCAGATCAACCCCATCCAGCAGGATCTGCCCCTCAGTCGGATCATACAGGCGCGTCAACAGTTTGATCAGCGTGGTCTTACCAGCCCCATTCGCACCGACCAGCGCCAGTTTTTCCTCTGGCCCAACATGCAGGCTAACGTTATGCAACGTCCACTCTTCGCGGCCAGGATAACGAAACGAGACATTGCGAAACTCAATGCCCTGAGTCAGGGGGCGTGTCACGTGACGTGATTGGCTGGTATTATGCATCTGTGGTTGCAACCCCAGGTAGCCAAACAGATTATCCATAAACAGGCCACTCTCGAAGACCCGCCCGATATTGTCGAAGATGCCTTGGAAGGTGGCCTGGCTCTGGCGGAACAGGGTCAGGTACAGCGTCATATCACCCAGCGTAATGATGCCGCCAATCGCCCGCCAGACGATCCAGGCATATGCGCCATAGTAGCTGGCAGTGGTCAACATGCCCCACAACATACTGAGAATGCTGCGTCGGCGGGCCAGCGCCTCGTCTTCACGATAAAATTTCCAGAACAGGCTGTGATAGCGCTCCAGCAGCGGTTCCCCCAGGCCAAACAGCTTGATCTCTTTCACACTGCGGTCGACCGTGAGCAGATGTTCAAGATACTGCATACGTCGAAATTCGGGGGCACGCCAGGTCAACAGGCGAAAGTGCAGGCTGCTGTAGCGTGTCTGTACCAGGAACGACGGAATCGTTGCCCCAAACAGGATCAGGGCAATCAACGGGCTAAATGCCAGCAGAATGACTGCAAATGAGAGCAGCGTGATCATATTTTGTACCAGTAAAAAGCTGGTATTGATGATCGCCAGTGCCCGAAAATCGGCCTCACGCCGGGCGTTCTGCAACTTGTCATAAAAATCGGCATCCTCGAAATAGTGCAGATCCAGCGCCAGCGCCTTGCGAATGATCGAGGTGTTTATCGCATGCCCCAGATGCGCGTTGAGGATATGCTCCAGCAGGATGCGGCTCTGCCCCAGGATTGCGCCTATGGTAATCAAGACAAACTCAATAACCAGAAAAGGCAACGCCTGGCGCAGGCCGTCGCTGGCAGGCTGGCCGTTGGTGATGCCAGCTACTACCGTATCGACAATTAATTTGCCGACCCAGGCCTGGGATGCTGGCAGCGCTGCCGCAAAGAGCGTGACCACCGCCATGCCAATCGTAGCAGTGCGGTGAGCTTCCCAGGCAAGCTGAAACGAGCGTGGAATATTGCGAAAGGCAGTACGTATATCCTGCCAGCGCTCGGCCCAGGTTTTAGGCCCCTCTGTTGTGATGGTAGGCAGATGACGAAAACGAGCCATAATCCTCCTTTTCAGGCAAGGTAAGCATATGTGTGCCTTCCTATTATAGAGTAATCAGGCCGCGTCGTGCGCCACGATTGATCGCCTCGGTACGGCTGGCAACGCCTAGCTTGGCGTAGATCGAGGATACATGAAATTTGACGGTATGTTCACTGATTTCAAGCGCACGGGCGATCAGTTTGTTTGATAGCCCCTGGCTGAGCAGTTCCAGTACCTCACGTTCGCGGGCGGTCAGGGGTTCGCCGGGCGGCTCGTTGTCATCTGCTACGGCTGTGGGCGGGTTGCTCAACAGATTTTCTCCCAGCACTTGCGGCATGACGATCAGGCCGTGGGCAACCGCGGCAACGGCGGCCTGAAGTTCATCTGCCGGGGCATTGGGCATCACAATGCCCCAGCCACGCACCGGCAGCGTGCGCAGGGTTGCTACCGGCTCGCTCTCTTCAGACAGGATCACGATGGCTGGCAACTGTTCCAGTTCGCTCAGCGGCAGCATGTCCCCCAGCAGTTCAGGGTTAGCCAGCACCACCACGTCGCTCTGATCCAACGCCGTAGCGGCGGGGCCAGCCAATGTGGCGGCCTCGCCGATAATCTGGATCGTTGGCGATGAAAGCATGGCGCGTAATCCAGCCCGAATGGTTGGAGTTAGCGCCGCGATAAAAACATGGATCATACCTGTTGCTCTGAACGGGCCATATCAACCTGTACCGTCTGAATGGTACCACCACGTAGCACCTGGAGCCGCATCTGACCCTGCGCACTCCGCTCTGCCAGGCTGCCTAGCAGTGTTTCGGCATCAGGGACGGGTTGCCCCTCAACGTCCAGCACAACATCACCGACTAGCATAGCGGCACGATCGGCCGGGCCGCCAGCCTCGATGCCCACGATCAACATACCTGCCGCATACGCCGCCCGGTTGCGCAACGCTGGTACGTCGCCCAGCCTGACAGGCTGAACCTGAACACCCAGGAACACCGGGCGTCCGGGCGGACCAGCCACCCACTCGGTGGCGATATGGCTGGGAATCGCCACCGACAGGTCGCCACCAAAGATCATCGCATTGATGCCCATTACTGTACCATGGGCGTCGAGCAGCGGGCCACCCGAGTTTCCGGGGGCCAGACGTACATCGGAACGAATATAGCGCACCGACTGGCGGCTGCCCTGCACCGGTACGCTGCCCAGTCCGCTGATAATGCCAGCTGTGACAATATCACGCTGGCCCCAGGGATGCCCGATCGCCAGCACCAGTTCGCCCACACGCAGGCGCGTCGAGTCGCCCACCGGCAGAGCGGGCAGATCGCTGGCCGGGATTTCCAGCATCGCCAGGTCGAGGGACTGATTACGGTTGACTACTCTGGCATCAAAGGTGCGCCCATCGGCCAGATGAACCTGAATAGAAGCACGTCCGCCGAAGCGCTCACCTGCAGCTATAACATGATCATTGGTGAGAATGCCGCCATCGGCACGCCAGACAATGCCAGCCCCGGCCCCACGCTGCCCGCAACGCACCTGTACCACGCCCGGTTTGACCCGGTCGATCATGCTGGCCAGTTCAGTCGAGGCGGCAAGCGGTAATACCGGCGTTTCAAGGGTATATGTAGAGTGTTCTGTTACCATTGCAGTTAATTGTATGCCTTTCTCAGAAAATGTCACCCCGTAGGGACAGGCTTCTGCCTGTCCGTGGGGACGTTTGCCGCATCAGGATGCCCTGCGAACGCGCAGAAGCGCGTCCCGACGAAAAAACCTTACCCGTGAGAGGGTTTTACATCTCTGTGTTCTCCGTGCCTCCGTAGTTTACCGCGTATCCCCCGTGCGCTGGCCAACGGTCACCTTCAGCGTTTGTAATGCGCCGCCACGAATGACCTCGACCGCAATAGTGGCACCGACACGGTCGTTCATCAACAGCGACTGCAAATCGTCGGTATCATCAATCTGTACGCCATCGAGCGAAACCAGGATATCGCCAAGCAGCAAGCCACTGGCTTGAGCCGGGCTATCTGGCTCAACGCGTATAATCAGCAGTCCCCGCTCTTGATTGCGTCCGGCACGCTGATTTTCCGGCAGATGCACAGGCTGGCTGCTAATGCCCAGATAGCCGCGACGCACAAACCCCTGCTGCGACAGCGTATCGCCGATGCGCCATGCGATAGAGGCAGGAATAGCCAGGGTTGCGCCACCAACCAGCCCGGTGGTCAGGACACCGAGAACAGCACCAGCGCCATCGATCAGAGGGCCACCCGAGAAGCCGGGGTAGGGAATCGCATCGGTACGGATATACTGTTCCAACAAGCGGCCGCGGCGCATACGCACCGGGCCACCAACCGCACTGACAATGCCCAGGCTGGCCATTGGACCGGCGGGTGACGGTCGTCCGACAGCAAGCGTCAATTGACCAACGCGGGCGGGGTCGCTGGCGGCCTGGGCTGCATCCAGGCCGAGGTCATTCACACGCAATACAGCCAGGTCGGTTGATGGATCGCGGCCCACAAATTGAGCAGCCAGCGTGCGATCGTCATGGGTCTGAATCGTCAGGTCTTCCTCGCGCTCCAGCACATGGTCGGCGGTCAAAACCAGGTTAGCGGCATACACAATGCCACTGGCTGGCTGGCGCTGGCGGCCATTCACCATCACCAGCGCCGTACCAATGCGCTCGACGGCATCAGCCATCTGGCTGGACAGGGTCGTCAGCATATATGTTTCAGCATGCATGTTTTCCATTGAAAGACTCCTTAGACATAGTTTCAGGATGACCAATTGTATGGTACATATCACAGACAGATTGGTTACGTGAATCACCCCACCCTTGCCCCTGAACCTGCACGGGGCGGAGAACCGAACGGGGCATCCTGGCGGCACGCGCGGAGCGTGTGCCGCCAGGATGCCCGATTTCCCCTCTTTCTCAAAGAGCTTACCATTACCCACACTTGTACCGCATCTTGATGCGGTACAAGTGTGGCGTGCCACATGCCTGGGGGTTCGGGTGGGGCTACGCCTATACGCATCACCTGTAGGGCGGTAGCCCTAAAAACCTACTTTGTCGTGCGAGATGTTGCCAGCTTTGCTGGCAACATCTCGCACGACAAAGACATTCTTTGGGGACCGGAGGCCCCCAAACCCCCGCCGGGAGGCTTAACGTGATGCCTATGGGGGCTACGCCCGCCTATATCATATATGTTCGGTTCGTTTTGGCGGCAAAGCCGCCAAAACGAACCGAACATACTTTTTTTGCGGGGGCCGGAGGCCCCCGCACCCCCAACGTGTGGGTAATGTATAGCCTTAGGGCGAGAGTGCAAGCGGGGTTTGCCCACATTCTGCTCATCATCTGTATGTCGGTCAAAAGTATCAGGTGTAGTGATAGTATACGGTGTGGATGGAACGGAGGCATCGCCAGATCGAGCAGGGGTCAACCTGGAAAAACGAGCAGGGTGATCACTGAATCACTGAGCAAACATGAGGACACTGAAGTCAGGTACGGGCCTGGTTGGTGCAATGCGAGACTTTCGCTAAGTACACCAGCGACGATGACCCGCTGGCTTCATACCTCAGGCTCGGCACGTTGTGTTGTGCGCTCGCTGCTTAGACGCCCCAGCGGATACCAGAACGATACAATAAAGCCAACCAAAATATGTTCCAGGCTGATGAGCAGAAAGAGTGCTGATACGCCCAGAGCCTGCTCGATGGTATATCCCAGCGGTGTCAGCACGGCTATCAGGGCCGCGTCGCGCACGCCCACCCCGGCGATCGAAATCGGCAGTATCTGCAAAATGGCAATCAATGCCGATACACCCACCACCAGATAGAGGGGCACCAGTACGTCCAGGGCGATAAACAGCAGCCAGAGGCGGTAGAAGGTGAACATGGCCGATACTAGCGATGCGCCCATCAGCACGGCCAGGCTGCGTGGTTGCATATGCAATGAGGCAAACTGGGCATTCCAGCGCAGCATAGCTTCCTGGATACGCTGCGGCAGGATCGGGCGTAGTGCCTCTGTCATGAGCCATTCGCGTGGTCGCCGCGCAATTAGCAGTACCAGCGCCACAATGATCCCGACACTCATGCCGACCACCAGCAGCGTGCGCAGGATCGGATTGGGCAGATACTGGCCCAGCGCAAAAATACCCAGTGTCGCCAGCATGGCCATCACCAGCATATCAAACAGTCGATCCAGTACCACACTTAGCATAGCCGGGGCCAGCGGAATGCCCCGTTCTTGCAGATACCAGGCTTTTACAAAATCGCCCGCCTGCCCCGGTGTGGTTGTGCCCAGAAAAATGCCGACAATATACAGACCCATGCCCGTACGCAGGGGCAGATCATGGCCCAGTTGACGCAACAGGTACTGCCAGCGCCAGGTCTTGACCAGCACAAATGGTGGTAGTAGCAGCAGCGAGAGCAGAATTGGCCAGACATCGGCCCCTGCCAGAATGGTAAAGAGTTGTTCCAGGTCGCTGCTGGCCAGAAAAGCAATCAGCAAGGCCGGGCCAAGCAGGCGCAAGAGCCAGGGTAGATATTTTCGCACGAGGTGGTTTACTCCTCACGTTTTACGAAGCGCAGGGCTGCAATTTGTTCAGCTAGCAGGCCAAACATAAACACAATAATACCACCGACGAAGAGGCCTACCGCCGAGTTGGGAATATGAAAGCGCAGGGGATCGGTAATAAAGAAGCTGATCAGGAATGAGAGCAGCGCCAGCAATTCCATGAGTATGGCCACGGGAAAGTAGACCCGCAGCGGCGCGAAGAGTGAGATCATGCGCAGGATGATCAACCCGAACTTAATGCCGTTGCGCAACAGTTTCTGGCCACTCTGCCCACCCTGGCGACGGCGGGCGTCAATTGGCACAAAGGCAATTGTGTATCCGGCGCGTGCCAGCGCCATAGTACTGGTGGTTGGATATGAGTAGCGGTTCGGTAGTAGATGAATAAACTCTAGAATTACCTCGCGCCGCATCGCCCGATAGCCACTGGTCAGATCGTGAATAGGCATTTCAATCAGGTAGCTGCCTAGCCGATCGAGGGCCTGATTGCCCATGCGGCGCAACGCGGTATCGCCCTGGGTTTGCACCGAACGTGCGCCCACTACCATATCAAAGCCCTCGGCCAGTTTGCCCAGAATAGCGGGAATAAAAGCCGGATCCATCTGGCCATCGGCGTCCATCAACAATATCACTTCGCCTGTGGCATGGCGGATACCGGTTTTCACCGCTGCGCCATTGCCCCGGTTGAGCGGACGACGAATCACCCGCGCACCGGCGGCATGCGCCTGCGCGGCGGTATCGTCGTCGGAACAGTCGTCAACCACCAGCAACTCGGCCATAGGCAGGTATGAATGGATGACCGCCAGTACCCCCCCGATCGCCGCCCCTTCGTTATAGGCCGGTATGACGACGGTTACGCTGAATGGGTACGGGGTGTTTTCAAGGGAGCTGCGGAGTGTGGGTTGTGTATGCATAGGAAAAGTAGACAGTAGAAAGTAGAAAACCTGATCTAGCACTATCGCGCCCGTATTGTATCATAAGACATGGTTTCAGGATGACCAATGTTCCTTTATAATTCACAGACAAATTGGTCACGTGAGTCACCCCACCCCCTAGCCCCGCTCCTGCACGGGGCGGGGGAACCGGACGGGCCTCCTGGCGGCACACGCTGCGCGTGTGCCGCCAGGAGGCCCTATCTCCCCCCTCTCCCTGAGGGAGTTGAAGGGCGGTCAGAACGTTTGTACGATAGGAGGATAGGCCGTCCAGACGCGGAGTGGCCCTCACCCCCGGCCCCCTCTCCCATGTTGGGAGAGGGGGAGTACCGCATTCCAATGCGGTGTATACGATACGAACACATTTTCTGTCCGCCCCTGAACCCTGAGGGAGAGGGGGGCAGGGGGTGCTTGCAGGGGTAGGTTTTTTCGGTAGGGGCAGGCCCCCGTGCCTGCCTCAGGGCGTCCTGATGCCGAAAACGCTGTCCGGGGCAACCACGGGGGGGTGCCCCTACCGATCCCATTGGCATGCGGTCGGGCGAAAAAACCTACCCCTGTGAGGCAGGGGGGTGAGGGCGTATCGTCCAACCAAACGGTAAAGGAACCATGAACGATGTCATAGGTATGTGGAAACGCTTCAAAGCATAAATTGCAACTGTTCTGAAAGAAAAAACTATGAGTCAGCCTGAGTTCCCAACAGAACTACCTATTCGCCCGCGACCAACACACAGTGTCACCCTCGCTATACCCACAGATACATTGACGACACTCGAACAAATCGCCAGCAGCCGCGATATGTCGGTCGACGCATTGCTGAAACTCTATATTGGACAGGGACTGCGGCATGATGCCGCGCAACGGTTTGCTGATCGCGTGCTTGATCTGACCGCCGAAGTGCTTGCCCGGCATGGTTAATCGCAAGAACAAGTCGCAGAGATCGTCAGCGAAATTCGGAATGCCGTTTAATTGTCTACTCTTCGCCCCGCGCTCGTTTGCGCGCCCGTTCCTGCGCTTCGCGCATGCGCTCCAGGGCATCATCAGCCGGTGGGGCAGAACGGACAACTGGCTGTGAATCTGGTTCGACCACCTTTTTTTTACGTTCGGCCTGTTCGCTACGCGGCTGGCGTCGCATGAATGCTGTGGTACGTCTGTGCCAGAACAGCCGGCGCATAGCCACATCGAACGGCAGCAACAAAACGGCCAGCCACACCAGCGGCATGGCCGCCTCACGTACCAGCCCGCTCTGCTGCCCCGTGTGGGCATATACTGCGGCAGGATCGGGATTCACCCGCCCGCCAGTCAGGCTGGCGATGTTGTCAAGCAGGGCGGGATTGTCGCCCTGGCTACGATATTCGCTCGAAAAGGGAATACTTGCCCCGCCCATCACACTGGCCTGCGCCTGACCCTGTGCGTCGGTGGCTACCAGTTGCACCAGATACACGCCCGGTGGCACATCCTGCACAGCCAGGCGATACTCGCCCGGCGTCACCTCGCGCAGCGCCACGTCGATGGTCTGGCCTTTGCCATCAATCATCTGCCCGGCGACCCGCTGGCCGGTAGCGGGGCCACCATCGTCGGAACGCGCATGCGCCACCAGCAGCACCTGATCCGCGATAATACGTGTTTCCAGTGCCAGACGCTGTTCGTTGGGGGATGGCAGCAGCCAGGTGATCATACGTGCAGCAATCTGCTGATACTCCTGCCAGCGCACCCAGTCACTTGCCCATTGACCACGCATATCCGAAGTCCAGGCCAGGCTGCGCCCCAGGCCATACTGCCACACCGCCAGCAGCGGGTCGTCGCGATCCGATACCAGCAGTACCTGGGTACTTTCTTTGGGTGTGGTAGCAACATACCCATGCAGCGGCGGCGTTGCGCCCACATCACGCAGGATCGCATGCGGCACGGCGAGGCGGGGCACAAAATCCTCTTCAATCACCAGCGGCATAATCACCGACTGCGCCTCAATGGTCATGATATCGGGTATTTCACGCGCCTGCCGAGTTAGAAAAAAACGCCCGTTGCCACGCCGTACGACATCCTCTAAGAAGACCACGTCCTTGCCATCCCCCACCGCGATGGAGGAGACAGTCACCCCGTCGCTGCGCAACTGGTCGATCAGATCACGCGCACCTTCTTGCTGCACCGTGTCGCTGCCGTCGGTAATGGTAATAATATGTTTCACCGGATTGCTGCTGGAACGGATAAACCCGGCGGCACGCTGCAGTGCATCATAGATGTTAATGCCGCCGCCGCCCGCGTCGATGCGCATGATCCGGTCGATGGCCTGCTCACGTTCGCTGCCCGGCAGCGGGCCAACAATTCCCTGCGCCTGCGAGTCAAAGGGAATAACCGTAATCTCGTCGTCGTCGCGCAGTTGTTCGGCAATACGGGCTGCGCCGGTAGCCGCCAGTTCAATCTTGGTCTGCTCGCCACCCTCGTCGATAGCCGCCATGCTGCCCGACACATCAATCACAATCACAATGCTCACTGGCGGCTGGCTACTCTCCGGACGCAGATCCATATCTACTGGCAGCGCCTGTTCCAGCGGGGTATTGCGCCAGCCACCCGCCCCGAACGACTGCGTTCCGCCAATCATGGCCAGGCCGCGCCCCAGTTCCCGCACATACTCGGGTAAAATCGCGGCGGCCCGCGGATTGAGCAGGCGTTCGGGCACATCAACCAGCACGATCGCATCATAGGCAACCAGATCGCTCAAGCTAGCTGGTACCCGGTCGGGCGTGACCGTCTCGGTGGCCAGATCAACTGATGCCAGCGCAGCCGACAGATTGCGCGCCGCGTCGGGCGTGCCCTCTACCAGCAGCACGCGTGGACGCCCCTCGACCAGGGTAAAGGCCTCGGCGATATTGTTTTCGCGCCGGACATCGTCGGCCACCTGCACCTGCACAACATAGCGGGTAAAGCGATCTTGCGGCGGTGGCAGCACCAGTTCAAAACGCTGCGACCCACCGGTCAGCTCAATCGCATCATCAGCCAGGATCTGGGCAGACTGCATCGCCGCCATACCCTGACGCTGCTCAACCAGCAGCCGTGCAGTGGTAGGCAGCGTTGTGGCTGGCCCACGACTGTATAGCTCCACCACCAGCCGCAGGCGCTGGCCCTCACTGGCGGTGGCGGGCAGCTCCAGGCCACTGATCTGCACATCCAGGCCATCGGCCACGCCACTCAGCGACACCACATCGACCGGTACACCCTGCGCGGCAGCCAGACGCACCGCTTCCATGGCATCGCCACTATTTTCACCGCCATCACTTAACAACACCAGCCGCCGCTGCGACTCGGCTGGCAACAGCCCCAGACCCAGTTGCAGCGCATCCTGGATATTCGTGCGTGTGCCCGGCGGCGACTGAATTAATTGCCCCAGTACCCGTTCATCGTCGGGCGGGCGTTCAACCAGGGCACGCCCGCCAAACACCACAATACCAGCACGGTCGTCTGGCGACAGTTCGTTCAGGGCGTCCTGCACATATGTCTCGGCGCGGGCACGCTGCGACAGGGCCACGGAGTCGCTGCTATCGAGCAAAAAAACCACCTGGAGATCTTGCACCGGCTGGATAAACTGCGTTCCCGCCAGCGCCAGCACAAGGGCAGCAATGCCCAGCGTACGCAGCAACAGGCTGCCCCAGGTTCGCCAGGCCGCCAGCCGGCGCGGCAACACCAGCGTAAAGCCCCACAGCAGCGGGATAAGCAGCAACAGCCAGAGTATGTCAGGGAAGATAAATGACAGCATAGGAAAATGTAAAGAAGTAGGGACAGGCTTCTGCCTGTCCGGGCTTCTGCCTGTCCGGGCTTCTGCCTGTCCGTGAGGGCGTTTGCCTCATCAGGACGGCCTGCGGACGCGCAGAAGCGCGTCCCTACGGAAAAAACCTACCCGTGAGAGTCTGTCCCCTGAGAGGCCCCCTTGCCCCCTCTCCTGCAGGGTTTATCATTACCCGCAATTGTACCGCATCCTGATATGGTAGAGCAGGTGGCTTCCCGCCTCCCATAGGTACCGGCGGGGCTGCGCCCCCATATGCATCACGGTACGCCTCCTGCCAGGGGTTTGAGGGCTTCCGGCCCTCAAAGAATGTCGTTGTCGTGCGCGATGGTGCCAGCTTTGCTGGCACCATCGCGCACGACAACGTG
>RRYU01003494.1_pt1 | contig 29689 bp, 28 predicted proteins | sample 2162651 | NCBI WGS metagenome assembly RRYU01 (sample SAMN10267283, study PRJNA491782) | microbial mat metagenome | isolation source: biomat in the production well | place: Japan: Minami-Kanto gas field, natural gas well KTG3 | collected 2017-06 | reverse complement strand
CCCCCCCCCAAAGAATTTCTTTGTCGTGCTAGATTTTGCCAGCAAAGCTGGCAAAATCTAGCACGACAAAGTAGTTTTTTAGAACTGCCGCCCTAAAGTTGATGCGTATGGGCCGGAGGCCCCCGCAAAAATGTTTGTTAGCACGAATAAGCGGTGGGTCACGTGAGCCAGTGCTGGGAGCGAGGGCGTCTCGCCCTCGCTCCCAGGTTAACCCAGGGCGTATTCGCGCTAACAAAAGTTTTCGGTTTGTTTTGGCGGCATAGCCGCCAAAACAAACCGAAAACTTTATAATCTCGGCGGGGCGCCGCCCCGCTGGAGAGAGAGGGAAACACGCCCCGTCTGTATGCCCCTGCAGGGGCAGGGGTAGGGGATGGGGTGATTCACGCGACCAATCTGTCTGTGATAGGTACAGTAAAATGGGTCAGTCTGAAACTATGTCTTAGTTAAAATAGTTGAAATTTCTTTAAGGGCATGCTATTATGCCTGCTACACTAGACGGTTAAAGTCCATAGCCTCGCCCGGTATGCCTCCGTCGGCCTCAGTAGCGAATACCGTATGAAAGCTCTTTCCAGCTATTGGATAGAAAGCGCATTCTATCTGGTAGTTCAGGGGTATTGTTACGGTTGGAGGAAAGCGTCGCTTAGTCCAGACTGAACAGGCAGGTAGATTATGACAACAAAAGAGAAGATCGAGCGTTTACGGCAAACCAAAGCCCGGCTGCAAGCCGGTGGTGGTGACAAGCGCATTGAGAAACAGCATGAACTTGGTAAATTAACGGCCCGTGAGCGGATCGCTCTCCTCTGCGACCCGGAAACGATCCAGGAGCTATTTTTATTCGCGAAACATCGTTGTACCAACTTTGGGATGACCGGTAAAGAGATGCCTGGTGATGGCGTTGTCACCTGTGTTGGCGCAGTGGGTGGTCGTCAGGCTTTTATTGCCTCGCAGGATTTTACCGTTTCCGGTGGTTCGGTGGGCGAGATGCATGCCGATAAGATTTGCCAAACAATGGAAATGGCGCTAAAATCGGGTTCGCCGCTGGTGTTTATTAATGATAGTGGTGGGGCACGCATTCAGGAAGGTATCGATGCGCTGAGTGGATATGGGCGTATCTTCTACCGTAACGTGTTGCTGTCCGGGGTTGTTCCGCAAATCTCGATTATTGCTGGCCCCTGCGCGGGTGGCGCGGCTTATTCACCGGCCCTGATGGATTTCATCATTATGGTCGAGGGGACGGGCGAGTTGTTTATCACCGGTCCCCAGGTGATCAAGCAGGTGACAGGCGAAGAGATTTCCGCGGCTGAACTGGGTGGTGTGTATGCGCAGATGAGTAGCGGTGTGGTGCATCTGATGGCCAAAGACGACGAAGAAGCCGTTCAGTTGTGCCAGCAGTTGCTGTCGTATCTGCCCTCAAACAACCTGGAAGATCCGCCAGACCTTGGGATGGGTGAGGTGACGTTTGCTGAAGATCCGTTTTTGAACCGGGTTATACCCGACAATACGCGCGATCCATATGATATCAAGGATGTTATTCTGCGCGTTGTTGATAATGGCGAGTTTCTGGAGATCCAGGATCACTTCGCGTTAAACGCGGTGGTCGGGTTTGCACGCATTAACGGACGCACGGTGGGCATTGTGGCGAATCAGCCAGCCGTGATGGCGGGTGTGCTGGATATTGACTCGTCGGATAAGATCTCACGTCATGTGCGCTTCTGTAATGCCTTTAATATCCCAATCATAACCTTTGTTGATGTACCTGGCTTTATGCCCGGTATCCAGCAAGAGCGCGGCGGTATTATTCGCCATGGAGCGAAGATGCTGTTTGCCTATTCGGCTGCTACTGTGCCGAAAATTACGGTTATCTTGCGCAAGGCGTATGGTGGCGCGTATCTGGCGATGTGTGGCAAAGATCTGGGGGCTGACCGTGTGGCGTCCTGGCCTACCGGTGAGGTGGCGGTGATGGGGCCGGAAGGGGCGGTAAATATTGTTTACCGCGAGGATATTAAGAAGGCCGAAGACCCCAAAGCGGCGCGCGAGGGTTTCATCGAAGAGTATCGTGAGCAGTTTGCCAATCCGTATGTGGGCGCATCACGTAACCTGATCGATGATATTATCGAGCCACAAGACACACGCCGCTATCTCAGTCTGACACTGGAGTCGTTGCGTTCCAAGCGCGACTTGCGACCGCAGAAGAAGCATGGCTTGATCCCAATGTAGAATTCGGGGGGCTATCTTATGGTTGGAGAAGCGGTGACGTTGGCAATTCAACTGGCCGTGGTCGGCATGAGTGTTGTCTTTATCGCATTATTGCTGATGATTGGTCTGCTATCGCTGATGCAGCGGCTTGATCGGTCTATGACAAAATCGAAGACCGAGGCTGTGCCAGCCGCCGAACCGGTTGTTTCGCCCGGTGCTGCACCAGTGGGCGATGGGTTGTCGCCCGAGCTTATGGCGGCGATCTCGGCTGCTGTGACGGTTGCTATGTCTCGCAAGGTGCGCGTAACGCGTATGCGTTACCTGGGTACGCCACCGGAGGCAACCTGGTCACGTCAGGGGCGACTGACGATTATGGCATCCCATCGGCCGAAAGGCTAGCCTTGACGTTCGGCTCTCTCAGCACCTTTATAGGATGTCGGGTGAAAGCCTATACGTTGCTATATTTACCAGGGGGCGTAGCATGCTACGCCCCTAATCGATGCTGATAAGGAAAGGGAGGTACAGTGAAGAAACTACGTGTAACGGTTAACGGGGTCAGTTATGAGGTCGATGTCGAGGTGCTTGAGGACGACGATGAGGCGACTGGTTCGTATGGCTTCCCCGCAACGTCGACAACAAACATTGCGCCTCGTCTGGGTTCTGGTGGATCCACTGCGGCACCACCCGCGCCCGCACCCGCGGCAAAACCCTCGGCTGCTCCGTCTAGCGGCGGCGACGAGAAGAATGTCCTGACCTCGCCTATTGCCGGTGTAGTGGTTGAGGTGAAGGTGAAAGAGGGGGCTGTCGTTAAGGAAAATGATCCGGTGGTGGTGATTGAGGCGATGAAGATGAATACCAACGTGAGTTCGCCTGTTTCTGGTACAGTCAGAGAGATCAAAGTTAAGTCCGGTGAGGCGGTTCAGCAGGGCCAGGTGCTGCTTACCTTTGAGTGATGACACAGGAGGCGATACGTGGGAGAGATCTTTGAAGCCTTCATAGCCTATCTGCAAACGACAGGCTTTTATCTGATTTTCCATGATCCGCGCAACCTGATTATGATCTTTGCCGGGTGTGTGTTTGTCTATCTGGGGGTTGTGCGCCAGTTCGAGCCGCTGCTACTTGTGCCGATCGGCTTTGGCATTATTGTCGGCAATATTCCTTTTGAGCCAGGTGGCGGTCTGGGTGTGTATGACGAAGGGAGTGTGCTGAATTTTCTCTACTTCGGTGTGTTCTATGGTATCTATCCCCCGTTGATCTTCCTGGGTGTCGGGGCGATGACCGACTTTTCCAGTATGCTGGCCCAGCCTAAACTGATGCTTCTGGGGGCGGCTGCCCAATTTGGGGTGTTTTTTACCCTCTTCGGGGCGGTTCTTCTCGGCCCTTCTTTTGGCCTGGCAACTGATCCATTCACTGGACAGGAATCGCTGGCCCGCCTGATGCAGGCATCAGCCAGTATTGCGATTATCGGCGGCGCTGATGGCCCAACGGCGATCTTTCTGACATCCAAGCTTGCGCCGGATCTACTGGGCGCGATTGCGGTCTCGGCTTATTCCTATATGGCGCTGGTGCCGGTGATTCAGCCGCCGGTAATGCGTTTGCTAACATCGCGTGAAGAACGCTTGATCCGCATGCCGCCACCACCGGCGCCTTCACGTTTGCAGCGAGCTGCCTTCCCGGTTGTCGGAATGATAGCAACAACATTTCTGGCCCCGGATGCACTGCCGCTCCTGGGGATGCTGTTCCTGGGCAACTTGCTAAAAGAGAGTGGCGTCACCGAGCGTCTGGCGCGTACGGCACGTAACCCGTTGATTGACTCGGTAACTATTCTGCTTGGCCTTACAGTCGGCGCCAGTACGCAGGCCGATCTGTTCCTGACACCGCGGTCAGTGATTATCTTTGCGATGGGGGCGGTGGCGTTTGCTATTGCTACAGGATCGGGCGTCCTCTTTGCCAAGCTGATGAATGTATTTCTAAAAGAAGGCGATAAGATCAATCCGTTGATTGGTTCTGCCGGTGTGTCAGCAGTGCCGCTGGCGGCCCGTACCTCACAGGTGGTTGCGCATCAGGAAGATCCACAGAATTTCTTGATTATGCAGGCGATGGCGCCTAATGTGGCCGGGGTGATTGGCTCGGCTGTGGCAGCCGGTGTGTTGCTACAGGGTATATTGAGTGCTTTCCCTGCAACGTAACCCTGTGTTGAAGTAGGGGCGAAACATCTTTCGCCCCTACGGTCATCTGGCTGTCCAGGTGTCTGCGGCCTGGACTATCTCGTTGGCTGTATAGGGGATAGCACGCACGATCACGCGCTGGGTAAATTTACCCGGGCCTGATGGAGGCCAGCAGGTGACTAGCGTGACAACTTCGTGGTTGGTTGGCTCGATGTAGCTGGCATTTGCAGCGCGCTGTTCCGGTGCAACTCCCTCTTCATCCAGTACCAGGCGTTCTGCGACAACATAGAGATATTGTTGCCCATTGCTGTACAGCGTTATCTGATCACCCGGCGTAACATGGTAGAGATCATAAAAGACCTTGCCATACCCGCCCACATGCCCTGCCAGCACAATATTGCTCCCTTCACCGGGATTGGCCGAGCCTTTGTGTTGCCCCACTGCATATTCTGCTACATCCCATACTGCTACGCTTGTACCAGCCTGTTCCTCAACTCGCCAGCCGACTTCAATCACGCGTGAGTCTATCGCAATAGCCGGAATGATAATTCGACTGACTGTAGATAGGTGATCCGTCGGTGTTTCTGCTGGTATGTTGCTGACGACCTGGCCGCGATTATTTAAGATAGGTACCTGAAACACCGGGGCGGCCTGGTTGCTTGGCCGGATTTCAACCATAGTCTCAACCATAATTGGCAGATCCGAGTCGCCGCGTGCGGCACGACGATTATATTCAGCCTGGGCATAGAAACCACCTACCAGGAATAGCAGGTAGAAGCCAGCCAGCATCAGCAGATTGCCAATTGTCCAGGTAATACGCGCTTGCCGCGATAATGGTTTAGCCTGAACTGGTTGCTGCGGTTGTGATTGTGAATGCGCTCCAGGGCGAATGTTGTGAGTGCGTAGATGGTTGAACATGGTGCTGATATCCATAAAATAGATGTAACCGTTCAGGCGGTACCTGCGCCAGCGGGGGCGCGGGGGCCTGCGGCCCCCGCAAAACCTTCTTGTCGGCCCGTTGTGGCGGCTTTGCCGCCACAACGGGCCGACAAGAAGAGACTCCGGGAGGGGCAACGCCCCTCCCGACCACCCCACCTGAACGGTCACAAATAGATAATTGCCAAAAGCAATACTCTATTAGTATAACATGGTCATTCAGGGCGTAACGATTAGAAGATCTCTACATGCCAGTCTTTCTCACGGATCTCTCATCCAGCGTATCGAGCAAAATAGCCCTATCGCTGCCGGTTTGAAGTCTTTCTGCACACCTGTGAAGTTATCAACTGATATAGTTACCATAGTTGACAGCATTTCAAGGCTGTTTTACTTTATATAAAGCCAGATTGGCTCGATAGAGATACTTTTCAGGAGGATACTTGTGATACAACGTGTTCTGGTGGCATCAATGCTTGCATTACTACTGGTGGCCTGTGGCAGAACAACCACAGTTGAACCAACAACTGTACCAACCGATGTTGCTGTACTTGCGCCGACGGATGTGGCTATGGCAGAACCAACTGTACCGGCTGAAGATCCGGCGACAAATTCGGCTGGTGGGGATATGCAGCGTTTTGTGATCGTACCCGAGGAGTCGCAGGTTCAGTATGAAGTGGATGAACTATTCATCCGTGAAGGCAATATTCTGAACACGGCTATCGGTGTCACCCAGATTATTTCAGGCGAGGTATTGTTCGACCGCGCCAATCCTCAGAATAGCACAGTTGGCCCACTTTCAATTGACATCAGTGCTTTTGCCTCGGATAGTGAGCGGCGCGATCAGGCTATCCGTGACCGCTGGTTAGAGTCGGCGCGTTTTCCCATCGCTACATTTACACCAACCGCAATTAGTGGCCTGCCGACAAGCTATACCGATGGTGAAGAGGTGACCTTGCAAATCACCGGCGATCTGACCGTGCGTGAGACCACGCAGCCAGTTACGTTTGATGTCTCCGGTCAGATCGAAGGAGATACCATGCGTGGTACGGCAACGACAGATCTCAAGATGAGCGATTTTGGTTTTGATCCGCCCGATATTGCTGGTGTGCTACGCTCTGAGGATGATGTAGTCTTGATCTTTGATTTTGTAGCACGTGCAGAGTAACCGCAAAACTATATTGTTCATACAACTGGTGTTAATGATACGAGTTACGCGCTCGTTCATCCAATAGACTGGGATTCGCCTCCGGTAGGATGGAAGAAAGATCTTGTCTCAAAAAAATTTCCCGTAGGGAAATTTTTTTGAGACAAGAATAAAAAGTAGCTGCCGCAGGCGAAACAGGTCTTTCGTTCGATCAAACGTCTGGTTTGAACGACGAGCGTGGCCATTCTGTTCTATTACACAATACACCGGGTTATGCTAAATAGCCCATGTGGTTCCAATTCACTGCTGACCTGTGAAAATCCTGCTTCGCGCGCCCAGCGTTCCATGCGTGAGAGCGGACGTGTCCCCATAAGCCAGGGTTTGCCACGCCGGTTGGTCAGCACATTGGCAATCAGTTCCAGTTGGGGATGATTGACTTGAGCCGTAAATAACAGCATGCCGCCGGTTGGTAAAATCGCCCGAATGCCTAGTAATGATCGGCATACTGCTGCATCGTCATTGAGAATTTCATACAATCCCGATACAACCACGATATCGGGTGTAGGATGGACGGTAGCAAGTTCTTGCGGTGATGTGGCATCACCCCGTTCGTAGCGAACTCTATCAGCCAGCCATAGCTCTGTCGCCAGACGTTCTCCATACGCCAGGGCAGCCATATCGGTGTCACGGCATATCAGACGAATGTCCTCGCCGCCCAGATCAGACAGCAGTTCCAGATGATAACGCCCCGGTCCAGCGGCAATATCAAGTATATCAGTTGGCAGTCCCTGGGTGCGGCGCATCAGCAGAAGATCGCGTAGTCTATTCTGCAGCAGTTCTTTGCGCTTGCGGCTGGCCTGCCAGCCAGGCTGATTCAAAAAGATGCGGTCTAACCAGCGCCCTGGACTGCCAGTTCCGCCTGGCTGATTTTGATAGACATAATCTAACATCAAGCCAGAATCGAACCCCTGAGCAAAACCTAGCGCAACCCCATCACTCAGATGCGAAGCAAAGCGCAAGACGGTGCGCAGCAGGGCATATTTTGGTGCGTATGGATTCAAACGGGGCATGGTTCGTAGATTCCGTGTAGTAGTGAGTTGCATATCTGTTCTCCTCTATAGATACTACCGGCTAAGACAAAAGCCGCGTAGCAATAGTGTATCCTGATATTGTTTTAACCTACCACAGGAACACTACGGTAAAACTACGGTAGAAAGGTTATAGGAGGGGACAGATGATAAGAAATGATTTGCGTTATGATACGCTATGGCCAGAAACCTTGTCTATACAAGACGAGGGCGGCACGTCGTAAAATTGCCCGGCGAGACAGTCGTCACTGTTTTCACCGCGTTCTGGTCAGATACATAAATAAGAAGCGGCACATTGCATATGCCGCTTACCTGCTAAGACAAGGTTCAGGTTTCCTTTACAATTGCAACAGCCCCTTATGGCGTTCGGTAGGGGCGACCGGCCGGTCGCCCCTACCTGTAAAGTAGGAATCGCAATGTCTGAAACCATGTCTAACGTTGCAATAAGATCCACCAGGAAGCCAGTTTGCGCTTTTCTGGTTCTTAGGCTCTTTTGAGTAGATCGGGTCTATAACATACACCGATGCTATAGATATTTATCAGACTATGCCGTGCTGGCTGCCTCGGATCGTCGTAACAGATCAAGCGTTTCATAGAGCAAAGCCAGTTCGGCAGTTGTTGTATGGGCGAGAACTGGATCGTGTGACTGATTTGCCCCCGATAGCAGCAAGAGGGCACGCAATGCCGATGGTCGTAGCGCAGCAGACGCTCGTTCGGCACATATCAGTGTTCCCGGTAGCTCACTGGTCGCTATGCCCGTGAGGAAGGGAAAATAGGCCCCAGATGCGGTGTGAGAGTACGCATTCATTCTGTTACTCCTGAATTATCTGTGTCATCTATATAGTGTAGACTCTCACAACCTAAGAGTCAAGCATAGAATCAAGTGTAGAGCATGGGTAACATTCGCCGAGACGAGTCTGCCAATTTGTCTTGAACCATGAAAGACATGCCGCGGATGAATATGTTCGTGCATCGCGCCTTTTTTACACCTCGCGGTCTGCGGGTTCTTTATGGTAAGAAATACGTTACTGAAGTTCTAGTTCCAGTAGTTGTCGTAGGTAACTGATTGTGTTATGATACTATGCATTCCTATGCGCGATATATGCAGGAGTAGAAGCATCATGCTACGCAATGATGGACGTCAGCCTGACCAGTTGCGTCCAGTACGAATTACACCAGGTATTGCGCCATACGCAGAAGGTTCGGCTCTGATTGAAATGGGCGCAACACGTGTACTTTGTACGGCCAGTCTGGAACCGGGTGTGCCGAACTGGTTGCGTGGCCAGGGGCGTGGATGGGTAACGGGCGAATATGCACTGCTGCCGCGTTCGACCCTCACACGTACACGGCGTGAGCGTAACGGGGCCAGCGGGCGAACTCAGGAGATCCAGCGTCTGATCGGGCGGGCATTGCGGGCGGCACTTGATCTGGAAGAACTGGGCGAACGTATGTTGGTGGTCGACTGTGATGTGTTGCAGGCTGATGGTGGCACACGCACGGCGTCGATTACCGGGGGGTATGTTGCTTTATGTCTGGCCCTCCAGCGGTTGCATAGCGATGGTGTGCTTGCATCTAACCCGTTGCGTTGCGCTATTGCCGCAGTCAGCGCAGGGGTAGTCCAGAATAACATCCTGCTAGACCTGGATTATAGCGAAGATAGCATTGCTGATATTGACTGTAATATTGTACAGACTGATGGTGGCAGCTATGTTGAAGTGCAAAGTACGGCTGAAGGAGAACCGATCAGTCGTGGGCAACTGAATGACTTGCTTAGCCTGGCCCATCAGGGCATCGCCGAACTATTGGCAGCTCAGCGCAAAGCCTTATCGGCGATATAGTTGCTTTGTGTTTGATATTATTTTTACGACATAATTAGGTATAATCATCCGGCGCATGTGTGGGCAGTATGCTATAATACGATTATACTCGAAAGCATGCGCAATGAAAGAGGCCAGCAATGCTGGAGGATGTCAGGCGGGAAGAGGGATTGCGCCACTTCCATCGAGGTTTACTTCTAGAACGAGCAAACCGTATCGGTGAAGCGGTAGAAGCGTATCGCCAGGCTGTGGCCTTGTATCCGTATTTACGTGAAGCTCATGATGCATTAGGCTTCTATTATCAACGGCGGGGGTTGCTGGCAAAGGCTGCCGACGAGTTTTTTACTGTTACGAATCTCGAGGGCGACTTTCTCTCGTACTTTAATCTTGGCTATGTTCTGGTTGAGCTAGAACGATATGAAGATGCCCTGCGGATTTTTCAACGCTGCTTGCAGTTTAATCCGGAAGACTCGGCAACGCATTATGAATTGGGGTTGATCCATTTCTCGCGCGGTGAGTTTGGTGTTGCCCTGGAACATCTGCAACGCCCCTTGCGTAGTTACCCGGAAGATTGGGAAGTTCATAATCTATTGGGCAAGTGTCACCTGGAATTACGCTGCTATGATGAGGCGATATCCTCTTTTGGTCGCGCACTTATGCTAACCAACGATCCCCAGGTTCAGGCCGTCATTCTGGATAGTATCACAACTGTCGAGCGGTATCGTGAATTCCGCAACCTGAGCAATACCAAAGATCAAATGTATGCCCAGGAGGGCGTTGTCTATCTTGGTTCAGCCCAAGACGATGGTCTGGCGGTTGCCGAGGTGCAGGACTATCACTTTACCTATCCTGATATTGGTACAACCATCCAACGGCTGCTGGCGCTGCAGCAGGGCATACGGTGGCAATTTACTGCCGTTGTCACCGTGGATAAGCTGGCTCAGCCATTGGGTGATGCGCTTGGTCAGTTATTGCATTTGCCCGTACGTCAGGTGACAGAGTTAACTGCTGATGATACTGCCCTGCTGGTAATGGGGGTGGCGCGTGAAGCAGAATTGCTCCTGTTGACAATCGAACACGCTCCGTGTGTTACACTCTCATTTTGCCTGGGGTTGAATTGGCTACGGCATAGAAAAGTGTTGCCTGAGTTGATCGGCATTGTGGCGCGGGGTTCATGTAGTGTGCCCTGGGAACCCGAATTACGGCGACTACGCGCCGACGGTGCCCCGGTTGCGCAGATTGATGCCTGTATTCAGCTTGCTACCGAGCAGATTTTGCAGGCAGTACACGAGACACCGCTGGATAAGAATCTTCCTCGACAGGTGCGCTACTATACGCGTAAGCATCGCCGTCTCAGTTTTTCTATTCTCCACGAACGAACAGCTTTAAGATAGGTTGTCTTTGATCAGTGTGCCTCTCTGCCTGATTACCGCAGAGATAGCATCGATACGCTGTTCGCCTCTTGTCATGTTCGTTATCCCTGTCTGATCTTTGCCAGAATCTGACCGTTTAGACGTATCAGGTTTTGTCCTTGCAATATACACGTTTTCGTGTTATGATAATATGACGAAAACGTGTATATGTGGTTTGAACACCCACTGTGTACCTCGTGTCAGTAACAGGAGTTACGCGGTCGTCCATCCAAAGGCCGCTATGCGCCTCCGGCAGGGTGGAAGACCGATCTTTTTTTCAAAAAATGTTCCCTACGGGAACATTTTTTGAAAAAAGAATATATAATTCCGCGCTGCCGCAGGCGAAACTGGCCTTTCAAACCGGCAAACATTTTGTTTGAACACTCACCACGTAAATCGTGTCAGTAACAGGAGTTACGCAGTTGTCTAGCCACAGGCTGTGATTCGCCTCCGGCAGGACGGAAGAAAACATCTTTTGGGCGCGATTTTTTCGCCTTCGGCGAAAAAATCGCGCCCAAAAAGAAATCATGTACCACGCTGCCGCAGGCGAAACAAGTTTTTTGTCCAATCAAACGTCTGGTTTGAAGCTCACCGCGTAACTCGTATCAGTAAGCAGAGTGAGTACCAACCCATGTGCGAGTTCCAAGTACCTGATATGTTGCGCTTAGGGTTTTCTGTGCGTGTGGTGGGCCAACCGACGCTACGGTCACACGACGGGCGTCGCAGCGCAGCACATCTCAGTGTTAGCCTGGTCTATCTCCGCGATATTCTGATATATCTACAACAGATACATGTACACTTCTATCGACTGTCTTCCACGCTTACACCCTATGTTTCGCTTGAGCATGTGCTACGACAGCTTGAAGATTGTTCGGCTGAACTGGCTATGCTGGCTCACCAGGCTCGAACTCAGGGAGTGCGGCTGACCTTGCATCTGGGGCATAATATTGCTCTGGGCAGCACCGATGCCGAAGGGGCGGCTCGTAGTCTGGCGGTGATCGAAGGGCAGGCTGCTTTGCTCGAACGCCTGGAAGATGGGCGATTACCAGGCGAGCAACTGGGGGGTGTTCTGGTAGCGCATGTGGGTGGCTCAAAGGACGGTCAATCGGCGCTCAGGCTATTTGTCAAGCGATACATGGCCCTGTCCGAGCGGGCACGGGTACGGCTGGCGATCGAGCACGATACCTGCTTTAGTATAGGGCAGGTGTTACAGATCCATCAAGCATGTGGTGTGCCGGTGGTCTTTGATCTATTGCACTGGCAGATCTACAACCCAGAATGTCTGTCGCTTGATCTGGCGTTGGGACTGACACTGGCCTCCTGGCCTGTATGGCGGCGGGCAGAAGTTCATTTGAGTAGTGCTCGGAGCGAGGCTCATGTCATGCCTGCTGGTCAGAACGGCCCGGCGCGGGTCTTGCCACCGCGGACGGGGCAACATGCCGATTTTATTGCTTCTCCCGATGCGCTCCAGTTGTTACGTGCAGCACGAGGTTTACCGGCCTTTGATATCATGCTAGAAGCCAAAGCAGGCGATCTGGCACTCTTGCGCATGCGGGCAGAGGTTGAACGTCTTGCGCCTGATCTGGCGGCGCAGCTGAGATAAGTCTGGGGGGCTGACAGGCAATATTGTGGTGTTAGATATGGTTTCAGACGGACTCGTTTTACTGTGCCATTCACAAACGGATGAGTCACATGAGTACCCCACCATCGTTTTCCCTCTCCCTGAGGGCTATACATTACCCACACGTGGGGGCTTGCGGGGGCCGCAATCTTGTGCGTTTGACAAAATACTGCCCTTATGTCATACTATGACTACCCAAAGATTGAATAGTAAAAGATAGAGGAGTAGCTATGGATATCAGTGCCCGCAATCAGGTTGTTGGCAGGGTGCAGCATATCAATCAAGACGACGTCATGGCAGATATCACGGTGCAGATTGCCGAGGGAGTGGAAGTGGTCTCCGTTATCACAGCCGCCTCGGCTCGTCGCCTGAACCTGCAGGTCGGGTCGCAGGTCACTGTGGTCGTTAAATCGACCGATGTCATGCTGGCAGTGGAATAATGCACCCACGAGATACCATCAGACTAACCCGCTGGGCATAGAATATGCGCTCCTGGGGTTGCTGCGTAAGTAGCCCATGGATAGCTGCTGATGCAGGCATTGTCTTTGTATCCAATTGCACCAGCATGGCCGATCAAGGTATATCGCTGCTGATCTCTCTGGCGGTGTTGGGCAGAGCGCATAACGCTTCGCCGCCGCAACAATCAGGTTCTGTGTGACCAGCGACTGGTCTCTCCTATGGTAGGCTCATTTCGGAGAGGGCAGTCGTTTTTGTATGCCCTGAGTATGGAAAGGATTGGAACATTTATGCAACGCTGGTTTATCGCATGCTGGCTGGTTATGGTTTTCTTTCTCGCCGCCTGTGGTTCAGCGCCGCCGCCACCGGAATTGACACCCACGGTTGAGGTGACGCCGGAAGCGGAAGCAACACCAGAAGCCGAACCGACACCCACAGCAGAAGCACCGACTGAGGAAGCCGCCCAGGTTGGTACAGGCGAACTGATCGTATTTGCCGCCGCCTCACTCACCGAGGCCTTTACCCAGATAGGCGCAGATTTTGAAACTACCTACCCCGACACAACAGTCATCTTTAACTTCTCCGGATCGCAGCAACTGGCCCAGCAACTCGGCCAGGGTGCTCCTGCTGATGTGTTTGCCTCGGCCAATGTGCGCCAGATGGAGGTCGTGATTGAGTCTGGACGTATTGAAGATGGAACACAGCAGGTATTTGCCAACAACCGCCTGGTGATGGTGGTGCCCGTCGACAATCCCGGTGGCGTCGAGACGCTGCAAGACCTGGCACAGCCGGGGTTGAAGCTGGTGCTGGCGGCCGAAGATGTGCCTGTAGGCGCATACTCGCGGGATTATCTCGATAAAGCGGCTGAGCATCCTGACTTTGCCGCCGATTACCGCGACGCCGTGCTGGCCAATGTGGTCTCGTATGAGCAGACGGTCAAGGCGGTACTGACCAAGGTGGTGCTGGGTGAGGCTGATGCTGGCATTGTCTATACCTCGGATGTCGGCCCGGATGTAGCCGACCAGGTGCAGACGATCGAGATACCAGACGATCTCAACACCATCGCGACCTATCCAATTGCCATGGTTAGTGATAGTGGTCAGCCAGCCCTGGCAGATGCCTTTGTCAGCTATGTCCTCTCACCAGACGGACAGGGCACACTGGCCGAGTTTGGCTTTATCCCGGTAGAATAAGGAGGAGTTGATGCGCCACTGGTTACCTGTTGGATTGCTCATATGGCTCTTGCTACTCGCCGCTTGTAGCCAGCCGACCAACAATACCACTATATCGAATCAAGCAGGGGACGATGCTACGCCAGCCGTCGCCCAGGAACTGGTCGTCTTTTCGGTTGCGCCCTTTGCTGAAGCATTTGCAGATCTTGGCGCGAAGTTCCGTGCGGAGTATCCTGAGATAACGGTGACGTTCAACTTTGCTGGCGGGCCGCAGCTTGCCCAGCAGATGAGTGAGGGCGCAACCATTGATCTGCTGGCGTTCAATAAGCAACTCTTGCCGCGCTTTGTGCAGACCGGTCGGGTGATCAGTGGCACAGAGCAGCTGTTCACCCGTACCCAACCGATTGTTGTTGTACCGGCCAGCAACCCGGCGCAGATCACCACGCTGGCCGACCTGGCTACACCAGATACGAGGATCGTGTTTGGCTCAGAAGAGACCGCCATTGGTCAGTATAGTCTCCGTCTGCTGGAAAAAGCCGCTCAGACGTCGGATCTGGGAACGGCGTATCGTGATGCAGTACTGAACAACGTGGTGTCCTACGAAACTAGTGTGCGGGCGGTACTGGCAAAAGTGATCGTCGGTGAGGCCGACGCGGCAATTGTGTATGCCTCCGATGTCGTCGGAGCTGATGCAGACCAGGTAGAGCAGATTGAGCTACCCGAGGCTCTGACCACGGTGGCCAACTTCTACCTGGTGATCCCCAGCGACACTACCCAGGCAGAACTCGCACAGCAGTTTATCGACTACGCTCGCTCGGATGTCGGGCAGCGCGTGCTGGAAGAGTATGGCTTTCTGGGCAACCTGACCGCCGGGCAGGGTAATGAGTGACCAGCAGTGTACCGGGGTCGATGTAATACCGGAAGCGATTGACCTGGCGCAGGAGCGTGACCGCACAGCGGGACTAACCGATGCCATTACGTTCTATGTGAGTTCCGTGACAATGCTGAGCTTTCTGCAGAGTACTGGATGACCCGCATGACAAACACGTAGTATCGAACGTACGTTTGTCAATGCACAGCAGGTACACAGTCGACCATCCAACAAGCGGTTTTCGCCTCCGGCAGGCTTGTCGGATGCACCACTTATATCAAAAAGGAAAATACCGCATGCATGCCGCACCAATATCCTGCCTGAGTGATGTTGAGATTGCCCACCTGATCCATGAGGATGTGCCCTATTTTGATCTGACCACGACAATACTTGGTATCGGGGCACAGCCCGGGCGGATCACGTTTGCTACCCGGCATGATACGGTGATCTGTGGGACAGAAGAGGCTGCCCGTGTGCTGGAACAGTGCGGCGCACGTATGGATCACCTGATAGCCAGTGGCACTTTTCTGCCGCCGAGAGAAGTCTTTCTCGAGGCTACAGGCACAGCGCACGCTCTACACCGTGCCTGGAAAGTCGCGGTCAACCTGCTGGAGTATACCAGCGGCATCGCCACCCGCACCCATGCAATGGTCGTAGCAGCACGTCAGGCCAACTCGGCGGCGGCGGTGGTCACTACACGCAAGATGTTTCCTGGCACCCGCGCCCTGGCGATCAAGGCCGTGCAGTCTGGCGGTGCATTACCCCATCGTCTGGGCCTATCAGAGACGGTGCTGGTATTCGCCCAGCACTGTGCCTTTACCGCTGGACTGACAGGGCTAGTGCAGCATCTGGCAACGGCACGACAAACCTGTCGTGAGAAGCGGGTCGGTGTAGAAGTAGAGACCATTGAAGACGCCCTGCTGGTAGCCCAGGCCGGGGCTGATCATATTCAATTTGATAAACTGCCTGCTGCTGAGCTAGCTGCTGCGGTGACAGCCGTGCGTCAGGTTGCCCCACATATTGTCCTCGCAGCAGCTGGCGGCATTACGCTAGACACAGTGGCCACCTATGCCGCTACCGGGGTCGACCTGCTGGTGACCACAGCACCCTATTTTGGCAAACCGGCTGACATTGGGGCAACAATGATTGCGCTGTAGGGGCATGCCGGAGTTGATCAAACGATTTTTTTTGTTAGCGCGAATAAGGCCTGGGTTACCCTGAACGTGCTGTAGGTGCGGCTTGTAGCCGCACGCGCCCCATGCGCGGCTGCAAGCTCCGCCTACTGCTTGCCCCTTGCCCCACTGGTTATTTGTGCTAAGACGGGGCGGGGCAGGACGCTCCATCTGCCCCCTCTCTCCCTCAGGGCTATACATGACCCACACGTGGGGGCTTGCGGGGCCTCCGGCCCTCGCAAAAAATGTTTTCGGTTTGGTATGGCGGCAAAGCCGCCATACCAAACCGAAAACATTATAATCTCGGCGGGGCTGCGCCCCGCCGGTACCGTGGAAGGTGGAAAGCTACCCGCTCTAACGCATCAGGATTAGGAGAACAAAATTACTGCCTTTCAGATCTCCTAGTTATTCGTAACTGGTCGGACTACACTAGATCCTGTCACCATGTTGTGATGAGATGGCCTCGACCATATGTAAATACAGTAGACATCAGTTAGAAGAACAGTAAGGATGTATGTGTGCTCGCCAGTATCCTCATCTTCTCCACATGGTGTTTACTGCTATCAAGAAAGGGCGAGCTTTATGGATAGTGAAACAAGAGACCGTATGATACAGCAACTGGCAGATCTGTGGGGTGCGGTAGCCTGGAAGTCATATAAACTACAGGGTCGTGGTATGCTGGGCGTACGTGTACGCAAGCAGCGTAGCGAACTGTTTGTACTGGAAATAGGATATCTTTCAAAAGCGGAATGTACGAATGCGCAAGCCAGGCAACTGGTAGCATCCTACGATCCGAACTATGAATTTGTCGTACTGATTGGCAGTAGCGATGAAGATGCTGAATATCGCACCATCAGCCTGGGTCGTGCGCTTGCAGATGTGGCAGTTGAGATGCGTCCCGCCGAACACGATGGGTTTTTGAAGCCACTGTGTGCCTGATCTGTTTTCAGCACAGTCTTCAGGCTACCGGCTAAAAGTAGATAGCATGCATGGATCAATAGCTGGTTACTGAATTGCCCGGTGCTACTTTCAGTGCTGGAGCAGCATAAAAGGTACTACGGGATTTACACTATGTCTCTGGCAGTTGTGATTAAGGCTCCCGAGGGTCTGGTGTTGGCGGCAGAGAGTCGTTTGACCATTACATCGCAAACACCAGATCAACCGCCTGTTCACGTAAACTTTGATAATGCTACCAAGCTATTTGCCTTTGGTTCGCCGCATCATACGCTTGGCGTTGTTACTTATGGCCAGGCAGCTATACGCTTGCGCACGGCTCAAAGTTTTCTGCCCGAGTTTGAGGCAGGTCTGTCTGATGAACGTTTGCCGTTATATGGCTTTGCACAGCGCCTGTCCGATTTTTTTCTGCAACAATGGCAGGCAGCAATGCCTGTCGATTATGCTGGCACCAGTATGACATTTGTGGTGGCTGGTTTTAATCAAGGTGAACCGTATGGGCGGGTGTACGTGATTGATATCCCGCGTAACCCCCATCCGATTGAGCAACACAAGAATGCAGGGGAATTTGGTATTACATGGGGTGGTCAGCGTGAAATTGTGGATCGCCTGATCCAGGGGGTTGATGGCAGGCTGGCTGAGACGCTAAAGACATTGTCGCTGTCTCCCGAAGAAGCCCATAACTTGTCGGTTGTGCTAAAACAGATTCAGATGCCGATACCGATTACAGCCCTGCCATTACAGGATTGTGTTGATCTGGCGATCTTCTGTATTCGTACAACTATCGCAGCGCAGAGGCTCACTGTGGGTATTCGCGGTGTTGGTGGTCCAATTGATGTGGCTACCATTACACGCCAGCAGGGGCTTCAGTTTGTGCAACGGAAACATATTACCGGTGAGTTTGGTACAACGAGCCATATGGGGTAGTTTGCTTTTTCGTCGTACTGTGTTTGGGATCTCATTTCTTCCATATCTTTCTTTCTTTTCATACCTGTTTTGCAGTGAAGGGCAGAGCATGTCTGCCTCGCCCCGGTGCATGCGTATGGTATAACGCAGGTGGTAACCGTTCAGGTGGGGTGGTCGGGAGGGGCAATGCCCCTCCCGGAGTTTCTTCTTTTCGACCCGTTTTGGCGGCAAAGCCGCCAAAACGGGTCGAAAAGAAGGTTTTGCGGGGGCCGTAGGCCTCCCACGCCCCCGCTGGCGCAGGTACCGCCTGAACGGTTACACGCAGGTGTGTCCTCTTGATATTACTACTAACCAGTAGTAGTTTGAATAATTCACAAACAGTTCGTGCTATAATGGTTCACTAGTTATGATATAGCTATGGGCAGCATAGGTGAGCCTGGCCGTTGTCCAGCGACTCGTACTGCTTTGCGCTGTGCGCTCAAACACTCTGCGCTTTGCTATAGGCCATAGGAGGTTTTCGTGTTTATAATCACGCTGGTGCTGATGGCGTTTGCGTATATCATGGGTTCTATTCCCTTCAGTTATGTTGTTGCGCATATATGTGGGGTTGATCTGCGTACGGTTGGTAGCGGTAATATTGGTGCGGCAAATGTCTGGCGTTCATGTGGCTTCAAAGCGTTCCTGATTGCTATGGGGCTTGATTTCCTCAAAGGAGCCATCCCGACGCTTATGGCAATGTATGTCTTTGCATTAGCGCCTGGTGCTGTCGTTCTGGTGGGCGCAAGTGCTATACTGGGGCATACTTTTCCTGTGTTTCTAAAATTCAAGGGCGGCAAGGCAGTGGCTACTGGAGGTGGGGTTCTGCTGGCTATCTTTCCCCTGACGGTCATTATTGGCTTCATTACCTGGGCCATTGTCATGCGTATCGTGCGTATTTCGTCGGTTGCTTCGTTGACGGCGGCAACTATGGTTGCGGCAGTGACACTGGTGGCTCTGGCACGGGGGAGTATCGATGCAGCCTATGCCTACTTTACCTGTGCTGCGGTGGTGCTGGTTTTCTTCCTGCATCGCAGCAATATTCAACGTCTGCTGGCTGGTGAAGAAAACCGCTTTCAACGTTTGTGAGGATGTGAGGTTAGATGCGCTCCTTATTCCGAACTGCCACTACGCTCTATTTTCTATTTCTATGGTATTGATGAGAGTCGCTATTTGCATCCCATGTTATACTGTAGGGAAAGAATATAATGATACTATACTGTATGGCTCTGCCAGACATATGCAATCGTACATGTGCTGAGAGATGAGATATGGTTACCGTAGCAGCACAATGATGGTTCCCTCGGCATGTGTTACGATTCAGTTACGTAGCTCATGTGAACAAGAGACTATGCGCTACGCAACTGTTCATAGTCGTTCATACCACGGGATTTATTCGTATTGTTTGATTACAGGATCCGTAAACATCAGCGATCAACTCAGCATACTTATCATATCAAGGTTATTACGCTTGCGGCTTTACTATTAATAGTCGTTTTCTCCAGGTATGCTCGTACCCCGCCAGGCAACAAAACGGCACTATTCGTTTCTCCATCTACGGCTGAATCAGTGTCAACTGTTTCCTCGGATAGTGATGCTGAATCTGTTCAGGATGTGCGCACCACACAGGAAGCATCTCCCTTATTAGCCGTACCTCCTGATCGTGTTAGTGAACCCAAGTGTATCGGATATAGTGGTTCGCCTGATCCAACCTATCCTATGCACAATGGTTACATCGACTGGGATGCTTACTGGGATCTGGCTAACGCTTATGCTATTCAGCGAACAGCAGAGTATAGCGATGAGGAGCGTATGCTGGCAACGGTCATCTGGGCCGAACAAAAAACTGAGGCTGCGACGCCAACAGAGCGAATCGCACGCCATCGTGCTATGATTGCGATTGGCTATGTCATTCTGCATCGACGCGATAAACAGGACGGGTGGTTTGGCTCAACCAGTACGCTGACCGAAGTGCTGACCGATACACGTCAGGATGTTCAATTTCAAGGATACTGGGTCTGGCACGAGCGTGATGTGGTTCAGGATCATATCATACGCAAGGTTGAGAGTGGTACGGTGATCCAGAGTGGCCTGGGTTGGGAAAGTCCTGATCGTGGAGTATGGTTTGAGGCGCTTGATGTTGCTCGTAGCGTATTGCGTGGGTGTCCAACCGACATGATGCCCGATAGTCTCTATTTTGGTCATGGAGCGTCTGCTGGTCAGGTGATTCTCCAGCGAGCAGCCGAGGATAGTACATTCACGTATCGCCAGATACGCGGTGCCGGTCTATGGCTGACAAATAAGCCATTTCGACGTTAACAAACGTCAGGCTAAACGGCGTAAGCGTGCCACCAGTTCGCTCAATAGAATAGCTGTAGCTCCCCATACTTTGTACCCTTGCAGCGCAAAGAAAGGTACATGTAGCTTGCTTCCGCGAAAGTCCCATTCCTCGATCACAATTGTGTCTGGATCCAGCAGATAGTTGAGGGGAACACTAAAGACGGCTTCTACCTCGTGCGGATTCGATATTAGCTCCGGTGGTTCGTGCATAAAACCGACCACTGGTGTAAGTAAAAAGTTGCTAGGTGGAATATAAAAGGAAGTCAGAGTCCCCAGGATCTCAACCAGGGCCGGTTGGATGCCCACCTCCTCCTGTGCTTCGCGTAAAGCAGTCATGATCAAATCAGCATCTTCGGGATCTTGCGCCCCACCAGGGAGGGACACTTCACCGCGATGCAGCGGGAGAGAACCACTCCGCACAGTTAAGGGAAACCACAGATCATGCTCCTGAGGAAAGAACAACACGAGCGCGGCAGCAGCACGCGGAGTGACATCAGGCGGTGGGTGCATCGCACGGCTCAACGCTCCGGTCAGGTCACGAGGCATCAACAATTCCTCCACCGCCACCGGGGTTGAATCATTCAGGGCACGGCGTATCTGTTGGATGCGATGCTGCCATTTCGTCATAGTTGTTGATCGGCCTCTACTATGCGTTCTGATCGCGGTAATGCATACACGCCAGATGAACGACGTGGAAAGACATGTTCCGCCACAGGCATAAAGCGCTGGGCATCTTCCAGGAATAAGTGTTGACCAATGCGAATAGAATGCGTATCAATCTCGATAATATTAAAGGAATTTTTGCCACGTTCACGGGCTTTTCCCCTTCGCGAAGTGGTTGTACCGCTTTGACAGATAATTGTGCCCTGACGTAGATCAGGTAGCACGTCAATTGTATTGCCAACATACGATACATGAATATGACCACACAGCAAGAGTTCAACATTGTTGTGATCAAGCATACGAATAATCTCGCGGGCATTGGCCATACGGCGGCCAGGTTTACTCCCAGGTGGATCAATCACATGGTGGTGTAAAACGGCGATCTTGCAGACATCTGCCCCAAAGGGGGCAAAAGCCTGTTGCATACTGGCCATCTGGCTTTTGTTCAGGCGACCACCATCCATAGTCAACCCGTGGGCAGAGCAGCCACCGACTACAGCCAGGCCGGGCCGGGTAAAGACCGGGTTCAGATCGCGAGAAATATTGCGTTGATAATACCACAGCGGGACAAACAGCCGAAAGAGAAGATTATAGAGCGGAACATCGTGATTGCCCGGTACAATAAGCTGTGGCCTGGGCAGGCGTTCCAGGTATGCAGTTATGGTTCGCCATTGTGCTGGCAGACTTGCGCGTTGTACCAGGTCGCCGGAGATAACGAGTAGATCAGGAGATAATTCCTGGGCCTGATGAACCACTTGATCGGCAATGTACCGATTAAAGTATGGCCCGGCATGCAAGTCGGAGATATGCATCAATGTATAGCTCACCGATGGACTCCTGTTCGACAAGGTTGATAACGATTCGTAGATACATGCTTACCAGAGATTGATTGTAGCATGGAGAATGCATTTGCGCCAAATTGAATGCTTAGGCATGGTTTCAGGATAACCAATTTTACTTTACACTGTACAGACGAATTGGTCGCTTGAATTACCCCACCCCCTCGCCCTCGCCCCTGCACGGGGCGGGGGAACCTTTCACGGGTAGGTTTTTTCCGTAGGAACGCGCTTCTGCGCGTCCGCAGGGCGTCCTGATGCGGAACACGTCCCCACGGACAGGCTTCTGCCTGTCCGTGGGGACGGCGTTGGAACGCCATCGATCGAAAAACCTACCCCTGTGAGATCTCCCTCAGGGGGCAGGGGGAGAGGGCGTATCGTCCAACCAAACGGTACAGGAAACCTGAACCTTGTCTTACAATTAAATATCTACCTCTATGGTTACTTGATCTGGGTAGCCGGCTGCTGTTCGGATAGTGGACGCTGATCCAATGCGGTCGAACGATTGGCAACAAATGCGCGGCGTTCATAACGGGCGGCAATGTAGATCCCGACCAGAAGCAGCATAAACCCGGCCAGTTGCAGGGGGGCAAAATGTTCATCTGGAAAGATAGCCAGTGCCAGCAGGGCCGATCCAATCGGCTCGGCGAGGAGTGCCACAGCCACAAACGTCGCTGACATAAAGCGCAGTGCCCAGTTCAATGATGTATGTCCTAACAATTGTGGCCCCAGTGCCAGTCCCAGCACGAAAATATAGGCAATCGCTGGATAGCCTGCCAGCGACTGACCAGTGACCAGAACAACTATGAGCAGGGTCAGGGCCGCAGACGTATAGGCCATCCAGATATAGGCCAGCAGCGAGATCCGACCGCGCAGGCTGCGCCCGATCAAAAAATAGCCGGTAACGGTCAATGCGCCGGTCAATGCCAGTAGATCGCCCAGCACCGCCTGAGGATAGTAGGCATTGCTACTATCACTGAAGGCAATCAGGCAGCTTCCCGTCATTGTAAGCAGGATGCCCAGTACAAGGCTCCATGTTGGGCGCTCGCGCAAGATAAACCATGAAGCCAGACCAACCCACAATGGATTTGTGGTAACGAGCGCAGCACTGCTGGCCACTGACGTGTATTCAAGCGAACTGATCCATGTGGCCAGGTGCAATGCCAGAAACAAACCAGATGCCACGCCCAGCACGATGTCTTTCCTCCGCAGGTTACGCAACTCGCTTCCTGCGCGCGTCCAGGCAATTGGCGAGAGGATTAATGCTGCCACACCAAGTCGTCCGGTGGCGATAACCAGTGAAGGCATGCTTTGTTCCTGGGCCAGGCGGATAAGAATGGCCGCGCTGGACGCGATCAGTACACCCAGCAACAGGATCAAGTAGGGGAGCCAGGAACGCTGGCGCATGATGAATTATTCTCCCTCCAGACTGGCAAGACCCTGTCGCAAAGCATAGAGGGCAGCCTGCGTACGGTTAGCCAGATGTAACTTGCTGAGAATGCTCCCGATATGATTGCCCACGGTGCGTTCGCTGATAACCAGGAATGTGGCAATTTCCTGGTTAGTCAGGCCGCGCGCCACGAGCTTTAAGACTTCCACTTCACGCTCGGTCAGAGGATCGGGTGTAGGTGGTAAATCGGAGGGTTGGTGCAATTCGCGCATAAGTCTCAGCGCGATGGTTGGATGCAACGAGGGTTTTCCCATGTAGACATCGCTAATAGCCTGCAGCAACTGGTCAGGCGAAGAGTCTTTGAGCAAATAACCCAATGCACCGGCTTTGATCGTCGGGAAAATCTTATCATCTTCGGCGAAGCTGGTAAGAACCAGGATCTTTGCATCAGGTTTCTCGCGTTTGATCTGATAGATTGCTTCGAGACCATCTTGTCGCGGCATTAGCATATCGAGTAAAATCACGTCCGGGTTAAGTATCCGCGCTTTCAACACAGCTTCGATACCATCTTCTGCTTCACCGACGACTTGCATATCCGGTGTGCTGTTAATCAGGGTATGCAATCCTTTGCGTACAATTGCATGGTCATCGGCAATAAGAATCCGAATCGGTTCGGTCATATGTGCCTCTCATACCAAATTCGGCTTACTCTACTGTGAATATAGCGGAGGAACGGGAAGGGCGAAAGATGTTTCGCCCCTCCCTGCCCATTTCCATCCAGACGTTGTGCGGCGCAGCCCCGCCGGGATTCTAGTGTTTTCGGTTTGGTGTAGCGGCTTTGCCGCCACACCAAACCGAAAACACTTTTTTTGCGGGGGCCGGAGGCCCCCGCACGCCCCCACGTGTGGGTCATGCATAGCTCACTCAGGGAGAGGGGGGTAGGGGGCGTCTGGTTAACCCGGGAGTTATGCGCACGAACAACTTCTATTTTTGCCCCTCCATGCCCATTTTCATCCCAACCGGGTGCGCCCCAGGCGCATGGCGAACTAACGTGAAAATAGGAAAGTAGAGAGATATCGTCAAAGAAAGTTGGAGTTGATCTAATGCTTCAGTGTACAATGAGGGTATATACTTGTCAAATATATCAATGAAAAAATGAAGAACATGTCCCCAACGGCATAACGCCTGCTGCACTGGATTTGCAGCAGGCGTTGCCAGGAGGTACAGGCGATGAGCAGCCGTTTAAATAGTTATCACAACCAGACCGCGAATTGTTCTCCCCTCTTCGTTCGGTTCCGGTTGATCCACTACCTGGCTTTCATGTAATTATTTTAACATCCTTACTATTTGATCAGACCGGTCATGCGACCAGTATTTTTCCTGGCCAGTTGACCAGGTAGGCTCATAGAAGATTTTTTATGATTTAGTCACATCGTTCTGAACATCCAATTGATCCATTGGCAGATCGGCTTGATGGATCGCTGGGTTTGTACACTTTGCAATCCCGGCCGGACAATGGTGTTCCAACCATATCAGTGCTATTATTAATCCAAACATCAGACACCCTGCCACGACATAAGCTTCATAGAGACGGGCCTGCGTTAGATAAACGCCGATCATACCACTGGCACCTGTTAGAAGATAACAGGTTAAAACCGCTTCGCGCCGGGTCATCCCTAGCGCCACCATGCGGTGGGAAAGATGATCTTTGCCGGCTGTTGTAAAGGGATTAACCCCCCGACGTAGGCGCGACACACAAACGAGAGTTGTATCAAAGAGTGGCACGGCCAGCACACAGACAGGTATCATCCAGGTGACCAGGGTGACATTCGCAAGAAAGCGCAGTTTGATCGCCAGAGCAGCCAGGATAAATCCAATCAGCATGCTGCCAGCATCACCCATAAAGATAGGCACCGAGCTTAGATTATAGCGTAAAAATCCAATACAGGCCCCCATCAATGCAGCTGCCAGGGCACCAACCAGCACCTGGCGTGGTTCGTTCATTGCTGCCAGCAAAAGGAAAAAGGCTGAGGCAATTGTGGCTATGCCGCCCGACAATCCATCCATATTATCGAGGAAATTCAGGGCATTGACAATGCCGATAACCCAGATAAGTGTCAAGATCGCGTTTAGCATCGGTTGAGCGAAGAGTTGGATCTGAATACCACTAATCAGCAGGATTATGCCCGCCAGTCCCTGTCCAACCATTTTGATACCTGCATTCAGTCCGCGACGATCATCGATCAAGCCAACCAGCGCAATAAGCGTCGCACCTGAAAGAATACCGGCTAACTCGCGTATGTATGCGAACTCTTCCAGAAACAACAAGACGGCGATAAAACCAAGCAACCCGATCATAAAGGCGCTATAGATCGCTGCGCCACCTAACAGTGGCACCGGGGCAATATGTATATCGCGTGATCGGGGTATGGCTACAATGCCCAACCGCAATGCAGCCCATCGCGCAATCGGAGTACTGACTATCGAGAAAGTCAGCGTAATGATAAGAATGGCGGCTATCTGGAACATAATCGTATGCGTCAAAATTAATAGAAAGATCAAATAGATGTTAGACATGGTTCACGGTTACTGTACACGTTGGTTGGATGATACGCCCTCACCCCCTGCCCCCTCTCCCTGAGGGAGAGGGGGGAAACGGGGCGTCCGGTTCCCCCGCCCCGTGCAGGGGCGGGGGCCAGGGGGTGGGGTGATTCACGCCACCAATCTGTCTGTGATATGGAACGTAAAATTGGTCATCCTGAAACCATGTCTAACAACATCTTTCGCCCCTATTGCCCACCTGCTGCCTGTTGTTGCAAAAACGCAATAAGGTTTTGTAACAAGGCGACTTCGGACTCAGATGCGTTCCGCGCACGTGCCAGTTCCAATGTAGTCTGTGCCTCATTCAGCGCCTGGGCGTACTGCTGGGTATTACTCAGAATGATGGTATAGTTGCGACGATATTCCAGGTTGCCTGGTTGAAGCGCAACTGCCTGGGCATAGGCGTCGAGGGCCTGTTGCATATCGTTGGCACGTACTGATAGCAGACCAGCAATATTGAGCAACAGGGCATCATTGCCAGCATGAGCCATATAAGCATCGCGTAAACGGCGTAATGCTTCGGGATGTTCGCGTAGCGACGCGATAATCCGATCAATAGAAGCATCCAGTCCATGCGGATTCTGCTGGATGGTTTCAACATAGAGATCAGTGGCCCGGGTGATGTCTCCCCGCAAGCGATAGACATCGGCCAGGCGTGCATCTGTATCAGCGAAACCTTCATCCAATGCTCTGGAATGTTGCAACATTGCCTCGGCCTGTTCATAGTAATCTTGCGCCGTGGCTGTATCCCCCTGAGTCTCGGCAACCTTACCCAGCAAGGCCGTGACACTAGCATATTCGTTTAGCAAGGTAACGTCCTGTGGAGCGATCTCTGTGGCACGCTTGAACCAGTCGGCTGCATTTTGCAGGCGTGTAGGATCTTGCGTCCAGTTGTACCAGAAGTTATTCAGCCGGCCCAGGTTGGCATAATGATCTTTATTCAGTTCATTCAGGTTGCGGGCATGCTCCAGAACGGCTTCGGCATACTGTAATAGTTCTATCGGATTGCGAGACTGCACAAAGGTGGCGACTTGCTGAATATCTTGAAGACGCAGCAGATCGTTAATCTGAACATCAGTGGTCATATTGCCCAGCGACTTGCCCTGGACATACAGATCGTTGGCGATACTCATCAGTGATCGTGCCAGATTGAGATAGTAGAAATCCTCGCGGGGATTATTGCGAATAGCTTCCAGGTAACTATTCATGCCGTAGATCTCGCCGTCCAGACCAGCGCCCTGCTCGGTATACGATTTTCCTTGCTGAAAACGCATATCGGCATAGATCGAATTAATATTAAACCACCAGGTTAAGCCTAGCATAATCACCAGCAGCAGGCTATAGAAAGCCAGGGCAGCCGGGTTGAGTGCATTGCTGCTAGATCGTCGCGAGGTAGCCTGAGTGCGGCGACTGGCCGATGCCCCTGCGCGACGCTTCTTTGCACGGGATGTGCGGGTTTCGGCAGGTATCTGCTCTCCTTGCGTCATATGGGCAGCTTGCATTTGAGCCTGAGTATCAGTTGCTGTGAGGGAATAGTGCCCGGCCAGCATACCGCCCGTTACGGTGATACCCAGTGTCACCCATAGCATCATGAGCGATGAGACAATCGGTATGCCGGTCAGTCCTTCGACAAAATGTGAAACCACAATACTGAAGCAGCCGATAAAAAAGACCTGCCAGTGCCACGTGCGACTCTGGCGCAGTAAGCGCCATGCCAGCAGAAAGAAGCTCGTGAGTAGAAAGAGATAACTGACTAATCCAAGTATGCCTTTCGTACCCAATTCGTCCAGAATTGCCTGATGGGAACGATCCGGCGAAGCACCCCGTGACTCGATTGTTGCCAGTGTTGGTGGATAGAAGGGGTTGAATGCCACGAACATACTCTCTGGCCCCCATCCCACAAGTGTGCGTATGGGGTTGGCTGTGATCATTGCTCTGGCCCCGCCAGCATATTCATCACCAACCCAGATCAAACGGCGTACTAACCCTGTGCCGCTATCAACTTCCAGCAGGCGACCCATACGCCCGATGTAGGGTACGTCGCGCAGGCGCTGAAAAAAGGGTGCATCAGATAGATTAAAGATGATCAGAAAGGTACCAGCCACCACTACTGTACCTATCCACGACCAGAGCGCGAGGCGCAGTATGTTGCCTAGCCTGGCATTCTCCTGCGCGAGCACGTGTTGCCTGGCCTGGATCAGTAAGAGGAAGAAGAACACAAACAACCCTGCCCCCAGGCCGATCCATGGGCCGCGACTCTGGGTAAAAAAGATTGTCAGCAGCAGTGCGCCGGTAACGATTAGTGCCCCGATGGCCTGAAACCAGAGTGCTACCTGTGATGCCGCCTGGTCTGGTTGGCGTGGCAGGAATAGTGCCAGCGCATAAAAAGTGCCAATTGCCCCGGAACTGCCCAGCAGCAATAGCACAATCAACCAGGGCTGCCCCCCGACATTCTGGGTATTTATAGAATGCACAGTACGGGATGTCAGGTATGTCAGGCCTAGTAGTAGCAGATAGCCCAGCAGCAGAAAAGCTGGCCAGAGTGGCACAGTGCGTTCACGCCGAGGCAGGTTCAGCGTCAGCAAAACCCAGAGTGTCGTTGCGACCAGAATAGCTCCGGGAAAAACCCACCAGTACCGAAAATCGGGCGCCTGTACAACCGCGCCAAAGAGGATGGCCGATAGCAGCAAGCCCAGTGTTCCCGTCACCAGAATGGCATATGCCACGGCCCAGAGTGATTCGTTGACCGGATTATCTGACGGTGGTGCGGATGGTGTCGCTGAGGCTGAACGAATCAGCCAGTACAGACCGAGAGGCACAACCATAATCATATAGGCAGCCACAAAGATTGAGTTGCCCATGGTGGAGGCCACACGTGTGATCACATCGCCGCGCCATGGGAGCGGATCAAGTCCGGTGTGTTGGAGTAAACCGTAACCAGCAACGGCCAGGCTGGTCATTAATGTGACAATAATGATCCGCTCAAGCTGTTCCTGGCGTCTCAATGTGGTCAGGATCATAACAAACAGGCCAATATAGGAAAGATTCGTATAGGCTCCCTGCAACCGCTGGTATGACCCCCAGAAGCTCGTTAGCGGCACCACTGAGGTTATGGTGGTCAGGATAAATACCAGGGCATAGACCAGCACTGGCAAAGCCAGGGGAATACGATTAAATCGCTGCCATGCACCAGACAGTGGATTATGACCATCGGCCATGGTGCTGGAAGATTGTTCAGGCTGGGCTGTCGGTATCGGGGCGGGTTGCTGATTTAACCCTTCGAGGAAACGGATTACACCAGCGGCCAGCATAACCAGTACAATAGCCCGCAAGGTAGTCGCCTTATCAGGCTCGAAGTGGCGAGCAGAGAGTAAATTAAAATAGATCGGGATAAATGTCAGTGCCAGCAACCAGCCTGCTTCGATCAATCGCTCGCACCAGAGACTCAGCACACTCTGTTTTTGCATAATCGTACGTTGTGTGAGCAAACGGTCAGGGATGTAGCTGCCATATCGTGCTGGCGCATACACCTGTACCTTACCCTTTTACTCGTAGTTGTAATTCCTCGTCTGCGGTTCCCGAATGCTGTTCCAGGGGCAACGCTGTTCTGCGGGCCTGTTGTTTAATCGCCGTTGCCCGTTCGACGATTTCGCGGGCATTGGCACGACTATGTTCACTGACCGGTGTTCCGTCGAGCATGGCTGCCAGTTCATCCACACGTTGATCAATGGTTAGCGCATTGATGCGTGTACGGGTCTTGTCGGCGCTCACATCTTTGCTGATGGCATAGTGAGCGTCGGCAAACGCGGCTACCTGGGGCAGGTGGGTAATACAGATCACCTGATGTGCTTCAGTCATGGCCCACAGCTTGTGTCCAACTACTTGCCCGGCACGCCCACCCACCCCAACG
>RRYU01000307.1_pt1 | contig 29735 bp, 24 predicted proteins | sample 2162651 | NCBI WGS metagenome assembly RRYU01 (sample SAMN10267283, study PRJNA491782) | microbial mat metagenome | isolation source: biomat in the production well | place: Japan: Minami-Kanto gas field, natural gas well KTG3 | collected 2017-06 | reverse complement strand
ATGCGAAAAACCTCCACACGGACAGGCAGAAGCCTGTCCCTACGGATCGCGTTGGAACGCCATCCATCGAAAAACCTACCCCTGTGAGGAGGGGGTAGGGGGGTGGGGTATCGTCCACCAGAAGGCCATAGTACAGCTCAGCCAGACGGTAACGTACCTACGAACCATGCCTAATGTACAATAGGCATATGATATCACAACATGGTATACTCTGATAGCAAGTTGAGGTGTCAATTAGAAGGAGCACTCGATTATGTCCATCTCAGCTTATCGGATCTACCGTTGGATGCTACTAATACTACTCTTGTGTATAACAGTCGCCTGCCGTTCATCTGAGAATGCGCAAACCATCGAGCCAACAACCAGTCGCCCACCTGTCTTGCCGGAAGATATCATCACCAATGAGGCCGAACGCCGCCGCACGGTCATCTGGGATCTCACCTCTGGAGAAGTCGCAGAACCGGCCCAATGGAACCCGCTTGCGCGCCATGCCCGCCGTGACAAGGGCTTTCATCAAGCGATGATTGAGCCACTGTTTATTCTCAACTACGAGAGCGGCGTGATTGAACCCTGGCTTGGTGAGCAGATGACTGCCAACCAGATCCAGGATGTATGGACACTCAGGCTACGCGAGGGCATTAAGTGGAGTGACGGTGAAGCATTCAACACGGATGATGTCGTTTTTACGGTCAACCTCTTACTGGAACATCCCGACCTGGAACTTGATTTCTTCGCCGGGCTGACAAGCTGGATCGAGCGAGTCGAAAAAATCGACGACCTGACGGTACGGTTTTATTTGACCAACCCCAATCCCCGTTTTCAACTGGACTTCTTCTCGGTGAAAGTCTGGGGGAGTTTTGATATTTTGCCAGAGCATATCTGGCATGATAAAGACCCCTACACCTTTACGAACTATGATCCTGATAAGGGGTGGCCAGTGTTCACCGGGCCATACACCCTGTATAGTTTTAACGATAACACCTTTATTTACATGCGTGATGATAACTGGTGGGGCGCACAAGCCGGGTTCAGACCCTTACCTGCACCTGAGCGCCTGATCTGGACTTCGATCACGCTTGGTGACGACGCACTGGTTGCCACCGAACATCTGGACAGCCTTGGCAACATCAGGCTGGAACGGTTCAAGGCAGTTCAGGCAGTCAAACCAAACATGATTACCTGGCTTGATGGCGTACCCTTTGCCTGGATGGATCCCTGTTCACGCTTGCTGTCGCTCAACACTATGGTGGCCCCATGGGATAACAAAGCCATGCGCTGGGCGATCAACTATGCTATCGATCGGGAAGAAATCGCGCAGGATGCCTACGAGGGAACTACGATTGTTTCGCGCCATTTCTTTCCGGCCTATCCTCCGCTGGAACGCTATGTGGAACTGCTAGCAAAAGCAGATTTGTATAACACATACCCACTGAATACGCACAACCCGGATCTAGCCCGGCAGATCATTGAGGCACAGGGCTGGGTTATGAACGACGCGGGCTATTATCAACAGGGCGATCAGCAGCTTACGCTGACGATCTATGCACACGCCGCTTCACCCGAAATGCGCCGTGCTGGTGAACTTATTGCTGCGAGGTTGCAAGCTGTTGGTATCAACGCCACGATGGTTCCGCTGCCAGAGAACCAGTGGGTAGAAAACAAAACCACGGGTCAGTTTGACGCCATCATCGATTGGGACGCCTGTGGCTCGATCAATGAACCCTGGGCATCGCTAGATCGCTATCATGCGCGCTGGGCGCAGCCGATTGGCATACCGGCGAGCAACTATAACAACCAGGGACGCTGGAACAATCAGGCATACAGCGACATTGTCGATCAGATGGCCTCACTGCCTCTGGGCGACCCGCGCATCGATGGGCTGTTTGTCGAGGCTATGGAGATCTGGCTCGATGAACTACCTTTTATCCCACTGGTACAGGATAAACAACTCATTTCGTTTGATACCACATACTGGCAGAACTGGCCGACAGCCAATAATGCCTATGTCCATCCACCCTCGTGGTGGCAGAGTGCGCATATCATTATTCATCATCTGGAACCTGTCAATCCGTAAATTATAGTAGCGATGCGGTTTCCCGACAACAAGAAGCATCGACGCTTTAACCTGAGCAAAAGGTTGCGGATGGGCACGATCCGCCATCGACTGCTCGTTGCGTTCATTTTACTTGTACTGCTGCCAGCTATCATCATCAGTGTGAGTGCAGTCAGCCAGGGATTGCACCATGGACAACGGCAGGTTATCAACCAGTTGCAATCGGTGGCAACCCTCAAGGATGAACAGATCGAATCCTGGCTGACGAGCCTGCAAAGCCACCTGACATCCGTGCTCTACCCCTATCAGGTGCCACACCTGGTCGATCCGCTATTGACCAGCGATCCGGAATCACCTGTATACGAGCAAGCCTACACCGAATTGCGTATCCAGTTTGAGCAAATGATTGCAGCAACGGATCTGTTTGAAGAAGTGCTATTGCTGGATCGGCAGGGGCGAGTACTGCTCTCGACCAATCAGGCTAATGAAGGCCAGGTGCATGCGACGCAAACCTATTTCTGGAGCGGCTTGCGCGAGCCTTATAGACAGTCGCTCTCGTCCGCTACCGCACAGGGATTGAGCAGCCCGGTAGTAGTGTCACGCCCGGTGATCAATCCAGACGGCAGCGTCAGCGCAGTTCTGGTCGGGCGAGCCAGTACCAACCGACTGAACGCAATTATGCTGCAGCGCGCCGGGTTGGGTGAAACCGGCGAAACCTACCTGGTTGGCCCCAATTTTCTGCTGCTCACTGATTCACGTTTCGAAGACCGTCAGAAGAAGGTGCTGCGGCTCTGGACTGCGACCCTGGAAAACGTTTTCCACCACAAAGCCGATCGTTCCGGCCTGTATATAAACTACCGCAACCAGCCAGTCGTAGGTTTTTACCACTGGCTGCCCTCTTTGCAAATGGTGCTGGTGGCCGAGCAAGAGCAGAATGAAGCCTTTCAGTTAACCTATAAGACCCTGCTGATCAATATCATCGTTGCGATTATGGCAGTACTGATTGCTTTGATTTCAGCCCTGTTTACGGCCCGCAGTATTGCCGATCCCCTATCCAGCCTGGCACACACCGCCACCCGGATCGCGGCGGGCGATCTGCATCTGCAAGCGCAGATCGAAGGGAACGACGAAGTCAGGGCACTGGCCACGGCGTTCAACAGCATGACGGCGCGTCTGCGCCAGGTGATCGGCAACCTGGAACGGCATATCGGTGAACTACAACAGGCCGAAGCAGAGGTTCGCCGTGTCAATGACTACCTGGCACGCGACGTGGATGAACAGGCGACGCTGAATCGTCTGAGTAATATGCTCCAACGCTGTCAGACCCTTGATGAGGCATATGCTGGCAGTATTTCTCTGTTGCACCATCTGTTTAAAGACTGGTCGGGGGCGCTCTATCGTCATATATCTGGTGCTCCTGCTCTGGCATGTGTGGGCCAGTGGGGCCAGAGTATTCCTGGTGGATGGATACCGCCGGAAGCGGACTGTCCGGCATTGCAACAGGGCGAACGTTTTATCCTGACAACAGACTGTGATATAACACATCGCTGTCAGGCATGCAGCTATGGATTACAGCCAGTCATGTGTGCGCAACTACAAACCGGTGGTGAACGGTTTGGCCTGCTGCATATACGAGTCGGCTCGCAAGACATCGAATCGCTGCGCGATGATCTGTTGCCCTTGATTATTCGCACCGCTGACCTGCTAACGCTAGCACTTTATAACCTGCATCTACGCGAAAATCTGCGTGAGCAAGCTATTCGTGACTCGCTCACCGGCCTGTTCAACCGGCGTTTTCTGAGTGAAACGCTGGAGCAAATACTGGGGTATGCACAGCGCCATCAGCATACGGTGGGTATATTCCTGCTCGACATTGACTACTTCAAGCGCATCAACGATACGTATGGGCATGATGCTGGCGATGCTGTTCTGCGTACAGTGGGGCTATTCCTGAACACGAATTTACGCACGGAGGATACGGCATGCCGGTTTGGTGGTGAAGAAATGCTGCTGGTACTACCCGAAATTAGAATAGACGATGCTTTTACACGAGCTGACACCCTGCGGCAGGCGATTCATGCGCTGACTATTGAGCATGCAGGGATGCATTTGCCCCCTATCACCGTCTCAATCGGTGTGGCGATATTCCCAGATCATGGACTGACACCCGATACGCTGATCAGCGCTGCCGATCAGTCGCTCTACCGGGCCAAGGCAACAGGACGAAATCGGGTATGTATAACTGAAAACGCCCGCGAAAATGCTTCCAGGAACGTCTACTCTCAATAGCAGGAGTTACATCGCGCAAAACATCTTGCCATTTAGCCGACAGCGTGTTATGATCGACTAAGTTTGGGAGGTTCGCTATCATACCAGTTTCATCGCATCCAGTGACAATATATAAGACATGGTTCACGGTTCCTTTACACGTTGGTTGGACGATACGCCCTCACCCCGTTTCCCCCTCTCTCTGAGGGAGAGGGGGAAACGGGGCATCCGGGCGGCACACGTTGCGCGTGTGCCGCCCGGATGCCCCGTCCGGTTCCCCTGCCCCGTGCAGGGGCGGGGGGCCAGGCTCTCAGGGGTAGGTTTTTTTTCGCTGATGCCAGTGCCAGGCTGGATACCCCACCCCCCTACCCCCTCCCCTGGAAGGGGAGGGGGAGACGATTCAGCGATGTGACGCAGCGGCACAGCCGCTGCGTCACATCGCTCGGACGATACCCCCCTCTCCCCATAGGGGAGAGGGGGGCAGGGGGGAGAGGGGCCACATGGCGTCCTAATGCGATTCATCCAAAAACCTACCCGTGTGAGCGGGGGCCAGGGGGTGGGGTGACACATGCCACCAATCTGTCTGTGATAGGTACAGTACAATTCGTCGGTCTGAAACCATGTCTAACAGAATGCACATATGAATGTAGCACATAGCAGGCATGCAACAACCGCCGCCAGGATACCGGCAGCCGATACGCCCCGACTGGTGCTTGCCTCGGCATCGCCACGCCGGCGTGAATTACTAACCATGCTAGGAGCAACCTTTATGGTTGAACCGACCGACGCTGAAGAATCGAACGATCCGGTGCCTTCCGAGATTGCTTCACGTCTGCCAGCGTGTCCTCTGCCATTGACACAGCATCCGACGCTGCTGGCCTGGCGCAAAGCGTATGCCATCTGGGTACAGCAAGGCCACACGGGCAACGCGGTTGTGCTCGCTGCCGACACGATAGTCGTTCTACACGGCCAGGTTATTGGCAAACCACGCGATGCGGCACATGCACGCGCTATGCTGGCCCAACTCTCTGGCAAAAAACATACCGTCTATACAGGTTTATGTGTCTATGGCACACCACCAGATACCTCCCACGCTCCGTCTGCGATAACTGGTCAGATCCAACTCGATCTGGTTTCTAGCGATGTCACCATCGCGCCGCTGCATGCAGATGACATTGCCAGGTATGTCGCCACAGGCGAACCATTAGATAAAGCCGGTGCCTATGGTATTCAGGGTCTTGGCGGACAACTGGTACGCCAGGTGGTAGGAAGTTATACTGCCGTTGTGGGCCTTCCGCTACCAGCAACATGGTGTATGCTACACTCAGTTGGCATTTCCGACCTTCAAGATCCGACAATTGCCTATCAGAACTGGTTACACTGTCAGGGAAAGGAGCCGCTACCATGTCCCCCAACGCTACCGTAAGGCTACTGATAATAGATGATCATCCCCTGTTTCGCCAGGGTGTACGCTGGTCTCTGAGCGCCGAGGATGATATTCAGATTGTTGGTGATGCTGCCAGCGCAGAAGAGGCTCTCGAATGGCTGGAGACGATTGGTTCTAATAATGAACCGAATGTGGTTCTGGTGGATCTAAACCTGCCCGGTATGAGCGGCCTGGATCTGACACGCCACTTGCGTCGTCGCTATCCCAGCCTGGGAGTTGTCATGCTCAGCATTCACGAGAATGATGAACAGGCTTTTAATGCTCTCCAGGCAGGTGCAGCCGCCTATCGTTCGAAGGATATCAAACCACAGGACTTACAAGAGATCCTCTGCCGGGTTGCACGTGGTGAGTATGTCATTAATGATGTTGTGCTCGAAGAGCCGCGTGTGGCGCACCGCCTGCTCTCACAATTTCGCAATCTGCCGCAGGATATTACCGCCGCCCCTGATGCCGATTTTCCTCTGTTCACCCCGCTGAGTGATCGTGAAATTGAGGTGCTAGAGCGTATCGCCAGTGGGGGCAGCAACAAAGAAATCGCTGATACCCTGGGCATCAGTACTCAGACAGTCAAGAATCATATTTCGTCGATCTTACGCAAGCTATCTTTGAATGATCGCACGCAGGCTGTGTTGTATGCCTTGCGGCGTGGATGGATCGAAACACCTACCATGCTGCGGCCCGGGCAAGCGTCATCAGAAGAAGAGCCAGAGTCGTAGAACGCCGGGGGGATGTTTCACCGCGAAGATTACACAGGGCACGCTAGTTCAGGCTTACATGCTTGAACCAGCGTGCCCTGTGCAGTTTAAACCAGACCACAAATCGTTACGTTCTAGCGTGTACCTTTATCACTCTGATGCATCATCTGGTAAAAAAGGCGACTATACTGCCAGACTGATACGCCATAGGGAATCAATACCAGATAGAGTATCGGTTTGCCCAGGCGCGGCCCATCAGCCGTATAGATCAGCATGGCCGTAGCCAACCCGACGGTTGTCACCTTACCCGCTGGCCATGCGGTTGTAATTCTGGCCTTACGCCGATAGATCATCACAGCAGCCAGCACAATACTTATATCACGGGTCAGCAGCATAGTGGTTGCCCACCAGGGAAACTCACGCTCTTGTGAGAGCGTCACTGCCAGGGTATCAATCAGAACCTTATCGATAATAGGGTCAAGGATCTCACCCAGATGGGATACTTCGCCACGGTAGCGCGCCAGCGGGCCATCGATGGCATCAGTCAGCAAGGCACTGCCCATACACACCAGCGCTGGCTTGCGACCATCGGGACGGCGTAAATAATAGACCGTTGGCAGCAGCAACCCCAGACGCAAAAGCGTCAGCCAGTTTGCCACATAGCCAAATTCACGCACATGAAAGGCGTCACGCAATCTGGCAGGCACAGTTGGTTTCCTTCTAATAAACTGGTGCGGCGGGTTCTGGCGGCATATCGAAGCCACTGACAATGCCACCTTCACGTGCCAGAACCTGGCCCATAATATGTCCAAAGGCTGCCTGACCATACACATACGTAAACAAGACACCGATACCACAGGCGATGATGCCCAGCGCACCCACCAGCCCACACAGAATACCCATGAGCAGAAGCATACCCCATGTTCCTGGGGCAGCACGTACTGTGGCAATAACCTCACCAAATTTAAGCGCTTCGCCCAGGCTATCCGTCTGAATATAGCGTATCCAGGCGGCATAGATCAGCATATACACGCCAATACTCACAATAAGAATGATTGGCACAAAAATGAGGCTGATAATCGCCGCTGCTCCGGCTGCTGCGTTCTCGTCGACTCCAGATGCCCCACCGGCCAGCGCGAATGTGATACACTGCACCAGCACTTGCAAAATAATGATTGGTATCGAATAGACTAGTGAAATGACAAAGCCATAAAACCCCTGCTTCAACTTCTCGCCAAAGTTGCTCCAGTCCGGTAAAAGGCGGGGATTGCCGCGTGCGACATTCCGCGCTATTTCGAATGTAAACCCGATGATCACCAGTTGGCCAACAATTGGAATAAGCAGAATAAGCCCACCCAGCAGGATCGTGCTGACCCAGCTATCATCGTCCGTAATGAAACCAAATGCTCGTCCCAGATCCATTATAAGGTTCCTTTCTTCAGTCAGACAAGGAGAAAGTAGAACATAGAAAAGATGATCTAAGACATGGTTTATGGTTACTTTACACGTTGGTTGGACGATACGCCCTCACCCCCCTGCCCCCCTCTCCCTCAGGGAGAGGGGGGCAGGGGGGCATCCTGGCGGCACACGCGCAGCCTGTGCCGCCAGGATGCCCCGTCCGGTTCCTTACCCCGTGCAGGGGCGAGAACCAGGGGTGGGGTGACTCATGCCACCAATCTGTCTATGATAGGTACAGTACAATTGGTTGGTCTGAAACCATGTCTAAGACAATCGTCGGGGCGAAGAGTAAACGTGCCCGGTGTGTCAGGGCACGTTTACTCTTCGCCCAGCAGATAGCGCCGTACCAGTTCAAGCCCGGATGTACCAATAAAGCCCCATCCCTCGGACTGGCGCAAATCGAAGGTACGCATAAACTGGCGATGCCCGCCAGGAAAAACCAGCGCCAGGCTAACCGGGCTAAACCCGGATTCGTTGGGCACAGCCGCCTGAGCAGCCAGCCCCAGGCTACCCGGCCAGCGTTCACTGACCTGGGTCGCCCCGTGCAACGCCCGTGTTGCGGCGATTGTCTCATCGGCTGGCAAGTTATCTGGATCGATGATCATACCACGCAGCAGCGCAAGACTGGCTGGATCGCTAGCCAGTGCGGCATACACGGGTGCGCGGGCGGTTCCCTCGTACAGCGACAGCGACAGACCACGTTCAGACAACAACTGGGACATACGCTGTTCCAGCGATACATCGCCGATTAAATGGTTCCCCAGCCGCTGCTGCAAGGTTGCCGCAACTGCATCCAGCAGCACCTCGGCGTCGGCGACACTCTGCGCCTTTGCGCCGATGCGTAACTCATACCGCGCACGTTTGGCCGAAATACCCAGCGTCGGATTAGACTGATCCATCAAATCGGCGATACGCTCACCGATAATACTCTCGGTCAACCCGGTCGCATAGAGGGTTCGGGTCAGAATGACATCACGAATACCACGTTCATCGCGCAGATAGGGCACGACAGCCGTCTCAAACAAAAAACGCATCTCACTGGGCACACCCGGCAGCACAATAACCGTTCCGCGGGCATCCTCGATCAGAAAAGCTGGCGCGGTACCGCGGGGATTCTCGATTGCCCGTGCGCCCTGGGGCAGATACGCCTGCCGTCGATTACTCTCGCTCATCGTCCGCCGAAAAGCGGCAAACCGCGCCGCAACCTGATCCAGCAGTTCTTGATGAAACTCAAGCGGACGTCCGAACACCTGGGCAACCGCTTCGCGGGTGATATCATCGCGGGTTGGCCCCAGGCCACCGGTACAGAGTACCAGGTCGGCGCGTTCCAGGGCTTCCGCAACCGTTGTTGCAACACGCCCGATATTATCGCCAACCACACTTTTGCGAAACACATTCACACCCGCCGCCGCCAGCCGCCCGGCCAGGAAAGCGCTATTCGTATCAACTGTGGCCCCAAGCAGAAGCTCTGAACCGATCGCAATAATTTCTGCATCCATAGAATATACTCAGGAACATTCTGTCATTCTATCATTCTGAAAAAGGACGGTCAGGAGGAGGTATTTGTTGCGACGGATCGTCGGCTGACCGTTGTTCACGCGCCTTGAGATTAGCATGAAACTCGTTCCACAATTCCTGTTCACGTGTAGTAGCTGCGGCACGTCCGGCATCCCATGCCACATGGATATTAGCGGCAAAGCTACGACGGGCGGCTTCCCCAGACTTCGGCGTAGTAATTAAAACAACCGTAGCCCCCAGGGCTGCACCTACTACGAAACCGAGCAAAAATCGCCCCATAGATATATCTCCTCTATGAAAGACAAGCCCACCCCGATGGGGTGGGTTCTGCAAACGAACCGTATAGGCGGCCTGGACATGGTTACAGATCGGCCAGTTTTCCTGTACCGTTCACAGACAGATTGGTCGCGTGAATCACCCCACCCCCTGCCCCCGCAAGGGGCGGGGGTATACGGGGGGCGTCCTGGCGGCACACGCACAGCGTGTGCCGCCAGGATGCCCCTCTCCCCCTCTCCCTCAGGACTATGCATGACCCACACCTTTATCGCATCAGGATGCGGTCGAAATCGCGGCTTCTTGCCATCCACGGGTTCGGCGGGGCACAACCCCACCGAGATTCTATTGTTTTCGGTTTGGTGTGGCGGCAAAGCCGCCACACCAAACCGAAAACAATTTTTTTGCGGGGGCCGGAGGCCCCCGCGCTCCCGATTTGCGGGTAATGTATAGCCCTCAGGAAGAGAGGGGGGAGGGCGTATCGCCCACCAGAAAGCCATAGTACAAATTAGCCAGACTGTAAAGTACCCTAGATTTCCCTGCCTGAAACCATGTCTTACGCTGTCATGTTCGAGCGGCTATTTCTGCCTGGGCACGCTCGATAAACGCTTGAATAGGGATCGCCCCCAGATCTTCCCCGGAACGTAAGCGTACCGCGACAGCATCAGCCGACTGCTCTTTATCGCCGATTATAAGCATATAGGGAATTTTTTGCAACTGCGCCTGGCGAATCTTGGCCTGCATACGGTCTTTACTGCTATCGATTGTAACACGTAAACCAGCCTTTTCCAGGCGATCTTTGACATCCTGGGCAAATGTGGTATGTCGGTCGGTAATGGGAATGATCATAGCCTGTACCGGCGACAGCCAGAGCGGAAAGGCACCAGCATAATGTTCGATCAAAACGCCAAAGAAGCGTTCCATACTGCCCAGCAGAGCGCGATGAACCATAAACGGGCGGTGTGGCTGGCCATCTTCGCCGATAAACTCTAATTGAAAACGTTCGGGCAAGTTAAAATCAAACTGAATAGTACTCAGTTGCCATTCACGCCCCAGAGCATCGTTAACTTTCAGGTCAATCTTAGGGCCATAGAAGGCCCCACCACCTTCATCAACTTTGTAGGGTAGTTGGTGTTCCTCCAGTGCCTGGCGCAACGCGATGGTAGCCTGTTCCCAATTGGCTGGATCGCCCACATGGTGATCGGGCATAGTCGAGAGATAGGCACTGAAATCAGACAGACCAAATGCACGCAACACATACAGCGAGAAGTCGAGCGCCCGGCTGATCTCGTCGTTGATCTGATCGGGACGGCAGAAGATATGCGCATCGTCCTGGGTAAAACCACGTACCCGTGTCAGGCCGTGCAAAACACCACTACGCTCGAAACGATAGACCGCACCATTCTCGGCGTAGCGCAGCGGCAGATCGCGATACGAACGCAGATGGGTCTTGTAGATCTCGATATGGAATGGACAATTCATGGGCTTGGCATAATAGATTTCGCCCTCGATATCCATGCCAGCAAACATATTCTCTTTGTAAAAATCCAGGTGCCCCGAGGTCTCCCAGAGATTAGCGCGACCGATGTGGGGTGTATAGACCCAGTCGTAGCCATTTTGCAGATGCGCCTCACGCGCAAATGCCTCGACGATGCCGCGGATCATCGCGCCCTTGGGATGCCACAGAATCAGCCCGCCGCCAACCTCATCCGAGATGCTAAACAGGTCGAGTTCTTTGCCCAGCCGACGATGATCGCGCCGCTTCGCCTCTTCGAGACGCCAGAGATACTGCTCAAGCTCCTCCGGGCTATTCCAGGCCGTGCCATAGATGCGCTGCAGCATTGGTCGTTTTTCATCGCCACGCCAGTAGGCCCCGGCCACACTCATCAGCTTGAAGGCATCGGTAGGAATCTGACCAGTATGTTCCAGATGCGGACCGCGACACAGGTCTTCAAACGTATCATGCTTATAGGTCGAGATAACCGTACTGGCAGAACTGGCATCGCCATATTCATCCTGGCCCTGTTCCAGCCCTTCGATCAATTCGAGTTTATAGGGCTGATCCTTGAAGAGATCTTTCGCCTCTGCGGCGCTAACCACCCGATAGTGAAAGGGAAAATCACCACCGATAATCCGGCGCATACGCTGCTCAATATCGGCCAGGTCATCCGGCGACAGCGCACGGGGCAGGTCAAAGTCATAATAAAAGCCATTGTCAATCGGCGGACCGATCGCAATCTTCGCATCGGGAAAGATTTCCAGCACAGCCTCGGCCATCACATGCGCCGCCGAGTGGCGCAACCGGTAATAGGGATCGTTATTGGGATCTACGGGCATGCTTACACCTCATTCTGTGATTAAAACAATCTGACCCTGTTCGATACGTATATCACGCACCACCTGCCCCTGAGCGGCAAGCTGGTCGTTGATCTGGCGTTGCAGTGATGCGGCCAGACTATCAGCAGACAGCGCCAGGCCCAGGGGGCCATTGATCTGGGGGTTATTCACCACCAGTTGCCCATCCTGAGCAGCCAGATCTGCCCCGACGCGACTGGACGTACCAAAAGCCTGCACATCGGCCTCGACCCGACCGGGTGCAAAATGCAGCGTCGCAGACTCCAGCGGAGCCAGGTCAACTGGATTAGCCGCGATAAAGCTATTGATCTGCGCTTCAGTCACCATTACCTCACCCGGTGGCAATGCAGCAATGACCGCCGGTAGCCGCTGGCCAATCTGACCTTCGATTTGCGTCTGAACAGCCGGGCCAGAACCGATCAGTTGCTGGCTAACCTGTGTACTGATCCATGGTCGGCCAAACAGCATAAAGCCAGCTAACAGGATCATCCCTGTAGCAAGCAATGTCATCAATACATTGAGACACGAACATCCTCGACGGCGCGGTTGAGCGCGAGAGCGTCGGCTCATAAGTGTTTACCCTTTCGGGCGGGAAACCCACCCGCTGGAAGCGGGTGGGTTTCCCGCCCCTGTTTTAACCCGCTTCAGCGTACGCTTGCACGGACGTTCGGATTGTGGTATCCTACGAATAGATGTGCGAAGGCACTCTCGTGCGCGATGAGAGCAACGGTTTGCACATTCACATACCTATACGTTTTGGGAGTTCCGGCAGGGAATCCGCTGCCGGGTAAAATGTGTACGGTCTCGCGCATACGTACATCTCTATGGTGTACAAGGCTGGTTGTCAGCCAGCCTATTGTGCTGCGCCGCCTTCGGGCGGAGGAGCGAGCACAAGCCCAGGTGCTTCTAGCCCTGGGTAGCTGACACGATATAGACTCCTATCATATAGCACGAGGTACGCGGTCGCCCATTCTCCGGGCGGATAGCGTCTCCTGTTCGACAAGCTCACGGCAGGCAAAACAGCTCCTGCGGAGGATCAAACGTGTGGTTTGATCCTCAACCGCGTAATTCCTTTCATATAGCAAACAAAAAACCCTCCGCCCGTACCAGGACGAAGGGAGTGCTTCGTGGTTCCACCCAGATTCCGACCAGGCCAACCATCTCGACCAGGCGAGACAGCCAGACCAGGGCCGCTTGTGGGCGCGATAACGGGCGCAGGCCGGGCTTCCATACTAACCCCACAGGGTGTTGGGGAAGCCGCTCGGAGGTGGTTTTCGCTCGACTCCGTACCGGGGTGCTTCCAGTCAAGGCACCCCTCCCTGGTGGTGGTGGTCGAGATACTCGTCCTCGTCAACGCAGATATACACTTGATTGTGCTGCATAAATCATAACATGTCGTGGTAGCATGGTCAAGCGCATAGATATAGGGGCAGATCGAGGCCCATACGCGCCAGGCGATCACAAAGCAGGCGACCATGCAGAAATACCCCAACATATCTCCATATCAGATCACACTCGCAACGCATACCTGTGCTATCATAGGGCTGAGAAACCTGGAAGAGTAACTATGGAGGAGCCATGCTGAATACACAAGAAATAATGGAGATCCTGCCCCATCGCTATCCGTTTCTGCTCGTCGATCGGATTCTGGAACTGGAACCGGGCCTACGAGCGCTGGGCGAAAAGCTGGTGACGATCAACGAACCCTTCTTCCAGGGGCACTTCCCAGACCTGCCGCTGATGCCGGGGGTGCTGATCGTCGAGGCCATGGCCCAGACCGGGGCTGTTGCGGCATTGAGCCAGCCGGAAAACAAAGGTAAGATGGCCTTTTTTGCGGGGATCGACAGCGTGCGTTTTCGCCGACCGGTACGACCTGGCGATATATTGCGCCTGGAAATCACCCTGGACAAGATCCGGCGTGGGGTTGGCAAGGCACGGGGCAAAGCCACCGTGGATGGTCAACTGGTCTGCGAGGGCGAGTTAATGTTTGCGCTGGGGTATATGCCCCCGGCTACGTTGTGATGGTGCGATCAGGAGGGGCGCAGCGTGCTGTGCTCCCTCCACGTTTGCCAAACTCAGCCGAGTATGCTATGATTATCAACGCACGTAAAACATGGCCTCGTAGCTCAGTGGATTAGAGCGCTTCCCTGCGGAGGAAGAGGTCGCGCGTTCGAATCGCGCCGAGGTCGCCATACCATTTGTGCAAACCTGCAGCTATTGCTGCGGTTTTTTTTGTCTGAGCTATGAAAGCAAATACAGCACAAATACATTATAAGGACAGCCTGGCATCGGATTGTGCCCTACTGTCTTCTCTTTGCTTGCCAGCCATGCGCCCAAACAGGTATGTCAGCGGCGTGCCACTCATGCCATGGGCGATCACCGACATGCAGATTACCAGGCTCACCACATGCCACACCAGCGGGTTCTCCAGCCGGTGTTCCATCAAGGCAGCGTAGTAGATCGCAGCTACGGCGATCGGGCCGAACCAGCCGACAAATAGTGCATCCGGAACCCCACGTATGCCAGGGAGCAATGGACGTAGCAGCAGAAGTACCGGCGGGCGGCGCAAGAGCAACACAGCCATAGCGAGAAACACCCCGCTCCAGCCAAGGGAGCGCCACCCCTCCCATGGGAGCGCCGTACCAAGCAGAACGAAGATCGGAATCGCAAAGAAACGGTTCACCGCCTCCTGTCCCCGCTCCTCGTCTTCCCGATCATCGCGACTCACCACCTGCGCAAAGGCGATCCCTGCCGCAAAGACAACCAGAACCTCATCGCTGTTGATCAGCCTGCCCGCGCCAACCACAAAGAGAGCAAGAGCCACAGTGTAGACGAGTCGCCAGTCGCTCTGGATCGTGCCGTGCTGCTCGGACAACTGCAGAAGCTTTCCTGCCAGGTAGCCAGTCAGGAGGCCAAAGATAAGCGCAATGCCCACTTCCCATAGCAGCGTGTGTAGTACCCAATGAGAAATTGCTTCTCCAGTCGGACGAGTCATTATCAGGAAGGGCAAGAACACAAAGAGGTAACTCAAGCCATCGTTGGCCCCCGAGTCGAAGGAGATGGCGTTGCGCAGTCGCTCCGGGATGTTTTCCTCTGCGATGGAGCCAGTCACAATAGAGCTGGACGCCACGGGATCGGTTGGCGTGATGATCGCGCCGATCAGCGCCGCAAGCCAGAGCGGGAGGCCCAGGATGAGAGCAACAAGCAAAGTGCTGACAGCCCACATCAGCGGTATGCCCAGGCCGATCAAGATGGCCATCGCTCGCCAGTTACGCCGTGGATATTCACTGGGAATGCGCAGCGCCACGCCCATCAGTCCAATGCCCAGGGTCAGGCGGGCCGCTTTCTCCAGAATGGTGGGCGTATCGCCAATAGCTGCCGGGTCGATCAGGCCGAGTACCTTCGGCCCAAGCAGTACTCCGACGACCAGTGCAATTAACGTTGGGGGCACCGGGCTTGCCGCCAGGCGTTTGGAACCAAGACCCAGCAGGAGAATAACCCCACCGATCGTGGCAACGATGAGATTGAAGCTATTCATGTCATAGTCTCCATAGTATATACCTCATATACATTAGGACGTGGGATTGTTCCACGGTTGCTACGTGGTATAGCAAGCCCGGTTGCGCATCATCAGGAACATCCGCTGCCACTGGTGTACGCCCGACTATTCAGCCAGACACCCCTTGATCAATTCGCTGTATCCGCTGCATGGCCTGGTTCTGAGCGACGTTGTACCTTGAATCAAGCCATAGAGTAAGCTTGACCGCTGTTTTAGCATATGTTATGCCAGGGGCCAGGTAGATGTTCTTGCGAGGTGTATGCCGCGCATTCTGTGGTGAGAAAGACTGATCTATTTCCGCCACACTGTACGAGCATATTTACCCGTCCCTTTCATAATACCATTCATAATATTATCCTCGCCGCTTCAAAATGCGGAGAATCTCTGGAGTGTATCAGAATCTGCGAACAGACATGTCAGGAAAAGCGACATTTCAAGTGCGGATGTGCCGTCGACGTAGATTTTATGGCAGTCCAGGGTATGGCAAATCCTGTTGCCTGTGTTTTGAACCACGAGAGGCACGCAGGGTACGAAGTTGCGGGGCCGGAGGCCCCCGCAAAAGAATTGTTTTCGGTTTGTTTTGGCGGCTTTGCCGCCAAAACAAACCGAAAACAATAGAATCTCGGCGGGGTGCAACCACGCCGAACCCCGTGGATGGCAGGAAGACGCGATTTCGACCGCATCCTGATGAGATAAAGGTGTGGGTCATGCATAGCCCTGAGGGAGAGGGGGCGGGGGCTAGCTCGCAGGGGTAGGTTTTTTTGCCGGATCGCATCCCAACGGGATCGGTAGGAGCAACCCCCCGTGGTTGCCCCAGGCGGCGTTTCTGGCATCAGGACGCCCTGGGGCAGGCCCCCGTGCCTGCCCCTACGGAAAAACCCTACCCCTGAAAGGCGGGGGCTAGAGGGTGGGGCTACTCAAACAACCAATCCGTCTGGGGATTGTAAAGTAACGTGCATGTGTACAGTAAAATTGGCCTATCTGAAACCATGTCTAAGCAATCACATCGACCTGGCGTAGCAGTATAAATTGCTCCACGGGTATTGGCGAGAGGCGCACGATCAGGCGAGAAAGGGGCGGTAGGAAAGAAAGCGCCTGGTCGAGCTGGATCAGCACAGGCTCGGTGCAATGGTACCAGCAGCCATTGATCCGCACATCGCAGGTGTTTGTGGCAATCAGGTTGCGGTACCAGTCGGATCGGGTTCCCCATGCCACCGGTATGAGCATTCCGCCTGTGGTATGCCAGGCCATCACTGGCGTGTTATAGGATTTTCCTGATTTCCGGCCCTGGTGGCGTAGAAGGGCGTACACATAGCGCCCGGCAACTGTGCGTACCAGTAGCTTGTTATAAGGTTTGACAAACGCTGGAATATGTGGCGTCCGGGCTGGCTTGTCGTTTGGCATGGCATTATCTTCCTGGTTTAGCCAGGTGTGTGTGCTCTGACGCGGGCCGTGGGGCGCTGCTGGCTGGGAAGGGATGCGTAAGGGTGTGGCGTAGCACTGGCACTGGCGTGGGTTCTGGCTGATATAGGTGCGGTAGCATGGCTACCGCACTCTCTATGCAACTATGCAACGTTCACATGCAACCTGGCTTGCGAGCTTAACGGGATGTCTTTGCGGTATTCGCAGGTGGTGTGGTTGCCGTCGCTTCGACTGGCGACTCTGGCGACTCGGGCACAGGCGTGGTCGCTTCAACCGTTGCACTCGGCGCGGCGGTGGTCGCCGTGGATTCAACCGTTGCACTCGGCGCGGCGGTGGTCGCCGTAGCCTCGGGTGTGGCGATTGGCGTGGATGCAGGTGCTGATTCAGTTTCTGTGGGCACAGATTCATCTGAATCTGCGGAATCGCTAATAATAATCTGCTGCAATGTCACCCACTCGCTGGCATGGCAACTCCGGTCGAGCGCCTGGCCGCGCAACAGGTAGGTGCCGGGTTCGAGACCTTCCACCTTCACATGGGGCTGATCGCTAAACCAGTCTGATGTGCCCTGGGGATCGCTGCCCAGGTAGAGCTTGTAGCCAGCAATGCCCGATCCAGTGCCATCACTGGCGGCATTCCAGGTGAGTTTCAGCGTTTCACCGGCAGGATAGGTACGTTTAGGCAAAGGCTCAGCATCTGTGAATGTGGGCGGGGTTGCATCATAGCCAATCGGCCCGAAGGTTTTTAGCGTCTGCTGACCGCTGACATCCCAGGCGCGCACATAGAGGGTGCGTGTTCCATCACCTTCCCAGGATATTTGAACATAGCCAGTATCGCCTTCAAATTCAGGCGTATCGCCGCCGGGGTCACGATCAAAGGCTTGACTAAATCCCTCGACACGCCGATCATCCTCGATGTCAAAATCGACACGCATATCTTCGCAGTACCAGGTTTCGGGCTGGGCATCGCTACGAAAATGAACATCAGGCGGTATTGTATCCGGCTCATCACGGGCAACAAGGATGTTGCCGCGATGTTGATTACAGCCTGATGTATCTGTCAGGTTGTAACCATCGCCAAAGTTGAGTTCCAGCGAAGTGCGGTTGTAGGCGCTGGCATCAGGTGCATAAAAGTAGGTAAAGTGCAGATGCGGCACGCCGGTACCGACACTGCCAGCCTGGCCGATCACATCGCCCCGCTGAACAGGAAGGCCGCGCCGGGTGGTAATCACCTGCCGGAGATGGGTATACATCGTATAATAGCCGCCGCCATGGGCAATAATCAGTGTGCCGGTGCTACCTTCCCAGACGAATGTGCTGCCATCGGCAGCCGCACGCACGGGTGCCCCGCTGGTCGAACCGTCGAGGTTGATTAGATCGAGTGAACGAGACTGAGTGCCAACGTGTGAGCCACACTGAAAACCCTGAAGGATCTGCCACCGTTGACCGACGGGTGTGGGGAGCCAGAGATCCGGGCCATTGGCGTATGCGGGCTGGGGGGAAGGGCCAAAGGTTGCGAGTATAAGCAGAACATTTACGAGCAAAAGAAGCGCACCTGCAATCAGGGTGCGCCGCATAAGCGGACGTTTGGTCATCCAGGGACCTCCTCATTCCTATCGCCTTGGATAGAATAAACTGACTATCTGGTTAGCAGATGTCTAAGCGGGCAGACGATACCATGAAGCGGACTGGATGTCAAGCGTCATGTCGCGTGTATGTGTTCACGATATAAGCAACATATTCACCACAGAGACACAGAGGCACGGAGGAATCATATGTTTCGTGCGCCTGGTGGTGTACAACAGGCGGATTTCAGTGGGCAGACACGCCGTCGTCGGGTATGCAGATACAGGCAGCACCTGCACGTTGGTTGGCTTGCTGGTAGCGTTCGGTGATCGTCGCTGCGGCCGCTGTGGCATGCTGGGTTTCGACCAGGGCCACGACACAGCCACCAAACCCGGCCCCGGTCAGGCGTGCGCCCAGTATGCCTGGTGTTTCCATGGCCAGCGTCACCAGCGTATCTAGATCTGCGCTGCTGACTGCATAATCATCGCGCAGGCTGATATGCGAGGCGTGCATAAGCTGCCCAACCTGGGCGACATCGCCTGTGCGCAGCGCGGCGACGCTGTCCAGGACACGCTGATTCTCGCTGACGACATGCAGCACACGCTGGCGCTCTACTAGATCGAGTCGCCCTGCCTCGGCTGTCAGCAAGTCGAGGGTTACATCGCGTAGCGCCCGCAGATCTGGCTGGACGACCTGGAGTTTGCGTAATGCCGAGGTACATTCGGCACGCCGCTGATTGTAGGCCGATCCTGCCAGGGTGCGCGGAACGGCACTGTCGAGGATTAAGATCTTAACCTGGGCCGGAAGTGGCACTGGTTGGATGTCCAGTGTACGACAGTCGATCAGCAGCAGGTGGCCGGACATGCCGTAAGCGATGGCAAGTTGATCCATGATCCCGCTCTGGACACCGATAATCTCATGCTCGACTCGCTGCCCCAGACGTGCCAGGGCTGTACGGTCTATCGCATAGCCAGCCAGCGTCATGAGTGTAACCGCAACCCCCAGTTCCAACGACGCAGACGAGGAGAGTCCGGCGCCTAATGGCAGATCGCCATCGATCAGCAGGTTAGCCCCAGGAATGGTATAGCCCGACGCGCCCAGGATGGCGGCAACCCCGCGCACAAAGCGCGTCCACTCTGGCCCTGTCTGCGCTTGCAGATTATCGATGGGCACAACATCCTCGGCGGCCAGTCGCCGCGCAACAGTGCGCAATATGCCATCGTCGCGCTGGCGTGCAGCCACAACTGTACCCAGATCGAGTGCAGCCGGAAAGACCAGGCCATCATTATAGTCGGTATGTTCGCCGATCAGGTTCACACGACCAGGTGAGCGTACAAATACCGCAGGCCGTGTGTCAAATATGCGCCTAAACTGCTCGCCGAGCTGCTGCTCTGTAGGATACATAACGATCTCCTGGAGCGCTGGTGGTAGGTGGTATTTTATATCTTTTGTGTTCGATTTTTTCGCCGGAGGCGAAAAAATCGAACACAAAAGATGTTTTCTTCCACCCTGCCGGAGGCGAATCAAGATCTTTGGATGGACGACCACATCAATGCTTATACATAATGCTCATATCTCAGAAAGTTCACGCAGCCGTTCGGCGGCGCTTTCGGGTGTGATGTCACGCTGGGGCTGGCCGAGCAACTCATAGCCAACCATAAACTTACGGACAGTAGCCGAGCGTAGCAGAGGCGGGTAGAAATGCGTATGCAGATGCCACGCTGGATAAGCCAGGCCATCAGTGGGTCGCTGGTGAAAGCCCATGCTGTAGGGAAAAGAAACCTGGAAGAGCTGATCATAGCAGCGGGTGAGCCGTTTCAAGATATCAGCCAGCCCATCACGCGCCGCTGGTTCCAGATCGACCAGCGCCCCGTGATGCGTACGCGGCAGCACCAGTGTCTCAAACGGCCAGGTTGCCCAGAAAGGCACCAGTGCAACAGCATAATCGTTCTGGCACACGATGCGCTGGCCGTCGCATACTTCTAGCGCCAGATAGTCGCACAACAGACAACGATCATGCGTTGACATATACGCCTGCTGCTGCTGGAGTTCCTTTGCTGGCTCATTCGGCACATGCTCGGTGGCCCAGATCTGGCCATGCGGGTGCGGATTGCTGGCCCCCATTAGCGCACCACGGTTCTCGAAGATCTGGACGTAGTGTACCCAGGGAAGCGCACCCAGTTCGGTGTACTGGGCAGCCCAGGTATCGACCACCCGGCGAATGGCGCTGACATGCATTCCAGCCAGCGTCAGATCGTGGCGGGGCGAGAAACACACAACCCGACAGATGCCGTGCTCGCTCTCGGCACAGATCAGCGGTGTGCTATGCACATCATGCCCACGGGTGAACGTTCGTGCTGGAATATCTGGCAGCAGAGCAGCAAAATCGTTATCGAAGACAAACGTATCGGTATAGTTGGGATTATGCATGCCTCCGGCACGCTGATTGCCGGGACACAGGTAACAGCCAGGATCATAAGTTGGCCAGTCAGCGGTTGCTGGCGTTTCCACCTGCCCTTGCCATGGGCGGGCGATACGTTGGGGAGATACCAGTAGCCACTCGCCGGTGAGTGGATTTAGCCGACGGTGCGGCGCAGCGAAAAGCAATGTGTCGTCCACTCGTTCCTTCCTGTGGTGAAAGGTGAACTAATATAAAAATAGTGGCCGAACGGTAGTGGCGAGTGGTTGCTCACCCCACGACGCCATGTTCATCCCAACGTTGTCAGGATGCGGTAGAGCGGGCGGGAATCTGTCCGCTACGGCTACCGGTGGGGCGCAGCCCCGCCGAGATTCTAGTGTTTTCGGTTTGTTTTGGCGGCAAAGCCGCCAAAACAAACCGAAAACACTTTTTTTGCGGGGACCGGAGGCCCCCACTTGCCTCACGTGTGGGTCATGCATAGCCCTCAGGGAGAGGGGGGCAGGGGGAGAGGGCGTATTGTCGAACCAAACGGTACAGTAAGCATGAACCATGTCTAATAAGAAAAAGTACAGTCGCCACATGCTGCGCCTGTACTTTTCATCCCATCAATGGTAAAACTATGCCACCAGTTCCATCTCCTGAGCAACACCCAGTCGTTCGTCGAGCCAGGCCCAGCATGTAGGATAAGCCAGTTCAAGCGCCAGATCATGCTTAAGACGTGCGTTATTCAGACGCACAGACGATGCCGCAAGCCCGACAACATTAGGATTTATACCCGACTGAAGCGCACGCTCCTGGGAAAGCGTACTGGGCGGAAGCAAACCCATACGGTCGCATATATCGGCATAGAGATCAAATATACGGATTGGCTCATCATCGGCGACATTATACAGACTACCTGGCTGACCAGCGATCCCTACCTGTTCCAGAACAGCAAGCAGATCACTTATATGGATGCGCGACACAAAGTTACGCCCGTTGCCGATGATCGGCATCGTGTCTTCCAGCACACAATCGACAAAATCGTGGCCAGGGCCATAGATCATACCGACACGCAAAATAATCGCCGGGAAATTATGGCGGCGTACCAGATCCATGATTGTCTGTTCTGCTGCGACCATAATCTCACCCAGGGGGTAGCATAGCGCAACGGGAGCATCTTCATCAAGCAGGGTATCACCGGCATCGCCGTATGGAGCAGTATTTGAGGTAAATACATACGAACGTACACTGGCCGAGCGGGAGCATGCCGCTATCAGGTTCTGATTGCCATCAATAAAGGTGCGTTTCAACCGATCATTTTCGAGGATAGAGCTTGAGGAGAGATTATAAACATAGTCCATACCATCAGCCACCCCGATCAGTGTTTCCGGTCGGGTCAGATCGCCCGTCCAGACCACCATGCCCAGCGCGGCTAACTCTTCTATCAGATCGACATCCTGATCTGGATCATAGATCAGGCCACGCACCTTATGCCCCTGTGCCAGGAGTCGTTTTGCCAGATGCGAGCCGACATAGCCAGCCGCACCTGCAATCAGGTAGCACGCCATAGTACACCTCTCTTTATTGTAAAGCGAGCAATACCACCATCCACGGCGATGACTGGCTGGCCAGGATTGCCACAACTCGCTTCAACCACATACTGTACGCTGCAAGCTATATAAGCGCAAAGCACCTGAGCGCACCATGTAAAACATAGAACGCATCAGCACACTGCCGCAGGCACGATCTGGGTGTAAGCCGATCAAACGCCTGGTTTGCCCATCTGCTATAGATGTCCAGTCAAATAAAATACTGAGATTACGAACTAGCCCTGGGCATTCAGCTTTTTAGAAGCAGCGCAAGATAGTGTATTGTACCATTTGTTTACCTTTCTGGCTAATTTGCTTTCTATTTGCCTCTTGACTTAGTGTATGGAATACACTATAATAGTGTCATTATTACACCATATGTATAGAACCAGCAGGCTATGGATACATCCTTTACCGATCTCTGTAACCATCTCCAACAGGCCCGCGGCCCGGAAGATATTTTTGGCGTTGTTGCCGATCCAGTCGCGCTAAAGCGGCGTTACCACCGGCTGGCAGCGCTGCTTCACCCGGATCATCATCCTGATCAGGTCGCCGTGGCCACCGAGGCGTTTATGCTGTTGCAGCAGTGGTATACCGTCGCCCGCAGCAACACAGCGACGATCAGTGTGGTAACGCCTATGGGGCGCTATGTGGGCTATACACCGCCTGTTCATGGCGATCTATCGGATCTGTTTGCCTGTGATATGGCTGGGAAACAGGTGTTACTCAAGATAGTACGGAATCCACGTAATACTGATCTGCTTGAGACAGAAGTACGGGCACTGCGCCAGATGGAACAGGTTATGCATAACCAGCCCCTACGGGCGCATTTTCCTACGCTGGTTGAGACGTTTCGCCTGCGTGATGCAGCCGGTGTTCAGCGCCATACCAATGTGTTGTGCGTCGAAACGGGCTATGTATCCCTGGCAGATGTGTTGCATGCCTACCCGCAGGGTTTGCATACAGCCGATGCAGCCTGGATGTTCAATCGACTGCTGGCCGCTCTGGCTACAACACATGACCTGGGGTTGGTGCATGGCGCAGTTGTGCCAACCCATATGCTGATCCGCCCATCAGACCATAACGGGATATTGATCGACTGGTGTTATACCGTTGCGTGCGGCGATATGCTCAAAGCAGTCAGTCCACCGTATGCTACCGACTATCCGCCGGAAGTACAGGCGCGCCAGCCTGTTACGCCAGCGACCGATTTGTATATGGCGGCCCGGTGTATGGTACGCCTGCTCGGTGGCAACCCGACCACAGGTCACCTGCCTGCCAGTGTGCCCCGGCCCATCCAGGCGCTCTTACGCACCTGTCTGTTGCCAGCACCGGCACGACGAGCCAGCAATGCCTGGGATCTGTTTGAGGATTTTCAGGCGATCTTGCGCCAGCTTTATGGGCCGCCCAGGTTTCGCCCGTTCAGGATGCCAATCTAAAATTTTCACATCAGATGCCCATGCGCCAGGGCGCACACGGTCGGCATGAAAATGGGCGTGTAGGGGCGACCGGCCGGTCGCCCCTATCCATCGTTCGGATGTCGCCGGTCAATCGTCCATCGGCTATTTTCACATTAGACATGGTTTCAGATTGACTAATTTTACTGTACATATCACAGACAGATAGATAGCTTGAATCACCCCACCCCCTAACCCCCGCCCCTGCAAGGGGCGGGGGAACCGGACGGGGCGTCCTGGCGGCACACGCGCAGCGTGTGCCGCCAGGACGCCCCATCTCCCCCCTCTGCCTCAGGGAGAGGGGGGCAGGGGGGAGAGGGCGTATCGTCCAACCAAACGGTAAAGTAACCGTGAACCATGTCTTAGATGCCTATGCGAATCATTCGCACACCGTTCGTATGAAAAGAGGGATGTAGGGGCGACCGGCCGGTCGCCCCTACCAGGCGATTTTCACATCAAGGAGGTTTATAATCATGGGGTACTCACATTGGAGCGATGCAGCTTATCAGTCGCGGCAAACGCGACGACACACAACCCGTCAGACGGCCTTTACCTATGACCAGCATGTACGTTCTACTGGTGTCGTGCAGGTGCATGATCAGATGAATACATACGGGGCAACCCGCGAGAGCCGCGATAGTGATCAGCACCTGGGGTCGGTGGCTATTGGCGTGATCTTCGACGTGACCGGCTCGATGGGTACGGTGCCGCGTGTGTTGCAAACCAAACTGGGCGCACTGATGCGCGTGTTGATTCAGAAGGGATATATTGAACATCCTCAGATTTTGTTTGGGGCAGTCGGTGATGCTTACTGTGACGCGGTTCCCCTGCAGATCGGCCAGTTCGAGTCGGGTCTGGAGATGGACGATGATCTGGGCAAGATCTATCTGGAGGGGGGGGGCGGTGGTCAGGTGCATGAGACGTATGAACTGGCACTCTACTTTATGGCGCGCCATACAGCGATCGACTGCTATGAGAAACACGGTCGCAAAGGCTATCTGTTCACTATTGGTGATGAAAAGCCCTATGCCACGGTACGCCGTGAGCATGTCCAGCAATATATTGGCGATGGGCTGGAGCATCATATTCCGGTCGAGAAGATTATTGCCGAGGTAAGGCAGCGCTACGACTATTTTCATATCATCCCAACCAGAACGGCGCATGGGGACAGCCAGGCTGTGCAGGCGCGCTGGAAAGAATTGTTAGGCGAACGGGTCTTGCTATTAGCAGACGAGGCGGCTGTGTGTGAGACGATTGCCCTGGCCATTGGCCTGTGTGAGGGAACGATAGATAATCTGACCAGTGGCGCAGATGATCTCGTGCAGGCTGGCTATGACCGTGACGCCACTGACACCGCTACCCGCGCGCTGACACCATTTGCGGCCAGGCGTGTTCCGGTGGTGACAATCGCCCGGGGGGTATTGCCCGCCGGAAATGGTACGGGTGATAACGATGGGCGATTATAGGTAATACGGGTTAGATGGTGGTCTATCAATGTGGAATGTTCTATTCTTTTTCAAAAAATTTTGTTAGCGCGAATAAGTCTTGGGTTAACCAGACGCCCTCACCCCCCTGCCCCTCTCCTCGCAGGGGTAGGTTTTTTTCTGTAGGGGCAGGCCCCCGTGCCTGCCCCAGAGTGTCCTGATGCCGGAAACGCTGTTCGGGGCAACCACGGGGGGTTGCCCCTACCGATCCCATTGGCATGCCGTCGGGCCAAAAAACCTACCCGTGTAAGCTGCCCCCCTCTCCCTGAGGGAGAGGGGGAAACGGGGCGTCCTGGCGGCACACGCGCAGCGTGTGCCGCCAGGACGCCCCGTCCAACTCCCCCGCCCCTGCAAGGGGCGGGGGCCGGGGGGTGGGGTGATTCAGATGCACGGTTCGCCGAATTGATGGTTGGAAGTCTTCACCACGGGAAAATTTTTTGAAAAAAGATCCTTCTTCCACCCTGCCGGAGGCGAATCCCACCTGTTGGTATGGATAACCGCGTATTCGCGCTACCAATATTTTTTTCCAACAATTCTGGCCTCCGGCCAGAATTGTTGGAAAAAAGAATGTAAAGTACTACGCTGCCGCAGGCGAAACAGGTCTTTCGTGCGATAACACGTCTGGTTTGCATACCCACCGTGTAACCTGCGTAAGCCACAGAACATACGCAGTGGGCTTGCAAACCAGGTATTTGAATCGATGGAGCAAACATTATGCGCCAGGTTCTGCTGACGGTCGATCTCGGGTTTGGTGACGCGGGCAAAGGATCGGTGGTCGACTTTCTGACCCGTGCCTACAACGCACACACGGTGATACGCTATAACGGGGGTGCCCAGGCTGGACATCGGGTTGTTGTGGCTGGCGATCCGCCCCAGGAACATGTGTTTGCCCAGTTTGGCAGTGGCACGCTGGCCGGGGCAGATACCCACCTGTCGCGTTTTATGTTGCTCGATCCGCTGGCGATGCTGGCAGAAGAGCAGCATCTGCACACGCTGGGAGTAACGGATGCTTTTCAACGTACAACTATCGATGCACGCGCATTGATTATGACACCCTTCCAGCGGGCGATCAACCGGCTGAAAGAGTTGGCGCGTGGCTCCAAACGGCATGGTAGTTGTGGCATGGGTATCGGTGAAACTATGGCCGACTATCTTGCGCATGGCAACCAGGTTCTCTTTGTGGGCAATCTGACAAACCCGCATGAACTGTATCGACGGCTGCAGTTCTTGCAGACCGTCAACCTGGCCAAGTGGCATGCGCTACGACCAGACTTGCCCGACAGTGAAGCAGTGACATGTGAACAGGAATGGCTGACTGATACGACATGGATTGACTGGCTGATCGATGCATATGATACGTTTAGCCAGGAAGCTCGGATTATGCCCGGCGATTACCTGTCTACGCTGCTGCGGCGCGATGGAACAGTTGTATTCGAGGGAGCGCAGGGGGTCTTGCTGGATGAATGGCATGGTTTCCATCCCCATACAACCTGGAGTACCACAACGCTTGCGTGTGCCGACCAGTTACTGACCGAGGCGGGCTATACCGGGCAGCAAACCCGCATCGGAATTACGCGTGCCTATGCCACCCGTCACGGCAACGGGCCGCTGGTAACAGAAGACGCCTCCCTGACCCGCGCACTCCCTGATGCATGCAATGGCGCTGGCGACTGGCAACAGGGTTTTCGCGTAGGCTGGCTTGACCTGGTTATGTTGCGTTATGCGCTGGACGTAGTAGGACATTTGGATTACCTGGCGCTGACCTGTCTGGATCGCCTGTTTGACCTGCCTGTGATACAGGTCTGTCGGCGCTATCGGTATGATACCTTTATGGTTGAACGGATTGCTCGTGCGCCAACTCCCCACGCACTCGACTATCAGCAACAGATTACCCACAATCTGGCACACTGCGTACCCGAGTTTGAAACTGTATCCGATGCATGGGCTATCGTGGATGTACTGACAGATAGTCTGGGTGTAGCAGTTGAACTAATTTCAACCGGCCCTACCGCCACAGATAAGCAGATGATTACACCAGTTGCATAAAATATGGTAGGATAAAACAAGGAACGAGAGATAGCATAAGCCAGATACTACGGATGGAAACCCTGATCCATCATTCAACCAGGAGGAGATTATGATCGAGACAGAAACATTTCCCACGCTGCGTGGGTATCAGTTCATGAACCTGATCACCTTTCGCAAAAGCGGCAAGGCGGTCAAGACGCCAGTCTGGTTTGCCGAAACAGAGCATAAACTGTATATGCTAACTGGTTCACAGACGGGCAAAGCCAAGCGTATTCGCAACAACGCACGTGTGCAGGTTGCCCCGGCCAACTTTCTCGGCCAGCCGCTTGGATTAGAGGTTGAAGCCGTAGCACGCATTTTGCCGCGCGACGAGGAATTGCCCGCACGCCTGGCTATGAATGAAAAGTACGGATTATTCAAGGCGTTTTCGGATTTTTTTGATGGACTGGTAGGGTTGGATATTATTTATCTGGAGATTGTACCAGCCTGAGGGTGGAAGAAGAACTTTTTTCAAAAAATGTTACCTAATGTTACCACAGGTAACATTTTTTGAAAAAAGCATAAAAAATTCCAAAAACCCTACACCTGTGAAAGGGGCAAGTCTGGCTGGCCTACTCTACAAACCGCTTGATGGCCACAACTGCATTCTGACCACCAAAACCAAAAGCACTGGCCAGCGCCACATCCACCTTTGCGTGGCGCGCCACATTGGGCACATAGTCCAGGTCGCACTTGGGATCGGGTGTAATATAGTTAATGGTTGGCGGCATAATGCCCGTTTCAATCGTTTTAACACAGCCAATCAACGCTAATGCCCCGGCCGCCCCGGCCGTATGACCTAACATCGACTTGATGCCACTGACGCCAATTTTATAGGCATGGTCGCCCAGAGCCTTTTTGATCGCCAGGGTTTCGCTCTCGTCGTTGAGCGGCGTACCGGTGGCATGGGCACTGATATAATCGACATCTTGCGGTGTCAATTCCGCATCAGCGATAGCACGGCTAATGGCCAGACTAGTATATTTTGCCTCCGGTTCAGGGGCGGTCACATGGAAGGCATCTTCTGTGGCCCCAAAGCCAGCCAGTTCGGCATAGATATGTGCCCCACGTGCCAGCGCATGCTCTAATGTCTCCAGCACCATCACTCCACACCCCTCCGCCCCGGCGGTACCATTCCGCTCGGCATCAAACGGCTTTACGGCAAAAGCCGGATTGTCGCCCGGAGGTGCAATCGCACCGATCACGCCAAAGGCCATAATGTTAATGCCAGTCAGGCCAGCATCGACACCTCCAGCGACCGCCACCGGCACCTCGCCATAATGAACCATACGGGCCGCCTCGCCAATGGCATAAGCACCAGTGGCACATGCAGCCACTGGCGTGGTGGTAGGGCCGTGGAGATCATAGGCCATGGCAACCTGGCAGGCGACCATGTTAGAAATATAGGTTGGCAGATAGAGAGCGGTACTAAGGCGTTTGCGCCCCTTGCGTTCAAAATAGAGTGATTCTTCCTCGGTGACAGCCGATCCGCCCAGCGCTGTACCAATATCGACCGCCACACATGTCCGGTCAATCTTATCCAGGTTTAATTCACTGTCGCGTAGAGCCTCGCTGGCAGCCGCTACGGCAAACTGCGAAAAACGCGCCATACGTTTGGCTTTTTTGGCGTCCATATAATCACGTGGGTCAAATCCTTTGACTTCGCCCGCGATCACATAAGGAAAATCGGTTATATCAAACGAAGTGATAAAGTCAATCCCCGACCGCCCGGTGGCCAGGCCGTCCCACATCGTGGCGACGGAATTGCCCAGCGGCGAGATCGCGCCCATTCCAGTAATGACGACGCGATGAGTTGAGGTACTACGCATGCATGTCTCCGTGTGGCTGGTGTAAAAATAGAAAGTAGAAATAGAAAGGAGAAGATTCGATCCAAACTATTTATGAAGGTGTATTATAACAGGAGTTACGAGGAAAGCGATACACTATGAACCCTGATACGCTTATCTGGCTACGTTCCCCGGCAGGACAGGCGCTGCTGGCAGATCTGGCGGCGCGTGATCTGACAGACGCCACGGTGCTGCGCGAGCTGACACGCCTGCGTGCCGAGTATCCTGCCGATCTGGCGCGTGCAGCAGTGGAGCAGACGTTGCTGCGTCGGCGGGCGCG
>RRYU01004482.1_pt1 | contig 29766 bp, 25 predicted proteins | sample 2162651 | NCBI WGS metagenome assembly RRYU01 (sample SAMN10267283, study PRJNA491782) | microbial mat metagenome | isolation source: biomat in the production well | place: Japan: Minami-Kanto gas field, natural gas well KTG3 | collected 2017-06 | reverse complement strand
CCCACGCCAGTGGCCCGTGGGTCATACAATACTCGGAATGACATGGTGGGGCAATGAACAACCATGTCATTCCGACCGCTGCCGCCCCCCCGTCGCCCCGGGACATCAACCCTCCGTCGCGGCGGCGGGAGGAATCTCCAGTGCTGTTTCATCGATGATCATGGGAGATTCCTCGGGCCGCCCGCAGGCGCGTCGGGTGTGACCGGCAGCGGGATGGGCGGCCCTCGGAATGACATGGTGGGGGCAGTGCTGGGCAGTGGTTCAATCGCCTGTCGTACATCAGTGGGTCTGTTTTCAGGTATACTCAGTCGTTTTTTGATGCATGCTATAATCATAAACACATGACGCAGTTATATATGCAGAATGTCGAGTATGCCTGAACGAGACCTTTTACTTTTTACTTTGCATGTTCTAGTTTGTCATAGAAAGGATGCATTGATGCAGCTCTACCTGGATACGGCCAATTTGAACGAGATACGTGAAGCGGCTAGCTGGGGTGTGCTTAGTGGTGTCACTACCAATCCTACCCTGATGGCAAAAGAACGGGGGGCCGACTTTCAGTCCACCATTCAGGAAATTGCTACCCTGGTCGATGGGCCGATCAGTGCCGAGACCATTTCGCTCGATGCCGAGGGTATGATCCGCGAGGGATTGGAATATGCTCAGTGGCACCCCAATGTGATTATCAAAGTGCCCAGTACGCCTGAAGGTCTGAAGGCTGTATATGCCCTGGCGCGCCAGAATATCCGCACGAATGTGACGCTCTGCTTCAACCCTGTGCAGGCGCTGATGGCCGCCCGGGCTGGCGCGTTTATTATCAGCCCGTTTGTCGGCCGCGTAGACGACACGGGGGTTGATGGCATGCAACTGATCCGTGAAATCAGTGCGATCTATCGGCAAGGCAATCTCAAGACTATGATCCTGTCAGCGTCGATCCGGCATCCCCGGCATATTGTCGAGAGTGCCATCGCTGGCGCGGATATTGCGACCTGTCCGTTCAAGGTGTTACAACAGTCGATGAAGCACCCGCTGACCGATATTGGCATCGAACGTTTTCTGGCCGACTGGCAGAGCCGCGAGAGTAGTTAAGCTACAATAGGGATAAAAATGGGTGTAGGGGTGACAGCCAGTTGCCCCTACACCCCTGCTTAAATGTTTGCAAGCGTATGTACTCTAGCACATACGATAATATTTCAATATATCTGCATAAAAATCTTCAAGATCTCTAAGATGCTTCGTCAGAATCGCCTTCAGGATATCTTTGGACAGGTTCTGATAATCGTGGACAGCAATATTGCGAAACCCGCACATCTTGCGCATCTTTTCGGCCATATCGGGCGTAAGAAAAGCATGACGCTGTAGCAGATCAAAGCTCTCCCGGCAACTCGCGGGTAATTTAAACCCCTCGCATGCAATCACATGATTGGCAATATCGATGGTAGCCTGAATCGCACGCTGCAGATTCAGCACGAAAATATCTTCCTTGTCAATATCGTCCAGGCTGGCCGGTTTAAGCGCAGTGACATCGTGGATGCGCTGTAGGCAGCGTTGAATAGTCGCCACTTTGGCGAGCAGAATATCTGGATCAATCATAAGATGCGCCTTTTTATGACATTTGCTTCAAGCGGTTGCCGCATCAGCTTGAAATCAGCATATTCACTCAAGACCTTCATCACATATCGATCCTGCACGATGCGCTTGCGGCAGAAGAGTACTCTGCCTGTCTTGATCACCTGAAAAGCCAGAATCGGTGATGTGTCGTTCAAGAGAACCAGGTCGACTGTTCGATGTGCGATATCTTCCAGATTGCCCTTGATATGGGCCAGTTCGTCATATGCGGGAATAGCTGCATAATCACATAGCAGAGCCAGATCGAGATCACTATCGGCACGCAAGCGATCAGAAACGGCTGACCCGAAGAGCCAGGCAACTTCAATCCCAGGGAGTGCCCCACAGTAGTAGGCAATCTGTAAAAATATATCAGAATTCATTGAACTAATGTCATGAAAATAAGAAGAAAAAAAGGAACGCCTATGCTTGCACCGGCACGATGCCGGTGACTCCTTCCATCGACTATGTCTATACTATACACCACACCGTTGGGATGAAAATGGGCAGAATCACCGGCAGGATGCCGGTGCTACATTTCTATTTTCACATGATCCCCCATGCGCGGTGCGCACACCGCCGGGATGAAAATGGGACGGCGTCACCGGCATCCTGCCGGTGCTACTTTTATTTTCACGTTAGACATGGTTTCAGGATGACCAACTTTACTTTACGATTCACAGACGAATTGGTCGCGTGAGTCACCCCACCCCCTGGCCCCCGCCCCTGCACGGGCGGGGCGTCCTGGCGGCACACGCTCCGCGTGTGCCGCCAGGACGCCCCGTTTCCCCCCTCTCCCTCAGGGAGAGGGGGCAGGGGGAAGAGGGCGTATCGTCCAACCAAACTGTAAAGTAAATTTGAACCATGTCTTAGAACCGCAATTGTATGCTACCATAGCATATCAGTGTCCCCCATGCAACATAAGACCATTTGTGCTATAATGGTTTTATACTCTATCAGGGACGAGTATCTATCTGGAAACGGAGCACACGACGATGGCGAGGATCGAACTTCACGAGTGGTATCGGCAGTATCAGAAGCTCAAGGCGCAGAACCCCGACGCGATTCTGCTCTATCGCCTGGGCGATTTCTATGAAGCCTTCGACGATGATGCCAAGCTGATTGCGGAACTGCTGGAAGTCACCCTGACCCGCAAGGACTACGCAGTTGACAAGTCAAATCCGCGCGATGCGCAGAAGTTATATGCCCCTATGTCTGGCATGCCTTACCACGCGGTCGAGGGCTATGTGGCGCGACTGGTAGGCATGGGCTATCGTATTGCTATCGCCGAGCAGATCAGTGAAACGCCGTCGAGCAAGAGCGATACGCGCCCCCGCTCGGTGTTCGCCGCCGGTCTGGAGCAGAGCGGACGGCAGCGTGGCGGGGTGGCCCATCGTGAAATTGTGCGCATTATTACGCCCGGCACGCTGATGGATACGGCGTTGCTGCCGATCAATCAGAACAACTATTTGGCAGCGGTGATTGCCTCTGGTGAGCAGATTGGTCTGGCATATGCCGATCTAAGCACGGGTGAGTTTGCGGCCACCGAGTTTAGCGGCGAACGGGCAGCCACACAGCTTGAAGGTGAACTGGTGCGCTTACAGGTGGCCGAGGTACTGGTTCCCGACGAGGTCGCCCTGCGTCTGCCTGGCCTTGAACCGGTCTCGGCCCGGCTGACCCACGACCTGGCCCCGATGACCAAAGATGAACGTGAGTTGCTGTTACCCCACGAGCGGGTAGCTCGTCGTCTAGAGCAAGAGAATGCTACGCGCTGGACAACAGGCCACGTGACCGAACTGGCCGCCTGGCGCTGGGAGGCTGATACGGCGCGTGAGGCGCTCGTACAGCATTTTGGCGTGCAGTCGCTGGCTGGTTTTGGGCTGGATCAACGCCCCCTGGCTACCCGTGCAGCCGGGGCCGTGCTGCAGTATATCCGTGATACCCAGCGTACCGGGGCGACGCAGATTACCACCATTCGTACCTATACCACCGGTGCATTTATGTTCCTTGACCCGCAGACGCGGCGTAATCTGGAAATTCTCGAAGGCAGTGGTGGCAAGGCCCGTGGTGCGCTGATTGGTGTACTGGATCGTACCCGTACGCCTATGGGCGGGCGTCTGTTGCGCCGCTGGCTCTCACAGCCACTGTTGGATCTGGACGCCCTGCAGATGCGCCAGGCAGCCGTAGCCGGTTGTGTTGACGATGCCCTGATGCGGGCCGAATTGCGTCAGGCTCTCGGTGAGGTGGGCGACATGGAACGCGCCGTTAATCGCATTGTGCAGGGAGTGAGTGTCGCAACGCCCCGTGACCTGGTGCAACTGCGTCAGGCGTTGCGGGCGCTGCCAGATGTGATTGCGGCGATTGGCACGTGTCATGTGGTACTGGGAGAGGATGAAGTGCCCGGCCTGGAACGCAAAGCGCAGAGTAGAGAACAGCATGGGCACACCGGGTATGGTGAAGCTGGTGATGCGCCAGGCGCAGGTGTTGCTGTAAGAGAGCAGACGGTGCAGCAGACCAGGCGTGTGGGGCATGCGCCGCGTGTGGTAGGGGATGACCTGTTTGGCGAAGAAGATGCCCTGCTATCGCCAGATGATCCAGAGCTTGATGCGACGGAATGTGCGCCAGATATACCGATCAACTCGCACGATGCCACATATGGCGATCAGCTAGCAGCCGTTGGGCCTGGTGTGGCGCATAGTGTGCAGTCGGTGGCCCTGGATGCATGTAACGATGTTCTGGATCTGCTGGAGCGTGCGCTGGACGATGATCCGCCAGCCCTGCTAGGGGCGTCGAACTATCTGCGCTCTGACGATGGTGATCGTCCACGGCGGGTTATCCGGCCTGGCTTTGAGCCACAGATGGATCGCCTGGTTGCGGCCAACCGTGAAGCCCAGGCATTTATCGATAATCTGGAAGGCCGCGAGCGCGAACGTACCGGCATCAAGGCACTAAAAGTCGATTATAACAAGGTTTTTGGCTATTATATCGAGGTTTCACGCGCCAATAGCGCCCAGGTGCCGCAGCACTACGAACGCAAGCAGACCCTGGTCAACGCCGAGCGTTATATCACCGCGGAACTGAAAGAATATGAAAGCATCGTGCTGAATGCGCAACAGCAACTGGTCGAGATCGAGCGCGAGGCGTTCCGGCGTATCTGCGAGGAACTGGCCAGCTATGCCATGCGGCTGCGTTGCACGGCCCGTACCCTGGCGCGTGTCGATGTATTTGCGGCCCTGGCTGAGGTCGCTGTGCGCGGGCGTTATACGCGCCCAACCCTTACGCAGAACACCAGTTTGCAGATCAGCGGTGGGCGGCATCCAGTGGTTGAACAGGTACTGGAAGAAGCGTTTGTGCCGAATGATATACGCATGGATACCGAGTCGCAGCAGTTGTTGATTATTACCGGGCCGAATATGGCTGGCAAATCGACCGTATTGCGCCAGGTTGCTCTGATCGTTTTGATGGCCCAGGTGGGTGGTTTTGTACCAGCCGATCACGCCGAGATTGGGTTGGTCGACCGCATCTTTACCCGTATTGGTGCGCAGGACGATATTGCCACCGGGCAGAGTACCTTTATGGTTGAAATGACCGAAACGGCTGCCCTGCTCTCGCAGAGTAGCCGCCGCAGCTTGATTATTCTCGATGAAGTGGGGCGCGGTACGAGTACCTATGATGGCATGGCCATTGCCCGTGCCGTGGTTGAGTATATTCATAACGAGCCGCGTTTGCAGTGCCGTACGCTGTTTGCGACCCACTACCATGAGTTGACAGAACTCGAAGATTTGCTGCCACGCGTGCATAATTACCATATGGCTGCCATCGAGCAAGAGAGCCGCGTTGTGTTTCTGTATGAAATGCGGCCTGGTGGGGCCGACCAGAGCTATGGTATCCATGTGGCCGAACTGGCTGGTATTCCCCGTACTGTCATTCGGCGTGCGCGCGAACTGCTGGCTGAACTGGAACGTCGCCCTGTGACTACCATGGCGCATCTAGCAACCGGTAGTAAAGTGGAGCATCAGAGTGCCGCACCTATACCTGTTCCTGCCCCTGGCCCTGGTCAGCCGGTTTTGCATCAACCCTCACTCTTCGACCTGACCCCAAACCCCGTGGTAGAATACTTAAAACGCCTGAATGTGAATGAGTTGACTCCGATGGAGGCCATGACCAGGCTGTATGAGTTGCAAAAACTGGCCCAGGAACCTTTGTGATCAAGAAGGGGCGAAATATCTTATTAAGGATAACCTGACTGTGCAGATCGCTTACTCACTCGAACAGCAGTTGACTGACCAGCCAGTCGTGCTGACCATTGGCAAATTCGACGGTGTGCATCTAGGGCATCGCTTGCTGGTGCAAACAGCAGTGGAACGTGCCCATGTGCTTGGCTGTCAGAGTGCCGTGCTAACATTTGACCCGCACCCTGATGTAGTGATTCGTCCGCAGCGTGAACTGTATCTGCTTACAAACCTGGAAGAGCGTACCGAGTTGCTGGCAGGATTGGGTTCTGATATCGTGGTTATCGCACCATTTAACCACGAGGTGATGAATACCCCTGCCGATGTCTATATGCACCAGGTGTGTCATGCGTTGCCGCTGCGCGAGCTATGTATCGGCTCGGACTTTGCGCTCGGGCGCAAGCGCGAGGGCAATGCCGCACGTCTGGCTGAAATTGGTCAGGAACTCGGCTACAGCCTGCATCCGGTCGATCCGCTTTTCGTAGACGGCGAACCGGTCAGTGCGTCACGTGTGCGCCAGTATCTGTATGCCGGTAATGTTGAGGGCGTTGTTCCGCTGCTGGGGCGACCGTTCTGGCTGCGCGGCCCGGTCATCCAGGGCGACCGGCGCGGGCACACCATCGGCTATCCAACCGCCAATATCGCGGTGCATCCGGTGCATGCGCTGCCCGCCGATGGTGTGTATGTCTGTCGCGTCTATCTGGATGGTACACCATTGCCAGCAGTGACGAATATTGGCACACGCCCGACCTTCGAAGCTACCCGGCGTACCGTCGAGGCACATCTGCTCGACTGGAACGGCAACCTATATGGGCAGCATATTCGCCTGGAGTTTCTGCATCGTCTGCGTGGCGAACAGAAGTTTAATGGTATTGCTGAACTGGTCGCGCAGATTGACCGCGATGCCGCCCGCGCCCGTGAGTTGTTGGGAATGTGAGTATGGAATGTGATCATCTCTTCATTCTTACCACCACAAACGCCCCGGAGATCAATGCGGTCTGTGCAGTAGGACTAACCGAAGGCACACCAAACATACATCATGGCCAGGGTACCGCCTGTCGACGGATCTTCTTCCGGAATGCCATGCTGGAGTTTCTGTGGGTGCAGAATGAGGCAGAAGTGCTCAGTCCCGCCATTGCTGCTACCTGGCTCTGGGAGCGCTGGCACTATCGGCAGACTGGCTATGCACCATTTGGTATTGCTTTGCGTCCGACTACGCCACAGCCGCAACTGCCCTTTGCAACCTGGCCCTTCCATCCGCCCTACCTGCCACCAGATCTGCATATTCCGGTTGCATCTGATACGACTCCGTATGAGCCGCTGATCTTTATGATTCCTTTTGGCATGCGTCCAGATGCCTTTGCCCCGCAGCATCGTCAACCACTTGATCACCCCGCCGGGCTATGTGAAGTAACCCGTGTACACATCAACCTGCCCACACTTGAACCGATTTCTCCCGCTATGCACATACTGCATACCCATGGTCTGGTGACATATAGCACGCATAATGACTATCTGACCGAGATTGAATTCGACCGTGGTAGGCAGAGCAAAATGGCCGATTTTCGACCAGGCTTGCCATTGCAGTTGCGGTGGTGATAGCCTTCTGCAGGCATAACGTATCCCTGATAGGTCAGGGGAATGTTATAATACATAAGCAGCGATCGTATAGATACACCAGTTTGCTATATCAGGGTGGTTCGCGAACCGATCCAACGGGGTTGGGATGAACATTGAACATGGATGGGATGCGGGTGAGTTGGCACAGCGCCTGGCTGGATAGAAGCGTAGCATACGGCCATCCAGAATGTTCAGGATGTCTGTGGCGCAGCGCGGCTTTATGTGCAACTGCACGTTGCGCTGACACCGCTGATAGTAGCTATTTTTAGCTTCGTTCGCCATGCGCTTCGCGTACACCGCCGGAATGAAAAGAGCCAGCCGCAGGTGGGGACGCCTGTACTACCATTGGACGTAGGACATGTTTTCTGCTTTCTCCTTTCTACTTTCTACTTCTCACATCAGTGTTGTGCAAGAATCCACCGAGACAAAAGAGCCTGGTCGTGCCTCGTTTGCCCGTCCGCATCTGATTTTCTTTACCGCATTGGAAGGGGCAGCATTAGAGCAGATGCTGACCCATAATCAGTTGCTGGATGAACTGTCAGAGCAGCATTATGGCGTAGCCCTGGCATTATCGGAATGTAGCGATATCCAGGCCAATGTGGTGCGCCAGTTGAATATGCGCGGTATTCATACCGTAGCCTGGCTGCGCCTGCCGCCCCATGATGAAAGGGGCTTTAATCTGCAAAATTATCCCCAGGCAGTCGAATGTTACCGCGCCTTGCGCGACTGGGCCCGAACCAACCAGCTAACGATCAGTGCCGTCGGGCTGGACATAGAGCCGCCATTGAGTGAAATTGTACGCTTTCGCCGCCTGGATCTACGCGATATTGTGCGGCGTCTCTGGGCGGCACGTGAGAATGTACTCTATCCGGCGGCGCGGGTAGCCTATACCGATCTCATCGCCGAGATCCATCACGATGGGTATGAAGTACATACGTACCAACTGGCTGTACTGGCCGATGATCGTCGTGCTGGAACAACGTTGATCCAGCGTGTGCTGGATGTGATTGATCTACCGGTCGATGTCGAAGTGTTGAAGTGTCCCAGTAGTCTGGCGATTGACCGGCTGAATAACGACCTGGGTGGTGCCTTGATTGCCAATTATGGCCCGGCGGCCGATAGTATTGCGATTGGCAGCACCGGGCGTTATGGTGCAGCTACAGATAACATCGACAAGAATCTGTATCCGTTAAGCTGGGAGGCGATCAAGCGCGATCTGTTGCTGGCAGCACGTTATACCGATATCATCTATGTGTCGTCGCTGGAAGGATGTGTTGAGCGGGATCTGCTACCCCGCTTGGCTCACATGGATTGGAGTTATGAGCCAAAGCTGCCTGACTACCGTCCGGGGGTGGTTGCTGCTGCACGTGGGCTGTTGTTGCTGCTGTTACTGATAGGCCGGTTTCGCCAGACATTACTGGCATGGGCTGGCTGGATGCTGGCTGCTTTCCTGGCCTATCGGCAGGTGCGCCGCTGGTGGCGTGATAAGTCCCCGCGTGTTATACGTTAGAAACTGTTTGAAAAGGGGGATGTGCGGCGATCAGGGGGAGGTTTTTTGGATGGATCGCATCAGGACACCCTATGGCCCCTCTCCCCCTGCCCCCCTCTCCCCGCTGGGGAGGGGGTAGGCTCTCAGGGGTAGGTTTTGGGACGGATGGCGTTCCAACGCGATCCGTCGGGACAGGCTTCTGCCTGTCCGTGGGGGCGTTTTCCGCATCAGGACGCCCTGCGGACGCGCAGAAGCGCGTCCCTACGGAAAAAACCTACCCGTGAGAGGAGGGGGTAGGGGGGGGGTATCATCGTAGGACAATCCCGTCTGGTTCAAAAACTGCCCTTTTTCAAACAGTCTCTTAAACGTGCGGTTTGCGAACCGTTCCTATCGTCCATCGACTAGATTCACTATCAGGAGGTTGAATGAAGCTGTCCCCGGCCAAAATTGACGATCTCACGGATAAGCTGCTTGATGAACTGGCTGAAATAGATGGTATCCTTTTTCAAGGGAGCGATGGCCAACTCAAACAGGCTATTCATGAGATTATTACCGATGAACTGCTGGTAGAAGAACGATTGGATGCCGAAATTCATAAAATGCTCCAGGCGTATAAATATGAAATTACGCACGGACGTATGAATTATGATGATCTCTTTAAAAAGACCAAGCATCGCCTGGTAGCTGATCGCAAAATTGTGCTGTAATATCATATAAAGGAGCCAGATATCATAGATCGTAATTATGAGATATCTCAAGATTACACGATGAATATACGTCCTTCCCTACCAGCCGATGACTGGGCTGTTCACCGGTTGTTTCATGAATTACACCATTTCAATGCCGAACTTGATCCACGCTTTGCCCTGGCAGATAATTGGGAGCGCATCTTAAGCGAGCATCTGCAGTATGTACGTACAACCGGGCATGGCTTAACCTTGCTGGCCTGGAAGTCTGCCGAGCCGGTGGGATTGCTGATGATGGGGTTGCATAGCGATACCCCCCTGTTTCGGCATCGCCACTGGGCCGAGTTACTGGCAATTTATGTAACTCCGGCTGCACGGGGAACTGCACTGGCCAATCAGCTTGTCACCCTGGGGTCAGCCTGGGCCCATGAACGTGGCTATGAACGCATCCAACTCTATGTGACGGCCTCAAACTGGCGGGCCCGCCAGTTTTATCGTCGGCTAGGCTTTCAACCTGTGCAGGAGATCTGGCGGCGCGAGTTGGGACCAAGTGCCGCCCTGCCCCCTGATGATCCGATCTGGGAGACCATCTATGCCCAGCATCATGATCTGCTGGGGCCGAATGCACATCATTTGCTGGTTGTTGATGATGAAACATATACGGATGGTTCCTCCGATGCGCAGGCACGTACTCTCCACAGTGATCGTGTCAGCGATGCCAGCAGCGATTCCTGATAGTGGGTACATACATTCTGGACTGCGAGAGCTATGCTTCTGCCGTCTGGCAGTCTGGCAAAAATGGTTGCTGGCCTTCTATCTGATCGCTCTATAAGGAATAATCAGATGTCTCCTCCTTTGGGTGTATGTATCACTGTCACTACTACCTATCTTCAGCTTTGCAGCCAGGCTGCGTTTCGCCCGGCACTGATCGAGCATGCTGATCTGCATGTCAGTCAGGCAGTTGAACCGTTACCAGCGTTTGTCCGGTTTCTCTATGATGTGGTGGGCCGGGAGTATCACTGGGTTGATCGCATCTCCTGGTCCGATGCCAGATACTATGCCTATTTATCACAGCCTGGTCTGAGCCTGCTAGTGTTATATCTACGTGGCACGCCGGCTGGCTATATCGAACTCAACGCCAATGCAGATGAGCCGGGTACCGAGATAGTCTACTTCGGCATTGTCCCGGCATTCCATGGGCGTAGTCTGGGCAAACATCTGCTGTCTGTGGGTGTCCAACGTGCTTTTGACGCTGGGGCCGCACGGGTCTGGTTACATACCTGTACGTTGGATGGGGGCTATGCGCTGGCGAACTATCAGGCACGTGGGTTTGTGCCTTACCGCTGCGTAGCGCATGAACAGATTCTCTACGGCAGCGGATCATAGCCACCACGTGCCCAGGGATGGCAACGCAGTATCCGCTTGACTGCCATAAAGCCGCCCTTCAACGCACCATACTTCTGAATGGCCTCGTAGCCATACTGTGAGCATGTAGGTGTGTAAATGCAACTTGGCGGCGTCCACGGTGAAATTGCCACCTGATAAAAGCGAATCAGTTTCAGAAAAACCCAGCGAACCATGGTATGCCTGCCTTGTGACTTTTTGGAAGAAGAGAAAACTATGCCGCCTACAGCAGATACATTGTAGCAAGTTTTGCGCAAAAATGTGTTCCCAAAATTGACGCTCCTCTCTGGCAAGCGTACAATATTTCGGTGCTGGACAACTAAGACAAGACATGGTTCATGGTTACTGTACCGTTTAGTTGGACGATGCGCCCTCTCCCCCTGCCCCCTCTCCCTCAGGGAGAGGGGGGAAATGGGGCATCCGGGCGGCACACGCTGCGCGTGTGCCGCCCGGACGCCCCATTCGGGTTCCCCCGCCCCGTGCAGGGGCGGGGGCCAGGGGGTGGGGTGATTCACGCCACCAATCGGTCTGTGATAGGTAAAATAACATTGGTCATCCTGAAACCATGTCTAACTGCATAAGGACACTCTTTTATGGAACTGTATCCACCTGATGACCCATTTTTGTTTCGCCTGGTGCTCTTTGGCTTTCCGCTTGAGGTACGCTGGTATGGCGTGCTGATCATGACCGGCGTTCTTCTGGCGGCCTGGCTCAGTGTCTATCGTGCCCGAAAGCGCGGCTACCACCCCGATCATGTCTGGAATCAGCTTATGCTGGGACTGATACTGGGCATTATCGGCGCCCGGCTCTATTATGTCATTTTTGAATGGGATCGTTTTGCTGGCAATATCTGGGCGATGATCAACCTCACCACTGGTGGGTTGGCTATTCATGGGGCTATTATCGGTGCGCTGTTGTCGGCTGTGATCTATACACGTAGGCACACATTGCCCTTCTGGGACTGGGTGGATGTGTGTATGCCCGGGGTGTTGCTGGCGCAGGCTGTGGGACGCTGGGGCAACTTTTTTAACCAGGAAGCCTATGGTATACCAACAGCGCTAGGAGTAGGGGTGCGTATCGATGCAGAGCATCGTCTGCCGCCCTATAACGACATGCTGCTTTATCCGCCCAACACGCTGTTTCATGCCACGTTTCTATATGAGTCAGTCTGGAACCTGGTAGGACTCGGGTTGCTGTTGTTGATCGACCGCCAGTTTGGTCGCCTGGCTCCAGCCGAACGGCGCTGGTTACGTCCAGGCGATCTGCTTTTTCTGTATGCGATCTACTATTCGCTCGGGCGTTTCTGGATCGAGGGGCTGCGTATCGATAGTCTCTACTTTGGGCCATTGCGTATAGCCCAGGTGGTTAGCCTGGTATTGATTATCATTGGTGGTATCGCTCTATTTCTCAACCACCGCTGGCATCCTATCCCAATGGATAGCCCCACCAGCGACCACGCGGGCAGTGATCCGGCCCCGGTTTCCTAGATCAGGAGGGGATAGGGTGTTCTCGCAGGGGTAGGTTTTTTCGGTAGGGGCAGGCTCCTGTGCCTGCCCCAGGTCGTCCTAATGCCGGAAACGTTGTCCAGGGCAACCACGGGGGGTTGCCCCTACCGATCCCATTGGCATGCGGTCGGGCCAAAAAACCTACCCGTGTGAGATAGGGTGTTTCCCAACTAATACCAGTTACGAACGTATCTGTTTTTCTGAGCGTTCTGCTGGCTTGCGCCATAGTGCCAGGGTCAACAGGACGCCAGGGCCGATAAATACCAGTGCCAGAATAACGGTCAATGCACGCGGCGACCAACCCGCGTCACTGGCGACACCCGTAAGATAGGCCGAAATGGCCGTGGTCAGGGTCAGGGCGGCAAATTCTACCGCAAAAACACGCCCCAGCAGGTTGTCGGGCACGCGCATTTGCAGCAAAGCTGTGCTAAAAACCCACTGAATGCTCCCCCCCATATGTGCCAGCAACACGCCTAGCAGCATCACAAGAAAGAAGGATGTCTGGCTGACCCATAGATATCCCAGAACAGAGAGGAAAAACGCCGGACCGATTGCACGCTGCAAGAATGTGGCCGACTCGCCACCGAAGCGCCGCGCAATCACTGGCCCCAGCCCGGTACCGACACCACGTGCCGCATACAACAACCCGATACTGATTGCTCCATCCTGCCCCAGGGGGAAAATCTCGCGCCCATACAGGGTTAACAGCAGCAGCACGCCACCACCCAGGCTCCAGAGTCCTTTGCTGAACGTGTAGAAGAATATATCATAGTGGCGGGTAATATAGCGCAGTCCCTCGCCAAATTCGGCCACAATATGCGCGTATGCTCTTCGATACAGGTGGCGAGGTTTGTGCGCCGTGGTGGTGGTTGAGCGCCAGTTCGCGCCAGGTTCCACCACCGGAATACTCTGGATCAGCACAGCCGAGAGCAAGAAGGTCAGCGAGTCGAGTACAAAAGCCGGGCGTGCGCCCAACGTGCCTACCACGATCCCGCCAAAAGCGGCCCCCAGGGCCAGCATAGCCGACCATGTGACCCCGCTGATCGCATTGGCGGCGACCAGTTCCTCACGTGCAGCCAGACGGGGGATAATCGCAGAGCGTGCCGGCTCAAAGAAACCGGTCATACCAAATTTAAGCGCCGTGATCACATACACCAGCCAGATATCTTCTGGCCCACGTACCAGCAGCAAACCGAGTACCAGGACTGCACGTACCAGGTCGCTCAGCACCATGATCAGTTTACGCGGCAAACGGTCTACCACAACACCGGCCAGGGGGCTGACCAGTGCCGATGGCAAAAACTGGGCAACCAGCAACAGACCTACCGCCTGGCCCGATCCGGTTACTTTCAGCAGCAGCGTGTAGAGGGCAATACTATCCAGCCAGTCGCCAAGCTGGCTGACAATCTGACCATACCAGAGACGACGAAAGAGCGTATTTCTGCGCAGCAGCGCAATATAGCCAACCGGTGTCACGGTCATCTTATGTTTGTGACCGTGATTTCATCACACGCTCGATATCCCGCTGTGCTTCGCGTTTGGCAATATCTTCACGCTTATCGTAGAGCTTCTTGCCGCGTGCCACGGCCAGTTCTACCTTGGCCCGGCGACCCTTGAAATAGACCTGTAGCGGCACCAGGGTCAACCCCTTCTGGCGAATCAGGCCTAGCAACCGGCGAATCTCGCGGCGGTGGAGTAACAGCTTGCGTGGGCGCAGTGGTTCATGATTATAGTGGCTGCCCGACTGCTCATATGGCGAGATATGCGCATCGTACAAAAACACTTCATCGTTGATCAAACGCGCATAGCTGCCGCGCAGGTTGACCCGCCCGGCTCGCACCGACTTGATCTCACTACCAGTCAGCACAATGCCCGCTTCATACGTTTCTTCGATATGGTAGTCGTGTCGCGCCCGACGATTATCGGCGACTACTTTCAGTCCTTTTTGTTCTGCCACGCTCTTCCTCGTCCAACTGGTATGAATGACGGCAGGTACGCGGTTGTCTAGAACTACCTCGCCCCTGGCCCTGCACGGGGCGGGGAGGCGGGCGGGGCTACGCCCCGCCGAGATCAAAGTATGTTCGGTTTGTTTTGGCGGCAAAGCCGCCAAAACAAACCGAACATACTTTTTTTGCGGGGGCCGGAGGCCCCCGCAAGCCCCCATGTGTGGGTCATGATCCGCCTGTCAAACGGCACGGAAGGCGGCAATTTGTAGGCCACCTCTGATACCCAACAAATGATACACAACAAATCAGCGAACCGATACCGATCGCCCGGTCAGGCGATTCGCGATTCGCCGATGTTCAATGACATCGTATTATTATACCACTAACATCTGCCTTGAACACCAGATCTGGCCTGTTCATACATAAAAGACAAAAATGTACCTAAAAGCACCCTTGACGTACCCGTAGAATAAGTGTACACTATACACCTGACTGATACACCATGTCAGTCCCAGGATTCGTGCTCATCTGGCACCGGCAGCCGTACACTAGCGGTCGCGTTTCAGGTGAATGGTCCGCTTCGGTATCGATGGCTGATAATCGAACATGGTAAGACCTTCCAGGTGAGCTTGTGTGAGGCTATATGGACGGTGGTAACAATTTAACTGGCAGCGAGTTATTCTGCTATGCGCTCATACCGCATCCTGGCTGGAGCCTGTTCATAGCTGGCGTACGTATGTAACGTTCGCGCCTCTGTGATACTGGCCTCTGCGTCATGTGATGTGATGCGGGGGCTTTGTTTTTGTTCTACCTCGGCCTGTGCCGATCAATGTCCCCCCGAGCGCACCAGAACCCTCATCTGCCTTTCTGCTTCCCACTTCTCAGATCGTATTTTTCGACCAGTGATACAGACATGTTATTGCTGGCCCGTTACCGGGTGTTCGCGATTTCTATACCAGGTGACTTGAAAACAACAAGGAGGGCATTGGTACAATTGAAGCAGCAGACCTATATGAGCTTCTTGCAGGAACGTTATAATTGTACAGGCGAGGGATCGCTCACTGACTTTCTGACCCGACGCAACGGCAATCTTTACCTGGGCGACCGGGTGAATCTGAACCGGCTGGCGCACCGTCGTCACACACCGCTTGAGGTAGTCTACTATCCGCAGATTACCCGGCAGGTGCAACGGATGCAAAGCTGGGCCAGACAGGCACGCCTGGCTAGTGGCTATGCTGGCACGTTTCTCTATGCCTATGCCACCAAGGCCAACTTCGCTGCTGAAGTTGTGCAAACGGCACTCGATGCTGGTGCTCACTATGAGACTTCAGCGGCGGCTGATGTCGAAATTGCCCATTATCTCTGGCAACAGGGTATCCTCACTCCTGACCGCCTGATCTGTTGCAATGGTTCAAAAGATACGACGTATCTTGATGCGATACGGGCGTTACGTATGGACGGGTGTGCCGGTGTGCTACCGATTCTCGACGACCTGGACGAACTGGCCGAGTTACGCACCTGTGCGCTGCCAATTCAGTTCGGGGTGCGCGAGCGTACCGCTGGTAATCGCGACGGTACGCATCCCGGTAATGATCGCTTTGGCCTGACTGGCAGCGAGATCGAGCGCGTCGCCGATGAATTGCGCGGTAGTCGCCATCGTCTGGTACTCTATCACGCCATGATCGGCAGCCAGGTTGAGGATAGTGACCATTTTCTGATGATGCTGCGCGAGTCGATTACCGCCTACTGCCAACTGCGCCAGCGTGTGCCAACCCTGCGCTATTTTAACTTTGGCGGTGGTATGCCGACTTCAGGCTACCGCCTGGATTTCAAGTTTGATTATCGTACGTTTTTAACCCGCCTGATGACCGAGGTGCACACGATCTGTGCCGCCTTTGATGTGCCCATGCCCGATCTGGTTGGTGAGTTTGGACGTTACACTGTGGCCAATCATAGCCTGTATTTGTTTGAGGTTGGCAAGGTGAAACCTGGCCACAATGGTGCGCCAGACTGGTATCTGATTAACGGTAGTCTGATGGTTAGCCTGCCTGATAGTGTGCTGGTGGATAACCAGCAGTTTGTAATTTTGCCACTGGATCACTGGGATGCGCCGGTGCGCCCGGTACGTCTGGCTGGTCGTCAAACCTGTGACTCGGACGATATTTATCCCCGTGCCCAGCATGAACCATTATTGCTGCCCGCTAGTGGGCCTGGGCTGCGGCTGGCGGTGTGTGGCATAGGTGCATATCAGCAGATGATTGCCGGGCGTGGTGGTGCTCACCACTGCTTATCACCTGAGCCACGTCGTATTAGCATCCGTGAGCAGGCTGGTCAACTGATCATGCAGAGCACTCCGCAGCAAGATCAGGCGGCGATTATGCGTCTGCTTGGCTATCCGCCCCGCCGGGTTACTCCACCGCTGCGGCTGGTTCAGCCACTTGCCGAGAATGCGTCATTGCCCTTCACGTGACTGACCACTCGTTCGTCACGCATGCCCTGTTGTGCGTGATGATGCCCTCAGGGCCGGTTTTATAGCACACAGCGAACGTGCATAGCATGGTGTGAGCCACGAAGATCACAAAGGGCTTGAAGATGGCACATATGAACTTTTGTTCCAGTCCTGCGTGATCTTCCTATCTCAGGGATAGGGGGCAAACGGGGCGTCCTGGCGGCACATGCTGCGCGTGTGCCGCCAGGACGCCCCCGCTCCCGTGCAGGGGCGGGCCCCTTTCAGGTGTAGATTTTTGCGGGTAGAGGCGCAGGCCCCATACACATCAAGGTACGCCGGTTCGGTGTTCCTCCCCCTCTTCCATGTTGCTATGCATTGCCCACACCTTTATCGCATCAGGATGGGGTAGAAATCGCGGATTCCTGTCATCCACGGGTTCGGCGGGGCACAGCCCCGCCGAGATTCTAGTGTTGTCGGTTTGTGTTGGCGGCAAAGCCGCCAACACAAACCGACAACACTTTTTTTGCGGAGGCCGAAGGCCCCCGCGCCTTTTCGGCAGAATGTTCCTTAACTTGATACGTATGGAGTAGGGGGTCTCACAGGGGTAGGTTTTTCGGTGGATGGCATTCCAACGCGATCCGTAGGGACAGGCTTCTGCCTGTCCGTGGGGACGTGTTCCGCATCAGGACGCCCTGCGGACGCGCAGAAGCGCGTCCCTACGGAAAAACCCTACCCGTGTGAGCGTGGGCCGGGGGGTGGGGTGACACATGCAACCAATTCGTGTGTATATTGTAAAGGAATGTCTGCCATGCTAAACCCTTGTCTAAGGCAATGATGCCCCAAAAGCGACCTGCGTATGCTATACTACTTCTACTCAAACTATTAAGTTTATGTTAAGGAAGATATCGGCTCCTTATAGTCATCTCAGTGGGAGCCTTATATACTGTAGTAAACTATGGAAATTGAAGCAAAATTCCGCGTTGATAATCCTGGCATTTTCAGCCAGCTTATGGCGCTGCCCGGTATTGAACACTTTGCTCTCGAACCTGTCCTTGATAGCGAGCAACAACAAAATACCTATTATGATACTGACGACGGGCGTTTGCGCGCTGCGAAGTATGGCTTGCGCACGCGCCAGGTCGGGCAGCGGTCGGTCGTGACGCTCAAAGGGCCAGGTCAGGTACACGAAGGTGTCCACCGCCGTGCCGAGTGGGAATTTGCCGCAGATAATCCCGACCCGGCCCGCTGGCCCGCTGGCGAGGCACGTACTTTGATCCAAAACTTGATCGGCGACGCCGCACTCCTGCCGATCCTGACAATCGCTACCAACCGCCGCCATATTATGGCACGCCGTGATGGTACAACGATCGCCGAGTTGAGCCTGGATGATAGTACAATCAGCGCTGCCGGTCAGACCCGTGCTATCCGCGAACTGGAGATCGAGCTCCTCGCCGCCGGTACACAGGACGACTTTGATGCACTTGTGGCAGCCCTGCGTACCCATTTCTCACTTGTGCCTGAAGCACAGTCGAAACTTGAACGAGGTCTGGCATTGCTCGATGGTAACCAGTAGTGGCGCATGTTCTCAGACCTGAATAGGAGGCAGTACAATGACAATTGAGACGCTGTTTGAACAGTACCATGTTGACCAGGAGCATGCTCGGCATGTGGCCGACATGGCTCTGGCCCTTTTTGACCGGCTTGGCCCGGTCTATGGCCTGCCGACACAGGCACGCTGTCTGCTGGAAATGGGGGCATTGCTGCATAATGTTGGCCTGACTACAGACCCTGATCGCCATCACCAGGTCGGGCGCGATATTATCCTGGCTGCCGAGATGGCTGATCTGTCAGAAACCGACAGGGCCATGCTGGCCTGCCTGGTAGCGTTCCATCGCAAAAAAGTACGGACTGAAGAAGAACCAGCCTATCAGCAACTCGATCCTGCTAACCAGGATACCACCCTGCGCCTGGCTGCGATTCTGCGTGTCGCCGATGGCCTGGACTATTCACAAAGCCAGACCACTCATATGCCCACCTGTGAGATTATCAATGAAACCGTGCAATTACACCTGACTGGCCCGGAGGCCGCCAGGGACGGCAAGCGTGCGGTGAAAAAAGCCGATCTCTGGCAGAAGGTGTTTGGTAGCCGCCTGGATTATACGCTGGATTCGCTCACAACGAACCAGGATGCAGATGCGCAGGCTCCAGTGGAGTTGCCCGCCCAAACCGCGACAGATTCTGATGCCCTGACCGGCACGCACAGCCTGGCAGCCGCCAGTCGCCAGTGGTTAGGACACCATTTCAAGAAGCTGTTAGCGCAGGAAAAAGATGTACACGCTGACCATGATATTGAAGCCGTTCACCAGATGCGCGTTGCTACGCGCCGCTTGCGTGCCACACTGGCAATAGCTGGCGAAGTAGCCCCCACAAAACCGGTACGCTTTTTGCGTAAAGAGATCCGCCGCATTGCACAAACATCAAGCGTGGTGCGTGACTGTGATGTCTTTCTGGGACAGATCGATGGTTATCTAGCAGGACAACCCGAAGAGCAACGCATGGGACTGAAGCCATTGACCGCGGCGCTTCAGAAAGAGCGTGCCATCGCATATGCCACCCTGTGCCGTCGGCTGAATGCACAACGCTACCGTACTTTCAAGCGCAAGTTTGATATGTTTGTACACGACAACCTGGACGATTGGGATAACTCCGTGCGCATCTGTGATGTGGCTGGCAGTTTGATCTGGAGCAGGTACGAAGAGCTACGTGCCTTCGAGACGCATGTTCAGCCCACGAACCTGCAAGAAGCTAATAGTGATGCCTTGCACCAGGCACGTATTGCTGGTAAGCGCCTGCGCTATTCACTCGAAGTGTTTGCGGATGTATTCGGCCCTAAAGTTGTCCAGGCCATCGATCCGCTCAAGGCGCTCCAGGATAATCTGGGCACGCTGCAAGATATCGCTGTCGCAAAGGCGTATGTGTCCAGTCTAGATCTGCCCGGCAGTAACGGGGCACGCGCAGCATTAGAAAACTATATCGCCAGCCGTGAAGCCGAGGGCAACGAACTGCTGAAGGATCTGCCGCGCATCTGGGAAAAGATTATGAATATAACCTATCGGCGCAAGCTGATGGATTTTATTATCCGGTTGTAACTTCTTTTAACGACTTTCCCATCAACTCGCCATGCGGCTGCGCCGCACACGGTCAGTATGAAAATGGGCTTGTAGGGGCGACCGGCTGGTCGCCCCTACCGTCCGTCGGCTATTTTCACGTTAGATGGCGGATCACACGGCAGTAGCAAGGTAAAGGTAGTGCCTTCGTTCAGGCGGCTATCGACCAGAATACGGCCATGATGCTGGCGTACCGCCATCTGTACAATCGTCAGGCCCAGGCCACTACCGGCCAGACCACGGTTGCGCGCCGCCGATGTACGGAAGAAAGGGTCAAAGATCCGGGCCAGATCCTCGGCAGCAATGCCCGCCCCACTATCACGTACCTCAATTGCACACCAGTTTGCGGCTGGCTCAAGCGGCGGTTCCAGGGCTGGCAGTGTGTCCAGGCGTTGCACATGCACCTGTACCGTACCACCTGCCGCTGTATACTTAATCGCATTACTCAACAAATTCGCCACCGCCTGCTGCAAAATATCTTTATCGCCAGACAGCAGCACGTCTTCCTCGTGCTCGCTAAACTGCAGATCAATTGCGGCCAGGCGTGCATGATCCTGGAACGACATAAAGAGTTGCAGCAGCAGCAGATTGAGATGGATGCTACTGCACTCCTGCAGCTCAGTTGACTCCAGGCGGCGCAAATCAAGCAGGCGACCCAGTAGATCGCGCATACTATGGCCCTGCTGCCGGATACTCTCGACTAGTTCACGTTGTTCTGGCGACAGCGGGTCACCGACTGCCTCAAGCAGCATATCGGCATACCCGATGATCGTTGTAAGCGGCGAGCGCAGATCATGTGTTACAATCGCCATCAAATCTGATTTGCGCTGCGAAACCTGCTCCAGTTCAGCATTCAGGGCGATCAGACGCGCATTTTGCTCGGCAATATGTTCGTGGAGTAGCAAGAGTTCGTGATGTTGTTGTTGCAACCGTTGTTGCTGGCGGCTCTGTAGTGTAACATCACTCAAGATAATCATCAGACCCGGCTCGGTTTCCTGGGGCAACACCACCAGCGACACATAGCGTGGTTTGCCGTCGGGCGAGTCCAGGTTAATCTGCTCGATCGTCAGGTGTGACAGATGCCCCTGGCAGATTGCCTGTAGATGCGCCTCATTGCCCACCAGCGGCAGGCATACATCTGTCAGTGGTTGCGCTGTCAGTGTTGCGGATGATACCCCTAACAACTCTGCCGCCATCGTACTGGCCGCTGTAATACACAGGTTGGTATCACAGACAAGAAAAGCTACCCCCAGTGCCATCAGATCATCGGTGGCAGAATCTTCATGCTCAAGCGCCAGATCCACCAGTCAATCCCTCCCCAAGTTGTTGAAACAATGCTTCGACACCATCACCGGTACTGGCGCTAGAGAGCGTCAGTGGTACACCTATTGTCGCGGCGGTTTGTAGGGCAGTGAGTGCATTGGCATGATCGGCGCTTATCAGGTCGAGCTTGTTACCAGCTATGGCGATCCAGATAGCGCTGTTGACTTGGCGTAAAATCTGAGCATACTCTGCACAGTGCAAGATCGTAGTTGCACGCGTCAGATCACACACAATCACCGCAGCGGCCGCGCCGCGCAGATAACTGGTGCGCAGCGACGTGCTATCCTGACTGCCTTCGGTATCCCATAGGATCAGGGCCAGTTCGGTGGCCTGTACAGTGACAACCTTGCGTTGCACGCGTACCCCGACCGTACTCTGATACGCTTCGGAATAGCGATTGTAGACAAAACGGTTGAACAGACTCGTCTTGCCGACGGCTAAGTCACCCACCAGGCACACTTTGCGCTGAATCATCAGCATACTCCATCAAAGGCTGTAAGAGCGGCAGCGTATGGACTGCGTCAATTGGATCACCGTTAAACTCGCGGAACAGTGTACCACAGGTGCTATGCAACTCAAACAGGTGCTGGCGCAACGTGCCTCGGAAACCGGGTGGATCAACTCCCTGGATGACCACAGCCAGCAGGGCCGCCTGGCCTTCTTCGATAAAGATGCGCAGATTACCAAATTCAACCGCATCAAGCGAAGTTGTATGATCCGGCTCAAACGAGTCTTCGACATACGAACGAATAGCGGTCAGCATACTTCCGACCAGGTCAGCATCGGTACTCGAACCGCCAGCAGAGAGATGCTGGATCAACAGACCCGACTCGCGATGGATCAGAAAGATCTCGCGTACCTGAAAGGGCATGGCTGCCCGGATAGCGGCCTCTTCGGGCTTGATGCCACGCAGTCGTAAGATGAGATGCCGCACAAAACGAGGCAGCAAACTCTGACGCATGGCATAGTCGATACTACGTGCCAGGTCGCGCATTGCTTCACTCACGGCGCGCTGGATTGTTTTGCCGATCACCGGATAGAGTGCCTCGGCTACCTCATCACGCGCCACCAGCACACGCTGGGCGATAGCATCACTGATTGCGGGTGAGAGCATCTGAATCAGCGCCTCGCGATCATTCAACTGGGCCTGCAGACTGGCTACCTGCGCTTCGAGATAGGCAATGCGTTCGTATTCAGGCGCCAGTAGCACTTCACGCATCGTTCGCCGCTCACGTTTCGCCCGTTCGCGCGCAGCCTCTCGTGTGGTAGATGTATCAGCAGTATCGACTGATAGAAGCAACTGTTCCAGCAAGTCATTCTGCAGGTCATATGGATGATCGTGCGGCTCGAACGTATCCGCAGGTCGAACGCCGGGTTGGCCTGGAATGCTTTTCTGTTGACGAGGGCGTTTATGCATGAATATCCTTATAAAGCGCAAAGCGCAAAACAGTCAGAGTTACGTTACCGCACATAACAAAGGGGACGTGGATATGCATAATCCACGTCCCCTTGATGCAACAACGATAGTCGCGAACTACGACTCCAGTGTACTGACGTCACCAACATCCTGACCCAGGGCCTGTGCCTTCAGCACGCGGCGCATAATCTTACCGCTACGTGTCTTAGGCAAGCTAGGCACAAAGTCGATCTTCTCGGGGCGAGCAATCGGCCCCATCTCGTGCCCAACATGGGCCTTGAGTTCATCTTCAAGATGCGGGCTACCCTCAAAGCCATCACGCAAGATCACAAAACAGTGGATTACATTGCCCTTCACATCGTGAGGAAGACCAATCGCCGCCGCCTCGGCCACTGCACTATGGCTCACCAGGGCACTCTCCACCTCGGCAGTACCCAGGCGATAGCCACTCACCTTGATCACATCATCGAGGCGACCAATAATCCAGAGATAACCATCCTCATCTTTACGGGCGCTATCACCAACCGTATACACACCGGCTGGCTCTTTATCCCAGTAGGTCGTAACAAAGCGTTCGGGATCATTCAAAATAGTACGCATCATACCCGGCCAGGGATGCTTGACCACCAGCAGACCATCCTCGTTAGGCGCACAGGGACTGCCATCGTCGTGAACCACATCAACATCGATTCCCAGGAAGGGGCGTGTAGCGCTACCGGGCTTGAGCGGGGTAATCGGGAATGGCGTAATCATAAAGTGGCCTGTTTCAGTCTGCCACCAGGTATCCATAATCGGGCAGCGTTCGCCGCCAATCACACGATAATACCAGCGCCATGCCTCAGGGTTAATCGGCTCACCGACCGAACCAAGCAAGCGCAGGCTACTCAGATCGTGGCGATTAGGCCAGGCCTCACCAAAGCGCATCAGACCACGGATCGCCGTCGGCGCAGTATACAACACACTGACACTATGACGTTCAATCAGCGACCACCAGCGATTCGGATAGGGATAGTTCGGCGCACCCTCGTACATAAACGAGGTTGCCCCGGCCAGAAACGGGCTATAGACAATATAACTATGGCCGGTGATCCACCCCGGATCGGCAGCGCACCACCAGCGATCATCTTCTTTAATATCGAAGACGAACTTCAGCGTGGCATATGTACCGACCATATAGCCGCCGTGGGTATGCACAACACCCTTGGGCCGACCGGTGGTACCGCTGGTATAGAGAATAAACAGCGTATCTTCAGCATCAACTGGCTCGGTGGGGCAATTCGCCGAAGCAATTGGCAAGCCCAGCAGATCATGAATCCACAGGTCACGCCCACTCTCCATATTGACATCGTGACCCGTGCGCCGGACGACGATACATGTCTGGATAGAGGGCGTACGCGCCATTGCCTCATCGGCAATCTTCTTCAGCTCTACCACCTTGCCGCGCATAAAACCGCCATCAGCCGTAATCAACACCCGGCTCTTCGCATCGTCGATGCGGTCGGCCAGTGCCTCAACGCTAAAGCCGCCATACACCACGCTATGCACTGCGCCGATCTTGGCACATGCCAGCATGGTCAGGGGCAATTCGGGAATACGGGGCAGATAGATCGTAACAATATCGCCCTTCTTCACGCCCATACTCTTCAAGACATTAGCAATACGGCTAACCTCGTAGTTGAGTGTATGATACGAGTAGGTACGTTGCGTCCCATCCTCACCCTCCCAGATCAGCGCCAGCTTATTGCGCCGCCAGGTCGACACATGGCGATCAATCGCATTATAGACAATGTTCGTCTTTGCACCGACAAACCATTTATAGAAAGGAGCCTGGCTATCATCAAGCACCTTTTGCCACGGCTCGTACCATCCCAGTTCATTCGCCTGATCTGTCCAGAAATCCAGTGGATTCTGGATACTCCACGCATACAGGTCATCAAAATTCTCAAAGCCTTTAGCACGCATATAGGCCGTTACATTGGCGTTTTCATATACCTCATTGCTTGGTTTATAGAGACGCTGAAGACCATCGCTTCCCTGACCATTGGAATCTACTTTTACCGGATTAAGCCCGGCCGTATCATCTAGTGCGGCGTTGCGAGCATCTGTCATCGGTGAACCTGCTACTTTCTACGTACTCAAAAGTACGGACTCTTGATTCCAAAGAAATACACACTTCATCCAGCATTGCCCGGCAATCGGGTCTGACACGCTGTCCATGTGCGATGACGCCCGACGTAGCCACAACCGGGCGGCGGCTTTCATGCGATCAGCCGCAACGCTTCTCGTTCGATATTCTGCGCGGCATTCCAATCACGTTGATGATTGATCCGACACGATCCACATGTCCATGTGCGGTCAGCCAGCACCAGGTGCTAGTTGATATAGCCGCATGCAGCGCATGTCTTGCTGCTGGCATAGAATCGTCCGACTTTCACAGGTGTTCCGCCGAACGCATCGGATTTGTGGCTCATGTGGCGCAGGAACTCGCCCAGGTCGACATCCGAAAGAGCCAGCAAAAGGCGGCGATTCGTGATCATACCGTTCACATAGAGATCTTCCATCCCGATGATCGCATAGGTTCACGCAGTGGCATGGCTGGCTTTGTGGTGTGCGTCGGCTCGCTGATGAGCAACTCGGTCGTACAACCGCGCCAGCGTCCGTTTTGTACGCCACCAGCGATTGCTGTCTTTCTTTCGGCGAGACACTGAACGATTCAGCCTACGGAGTTTTCGTATCTGATGGCGGAGCGGTTTTTGGTTCTCAAACGCACGGCCATCAGATAGAGTTGCCAGGGCTGTGATACCGACATCAACACCGGTTGATGGTTTTGGAAAGTAGAGCGACCAAAACCGCTCTAGCTGAACCATCATCGACACGACCACCAGTTGGCCACCTTTGATACGACTGCGCCCATTATCTTGCCCGTACAGCGAAGCGGTTCAACCATATTGACCGGGCCCAGTTTCGGAATGGATGACCGCATAAATTCTAGCAGTTACATATGAGTTACAGATGATTATAGAGGCGGGTCAAAAAGTTGTCAAACTGTAAACGGGGGGGCAAGCCCCCCGTTTAACACCTGCTCAGCTAATTAGAACTGGCCCTTCAGGGCATCAACTGCCTCGCGGATCATATCGACAGTTGCATCGTCTTCAATTGTACTGAGGTCACCGATATTATCACCCTGGTACACTGCCCGAATAACCCGGCGCATAATCTTGCCACTACGCGTCTTGGGCAGCATATTCACAAAGTGAACACCCTTGGGCGATGCAATCGGCCCGATCCGATCGCGCACCAGTTGCCGAATCTCATCGGCAATTTTATCCTCTTCTGCCGGGACAATATGCCCCTTGAGTACAGCCAGCACCAGCACACCTTCGCCACGCAACTCATCTTTCACACCGATCACGCTCACCTCGGCCACCGCAGTGTGCGCAGAAACCACTTCTTCGATCTCGCGTGTGCCCAGGCGATGCCCAGAGACATTCAATACTTCGTCGGCACGTCCGAGCATCCAGAAATAGCCATCCTGATCCTCGATGGCATAGTCGCCGGTCAGATACAGTTGCTTATCCTTGAAGTAGCCCCAATAATCCTTCAGATAGCGCTTGTCATCATTCCAGAGTGTCAGGAGCATACCCGGTGCTAGCGGGCCTTTCTCGACCAGGAAGCCCTTCTCGCCCTTCTCTAATGGATTACCATCAGGATCGACCACCATCAGTTGATGTCCGACCGCTGGTTTGGTTGGTGAACCCGGTTTGATCGGCAACATCTCGAGGCCAACTGAATTAGCGAGCATCGACCAACCGCTCTCGGTTTGCCAGTAGTGGTCAATCGGTGGCGTACCCAGTACATCCTTACCCCAGTGGTACGATGGCTCGTCTAGCGGCTCACCGGCGGTAAAGAAGTGCCGTAGTGAAGAGAGGTCACGATCTTTGATCCAGGTGTCAGGGAATTTCTTAAGCGCACGCAATGCGGTTGGTGCAGTGAAAACACAGGTGACACCATACTTCTCGATAATACGCCACCAGATGCCTGGATCAGGATGGTCAGGCGTGCCCTCAAAAATAACGGTTGGCAAGCCCTTGAGCAAGGGGCCATACACAATATAGCTATGACCAACCACCCAGCCAATATCCGAGGTTGACCAGTAGACATCGCCCTCGCTGCAGTCGTAAATCTGGCTCATCGAAGCATACAGCGCCACCATGTAGCCACCAGTATCACGCACAACCCCCTTGGGCTTGCCAGTAGTTCCCGATGTATACAGAATATACGATGGGTCGGTGCTGGCTACCCATTCCGGCTCGACATACAGTTCGCTGCGCTGGGCCAGTTGCTCGGCCCAGTCCAGGTCACGCCCACGCTTCATAGGGCAGTTACCCAGCCCTCGGTTCAACACCAGCACATCACGCACACTATCGGTTGTTGCCGCATCCAGTCCGGCATCAACCATTTCTTTCAGTTGAACCACATTGCCCTTGCGCGAACCAGCATCGGCTGTCAGAATCGCTACTGGCTCGGCATCGTCGATACGTGTGGCCAGCGAAGAGATACTAAAACCACCGAATACCACCGAGTGGATTGCACCCAACCGTACACAGGCCAGCATCCCGATGATTGCCTCGGGCACCATAGGCATATAGATCAACACCCGGTCGCCCCGGCGTACACCCAGGTTCTTCAACACACCGGCCAGTTTATTCACTTCGCGATACAACTCGAAGTAGGTCAGCGTTCGTGTCTGCCCAACCTCGGTACTCTCCCAGATTAGCGCTGCCTGGCCGCGCTTCAACCCGAGCGCATGCCGATCAACAGCGTTGTAGCAGAGATTTGTTTCACCGCCAACAAACCAGCGGTAAAATGGTGCGTTGGATTCATCTAGCACACGATCCCATTTGCGATGCCAGTGTAACTCCTCGGCAATTTCTCCCCAGAAAGAGGTCGGGTCTTCAATTGAACGCCTGTACACTTCCTCGTAGCTCATCTCGGAACCTCCCAGTACCTAGTTCTTCCTCGAACGTCCTCATACCGCTTATGAGGATCAATCGTTACCTTGCACATGCGAACATGTCAGATTGTGTTTTTCAACACAATCATCGTCTGAATACGCTAAAAGCAACTTTTGAAAAAGCGGGCGATTGATTTTAGAGTTTATCACAAATTTTGACTTTGGCAAATTGCATGACGAGAGCATGCCTGTTTCTGATTGGGGCACATAGTCATCACAGATATCCATTGTCTCTGCATCAGGCGTACATGGTTAGGACGACCATAAGGAGTACGGGGAGTTCGCAAATCGCCCATACTCCGTATAGTCTATTGTCCCTTGTCGGACGCCTGATCGGGTGTATTATAGGCATATACACAGCAATGTACCATGTATTCTGGTTCAGACATGGTTTCAGGATAACCAATTGTACGGTACAGTGTACAGACAGATTGGTGGCGTGAATCACCCCACCCCCTGGCCCCTGCCCCGGCACGGGGCGGGGGAAACCGGACGGGGCGTCCTGGCGGCACACGCGCCGCGTGTGCCGCCAGGACGCCCCATCTCCCCCCTCTCCCAGAGGGCTATACATTACCCACAAGTTGGGGGCGCGGGGGCCTCCGGCCCCCGCAAAAAAATTGTTTTCGGTTTGGTTTGGCGGCTTTGCCGCCAAACCAAACCGAAAACAATAAAATCTCGGCGGGGCTGCGCCCCGCCGAACCCGTGGATGGCAGGAAGCCGTACTCTCTACCGCATCAGGATGAGGTAGAATTGTGGGTAATGCATAGCCCAGAGGGAGAGGGGGGCAGGGGGGTGAGGGCGTATTATCTACCAACAAGCCCTATGGCCTCAGTCCCAGCCAAACTGTACAGTAAACCTGAACCATGTGTCTAAGGAGGTGTTTTATGATCAAGCAGAACAGACGCTGGAAAGACCTGTCCAGCCAGCAAAAACTGATGATTGTGCTTTTTGGTACAGTCCAGATAAGTCTCCTCGCCGCCGCCCTGTGGGATATCGCACGGCGGCCGGCCGAGCAGATTAAAGGCAAGAAGTGGGTCTGGGTTGGTGTGTCGTTTATCAATTATGTCGGCCCGATCAGCTACTTTATGCTTGGCCGCAAGCGATAGGGCGTGTAAGCTGACAGCAGGTATTACACGGTTGAGGTGATGTAGGTGCGGCTACAAGCCGCACGCGCCCCCTAGGCGCGGCTTGCAGCCGCGCCTACGTGCCCCACCGGTTATTCGCGCTAACAAGATTTTTCGCCCCTACTATTTTCACATCAGCGGTGGCGTAAAAAAACAATGAAGTCTATATCTCCCGGCGAGTAGCCACAGGTTGTCAGCATCGCGGCCATTTCGCTGCGATGTTGCATGCCGTGAAACACGACATGCAACAGCATCTGCCAGAGTGGTTGGCTTGACGGCTTTCCACTGGTGGTATGGTATGTTACGTCCTGCATTACTGCTGCATCGCTCAGCGATGACAGAAACGTGCGCATCTGCTGTTCCTCGGCATGCCAGCGCATCCGAATTGCTTCCAGGGTAGCAAAATTCTCAATGCGCAACATGGCTGTGGGGGAAGTTCCTTGCCACCGTGAGCGCCAGATCCACTCGGCACTCAGGGTATGCACGAGCGTTGCACGCAGGCTGCCTGCACTGAAATCTACTGGCGCATCCAGTTGTGTCTCACTGAGCTGGCTGGCTGTTTGCAAGATGCGATTATTGGCCCAGTAATTGTAGTCATACAGGGTGAGTATCTCGTGTATATACATAATGTTGTCACCTTCTACAGATTGTATGCCAGGAGTTACGCGGTGGTCTACAAACCGGGCGTTTGCCCGACCGAAAGACATGTTTCGCCTGCGGCAGCGTGGTACTTGACATCTTTTTTTTCAATTTTTTCGCCTCCGGCGAAAAAATTGAAAAAA
>RRYU01009976.1_pt1 | contig 29783 bp, 26 predicted proteins | sample 2162651 | NCBI WGS metagenome assembly RRYU01 (sample SAMN10267283, study PRJNA491782) | microbial mat metagenome | isolation source: biomat in the production well | place: Japan: Minami-Kanto gas field, natural gas well KTG3 | collected 2017-06 | reverse complement strand
AAAAAAAGGTGTTTTATATAAAATAATAAAAAAATTTGAATACTTTATCCTCAATAAATTTGATATTATCACCACAATCTCTCCGATGATGAAAATTGAACTTATTAATAAAGGAATAGCGAAAGATAAAGTACACATTTTTCCAAATTGGGCTGACATCAATAAAATTACACCGAATATTGGGAATACCTATTTAAAAAAACGATTATCAATAGATCCTTCAAAAAAAATTATTCTATACTCGGGTAATATTGGAGAAAAACAAAATTTAGATATTGTGGTCAATACTGCTGAAAAAATGCAAATTGATGACAGAATTATCTTCTTAATGGTTGGTGATGGAGCCTCAAAAAATCGCCTCGTAGAAGATGCAAAAATAAGGAATATTACCAATATTATTTTCTTACCCATACAACCCTTAAATGATCTAGGTGCCTTGCTTACTATGGGTGATATTCATCTTGTAACCCAGGATAAATATATATCTGACTATGTATTACCATCCAAATTGACAAATATATTAAGTGCCGGTGGAGTTGCAATAGTTTCTGCAAATCCTAATACCCAGTTGTCACAATTAGTGAAAAAACATAACCTTGGATATCTTATTAATCCTGATTCAGAATCCGATTTATTCGACAGCATTATTAATTTACTAAACGATGATTCATTTCGTCAGAGAATCAGTCACAATGCAAGAAAGTATGCAGAAACTTTTTTATCAAAAGAAAATATTCTTAAGGATTTTCAAAAAAATATACTTATTCAGTAATTAGTTTCTCAGTTTTTCGTTGATAAGAGGTAATGATCAAAAATCATTGCCTCTTTTTTATAATCATAACCATATGTATTTAATCCTTTAATTTTTATATTCACAGGATTGAAAATTTAAAATAACTATCAATTTATATTTTATTTAAAATAATACATGGACTCAAAAAAGATATTTTTTTTTCGAAGCATAAAAAAGATCGAAGATATTGTATTTTCGTTATCAACACTAATTATATTTCTACCTGTAATAATTATCACCGTTTTTATATCCCTAATATTCCAAGGTTTTCCTATTTTTTATATTTCAAAGCGTGTAGTAGGTATTAATAAAAAAATTCGCATCATTAAATTCCGTACAATGGTAAAAGATGCCAAGAGTCCTAAATGGGGGCTTGAAGAAAAATTTATGAAGGATGGCTATTTGGATATCCCCATCTCATCTGAAGTATATACACCCTTTGGTAGAATTTTAGAAAAAACCCAGCTCGTTGAAATATTACAGATATTTCATGTTCTTTTTAGTCATATGAGCTTTGTTGGAAATAGACCCCTACCAGAAAGTAACGTAGAATTACTAAAAGTGAAATTTTCTGATACATGGCAAAACAGATTCATGTCACCAGCTGGAATGACAGGCATTACGCAAGTTGCAGGAAAATTTAATCTTACCTCTGAACAAAGACTTGAACTAGAATCACTATATTCTAAAGTGTATAGAGAGGGCAATGTCCTGAAGGCTGATGCATATATATTCTTTTCAACAATAATTCTACTTTTGTTACGTGATGCAAGTGCCTACAGATCTTATGAAAGCGCTAAAAATGTGCTATTAGCTTGTTTAAAAAAATAAGCAGATTTATTTAGAAAATTTAATCCTCTTAAATGTAATATCAATACTGTAGGTAGGTAAGAACTTTCCGTGATCTGAATCAAAAACTCCCGGATTAAAAAAGCCAAAGGCTATTTTTAATTCTTCAATATACCTAGGAAGATCAATTTCTTTTGATAATGGAATGTACATAGCAATATCTAGAGCAGTTCCTTTTGTCTTAAGAGAAGTATTGGTCCCCCTTTGGATATTTACCAGCGCACCTCCTATAGTAAAATCTGAATCTAGTTTAAAATTGAATAATAGCTGCGGAAAAAATAAATCATTCGCGTCACTCTTTGTATACTGGCGTTTCCCAATTGCGGTGGCCAAATCTAAATATTTAGTATCAATAAATTGATAGAATATTCCATAATAGTAATTGTCCTGCCCATCAGTTTGGTGAGCATAATAACCGTGGAAATCAAAATTATTTGTTAATCCATATCCACCGACAATGTAGGTTTGTCCGAATTCAATCAAGTTGAATGGATTCCAAGTAAAATCAAGTTCTATTCGTCCCTTACCGGTTGAGGTGCCATGATCATAACCTCCAGAAGAAAAGATTGGGACAAGAAAAATCGATATTATTAGAATTATGTTTTTTAGCATTTAGATATTAGTCCAGCTTAGAATAACATAGTAAATTAACTATATTTACTCAAAAAAAATTAGTAAGTTATTATTCAATAATTAAGTTTATAAATAAAATATTTTAATTCAACTGAAGACAAAAAAACAATGTATAAAAAAATATTTGTTATATCTGTTATTTCTTTTTTCATTTCAAATCTATATTCTCAAATATTCATTCCGGCTGATCCTTATCATTTATTAGAGCAGGAGAAGAATTCATTTTATAATAATAGAACAAATAATTATTTATTAAGACCTTTTTTGAATCAACCTGATACAACATTGTATGGCACTTGGTCTATCGGTTTCCGTACAGAATTATTTTATAACAACAATGCACCAAATCTAGAAAATACTTCAGATAGATGGATTGGTAAAGGACTGTCTTTCTTTCAGGGGATTCAGTTTGCCTACACTAATAAATTTTTATCACTCAGCTTGGAACCATATTATTTTTCAAATCAAAATAAAGATTACGCTGATCCTTGGCAGGCGTATTTTGAAAGCATTGGAGTAGTGTCAGACCAACCTTATCGAGAATTAAAATTTTCCAAATTGAATGATATGCGTCCGCATGGTAATGAACCATATCGAATCACGGGACTTCGCGAAGCACAAATATATTTACATTATAACGGTATTGGGATTGGGTACTCCAATGCAAATATGTGGTGGGGTTCGGGTTATCATACTAGTCTTAATATGACAAATAACACGACCGGCTTTCCCCATTTGATGATAGGTACAATCCAAGAACAGCGGATAAAAAAATTCGGAATTAATTTCCGATATATCTTTGCTGATTCTTTAAAATATAATGCGGCAAGACCATTTTTCACAGCAATAACTTCCTCAATTACATACTATTCTGAACCGACTATAACTCTTGGTTTTTCACGATCATATTTAACAGGAGGAAATTGGACTGATGAAGTAATAACACGAAAAGAAGCTATGTTGATTCCATTCGAGAAATTATATTTAGAGGATAAACAAACTGATCCTAATGACCCATTAAGTGCAACGGATATTTGGGATCAAACTTTAGTAGGATATTTAACTATGTCATTTCCAAAGGTTGGTTTAGTTGTTTTTGTAGAATACGGAAGAAATGATGGCTCTTGGGATAAAGATGATTTTATTCGCCAGCCTGACCACACCGGAGCCAGTGTAATCGGATTGCGAAAATATGGATTTTTCGGTAATCCAAATCTAGTCGGTGGTATTGAATATGCTAATATAATGAAAACAAAATATTGGAATGATAGAATGAGTGCGGATTGGTATGATCGCATTAATTTTGATTACTGGGGATACAATGGTCGACATTGGGCAGCGCATAGCGGGCCCGATTCTGATGATTTCTATCTTTACTTCGGATACATGAACAATAAATTATCAATAATTCCTTCTTTCAATTATGAACGGCACGGAGTTATAGACAACAAAATCCCCGAAAGGGAATATGAGTATAATCCAGAAGATTATCCATGGTTACATATTTGGGGAAATGGTCACTTTTGGCCGGAAGTTAAAAGAGAATATAGAATTGATTTAAAATATAAATATAAAAACTATTTATTTAATTTGTATTATGAATATGAGGTTATTGACGACGATCAATTTCGGATTGCAATAAGAGACGGTGCTCAATATGCTAAATACTTTAAAAATCGATATTCGAGTGTCATATGGTTAGGAGTAGAGCGTACTTTTAATAAAAATGAATTATCCAGATTATATAATAAATATTTGGTTAAAAAATAGTTAGCAATTTAAAAATACCTCAATAAATATTTTATCTAAGATAAATCTAATGGGTTGGCACTATTTCTAATTTTGAAAGCTGAAAAATGAATACTAAAGTACTAATAACAGGTGGTGCAGGCTTCATAGGATCAAATCTTGCAATTAGATTATTGGAAATGTCATACGATGTTACAGTACTTGACAATCTATCTAAACAAGTGCATGGTATAAACCCTGAAGTTACTTCACCGTTATATCGATCTATAAAAAATACAGTTAATTTTATTCATGGAGATGTAACAAATACAGATGATTGGGAAAAAGCATTGATCGACATTGATATAGTCGTTCACTTTGCTGCTGAGACTGGGACTGGCCAGTCCATGTATGAAATCTCTAAATACTGCAATGTTAATATTCTTGGCACATCATTCTTATTGGATTATATCAATCGTAATAATCATTCAATTAAGAAAGTAATTGTAGCTTCGTCAAGAGCTGTATATGGTGAAGGGAAATATTATTGCCAGAAAGATGGTTTTATCTTCCCGAATGAAAGGAACAAAATCGATTTATTAAATGGCAATTTTGATCCTATTTGTCCCCATTGTTCACAAAACGTTAGTGCAATACCTACTGATGAAAACTCTAAACTGCAGCCAACTTCAATCTACGGAATTACAAAACTAACTCAAGAAGGAATGTTATTAAGCGTATTAAAATCAATCAATATTCCTATTTCTGTATTACGTTACCAAAATGTATATGGTCCAGGACAATCTCTTTCTAATCCTTATACAGGGATCTTATCAATTTTCTCTACATTAATTAAGACTAATAAAAAAATAAATATTTTTGAAGACGGACTTGAAAGCCGGGATTTTGTATACATATCAGATGCAGTTGATGCAACGATTCTTGCATTAGAAGATAATGTAGCAAATTACCAAATATTTAATGTTGGTTCAGGAATGCCTGTAACAGTGCTTGATGTAGTAAAAAAATTAACAAAATTATTTGAAAAGCCTGATTCCTACTATATTAGCAGGAATTTTAGATTAGGTGACATTAGGCATAATCATGCAGATTTATCAAAGATTAAAAAGCTACTTGTTTTTTCCCCTAAAATTACATTTGATAAAGGTTTAAAAATGTTTACAGATTGGGTAAATAAACAAGAGGTAGGCGACTTTGAATATGAGACAAGTTTAAATATTTTGAAATCGAAAAATTTGCTCAAATAAACCATGTTCGCAGCATCAATAATAATTGTGACCTACAATTCATCTGAGGAAATAGTTGACTGTCTTAATTCAATTGTTCCTCAAATAGAAGATACTAACTGTGAATTAATAATTGTCGACAATAATTCTATAGACGATACAATTTCAATACTAAAAAATATTAATAACCGATTTGTCACCATTCATTATAACAACAAAAATCTTGGATATACAAAAGGCAATAACCAAGGCATCGAACAATCTCAAGGGAAATACATTTTATTACTCAATCCAGATACTATAACGCCTGCCGGTGTTATAAAAAAAATAATTAATACAGCTGAAAATAATAACTTAAATGCAATTGCTCCACAACTCCTGTTTCCAGATGGACGTATTCAAAAATCTTGTAGACGTTTCCCAAGACGACGAGATGTTATATATACAATGCTTGGATTGAGTCGAATATTTCCAAATTCAACGGAGTTTGGTCATTGGAAAATGACTGATTTTAATCATGAGGAAAAACAATTTGTTGATCAGCCTGCCAGTTCTGCATTACTAATACGAAAAGATATATTAGATCAAATTGGTTATTTCGATGAGAAATTTCCATATTTTTTCACTGATGTTGATCTATGCAAACGAATATGGGATTCTGGATATGATATTTTATTTGATCCTTCAGTTCAAATATACCATATTGGCGGCGCTAACTATAAAAGAGTGCGCATAAAAATGATCATTATCTCTCACATTTCATTTTTAATATATTTCATAAAGCATAAAAAAGGAGTTTTTAATTGGTTCGTGAACCTATTTATAGGTGTTTTACTAATATTTGTTATACCATTCAGAGTATTGATCAATCTGTTATTACCATCAATTAAAAATCGAAAAAAACAAACATTATAAACTTCATCAAACTTACTTATAAAATTGATATTGATTAAATAGTTGAACTAATTTTATAGTCTAGTAATTAAGATAAAATTGTCTTTTATTATTAATTTTTAAATATAAACATTTTGAATAACACCATTTTATAGGCAGAATAATGAAAAATATATTAGTTACAGGAGCGGTAGGACAGATTGGTTCGGAATTGACAATGTCGCTTCGAGAGAGATATGGAAATGATAACGTTGTCGCAGGCGGACGTAAAACAAAACCAAGTGAAAAACTACTAAATTCCGGTCCATTTGAAATAGTCGATTGTAATGATGCCAAAGCAATTGGTTCAGTTGTTAAAAAATATGAGATTGACACAATTTATCACTTAGCCGCGATATTATCTGCAGTGGCTGAAGCCAATCCGGTTTTGGCATGGAATGTTAATATCAACGGGCTTTACAATGTTTTAGAGGTAGCGCGTGAATTTAATTGTGCTGTTTTCACACCAAGTTCTATCGGTGCCTTTGGCCCGACTACCCCGCTTGACAATACACCTCAAGATACCATTCAAAGACCCAACACAATGTATGGTGTAACTAAAGTAGCCGGTGAATTGCTTTGCGATTACTATTATAAACGATTTGGAGTTGATACAAGAGGTGTCCGTTACCCCGGTATTATTTCAAATGAAACTCTCCCCGGTGGTGGAACTACTGATTACGCTGTAGAAATCTATTATGGTGCAATAAAAAATAAAAAATACACTTGTAATCTTCCAGCTGGAACATTTCTTGATATGATGTATATGCCTGATGCAATCAAAGCAGGGATTGATCTGATGGAGGCTGATCCTTCAAAATTAAAACATCGCAATGCGTTTAATGTAACCGCGATGAGTTTCGATCCAGAAATAATCGCTGCAGCGATAAGAAAGCATATCCCGGAATTCACAATAGATTACAAAGTTGACCCAGTCAAAAAAGCTATTGCAGAATCCTGGCCTAATAGCATGGATGATTCCGCCGCACGCGAAGAATGGGGATGGGAACCCGAATTTGATCTTGAAGCAATGACCAAAGATATGATAGAAGTGCTGTCAAAAAAATTATAATTTTCGGAGAAATTAATGTCAATTAAAAAACTAGATAAAATTTTAACTGCGTCCGTAGAAGACCTTAAAGCTAAAGGAACTGCCAAAGGCAAGGAAATGGTCATAACCGGTATGAAACCTGCCGAGGGTGAAAAAGGCGTGCGCTATTTTGTAGATGGTTATGGCGACAAAGAATTTGTTAAAATGAATTCAAATTCCTACTTAGGAATGTCCTTACATCCTGAGGTAATAAAAGCAGAAGAGGAAGCTACCAAGGAATTTGGCGTTGGGCCGGGTGCTGTGCGCTTTATAAGTGGAACGTACAAACATCATATCGAACTCGAAGAAAAATTGGCAAAATTCCACGGTAAAGAATCCGGAATGATATTTAGTTCAGCTTATGTTACAAGCTTAGGAGTTCTAATGCCACTTGCCACAGACGAAACCGTTTACATCAGTGATGAATTAAATCATAATTGTATCATACAGGCTATGCGTCTTTCTCGCCCAAAAGGCAAAGCAGTTTACAAGCATAATAATATGGCAGACTTAGAAGCTAAAATACAAGAATGGGCAGGGAAAGCTAAGCGAGCACTAGTTGTAACGGATGGTATATTCAGTATGCGTGGTGATAATGCACCCTTGAAAGAATTTGCTGAACTATGCGAAAAATATGATGACCAATTCGAAGAAGGATTAATTTCTATAATTGACGATTCGCATGGCGTAGGTGGATTTGGTCCAACCGGACGCGGTACCGAAGAATATTGTGGCGCTAAGGTCGATGTAATTATCGGAACGCTCGGTAAAGGATTTGGTGTGAATGGCGGCTATGTCGTTACTTCTAAAGCAATCACCGACTTCTTGCGTCAAACCGCACCAATGTATATATACTCAAATCCGATTACGGTTGGTGAAACAGCTGCTACTTTAAAAGCACTTGAAATATTAGACAGCCCCGAGGGATTAAAGCTACTTACCCATCTTCGCGAAATGACAAAAAGATTTGAAGCAGGGTTACACGCCAATGGTTATGAAACAATCAAGGGTGACCATCCGGTTGTCCCGCTCATGGTGAGAGACACACCCAAAACTGCTGATATGGTCAAGTTTTTGACTGAACACGGTGTTTTAGCTACAGGACTGAATTTCCCTGTTGTACCGAAAGGTGACGAAGAAATTCGTTTCCAAGTCAATGGTAATCATACCAAAGCTGATATTGATTATGTAATCGATGTATTAAAAAAATACAAGGTAACGCATTAAGATTAATACGTTCAATAAATCAATTGAATCATTCATTGAAGCTCTGCCTAAAGTAGAGCTTCATTTGCATTTAGAGGGTGCTATTCCCTTAGATGCACTTTTAGTGCTTATTAACAAATATAAGAATAACAATTCGATTTCAATTACTCAGCTACATAAAAAATTTGAGTTTACGGATTTCGCACATTTTCTTGACGTATGGACTTGGAAAAATCAATTTCTGAGGGAATGCGAAGATTTTGAATTTATTGCTGAACAAGTTGCTATTGATCTATCAAAACAAAATATTCGTTATGCTGAAATGTATTTTTCACCATCAGATTTTAGCAAAGTAAACCTTCAACCGCAAAATATTGCAACTTCAATTCGAAAAGGATTGAATAAACAATCCAATAAAATTACAATTAACCTCATTGCAGATTTGGTTCGTGATGATGAACCAAAACTTCCACTTCTTGATAAAATATTGGAAGTGCGTGACCAAGGAATTATTGGAATTGGTTTAGGGGGTGATGAACTACGGTTTCCTCCCAAATTATTTAAGGAGGTTTTTTATAAAGCAAGGGAATTGGGATTTTATACTACTTGCCATGCCGGAGAAGCAGCTGGACCTGACTATATATGGCAAGCAATAAAAGATTTGCATGTTGATAGAATTGGCCATGGCACAAATGCCTACAAAGATTCCGAATTAGTACAATATTTAATAGATCATCAAATACCGATTGAAATGTGTCCAATTTCAAATATAAAAACCAATGTAGTAAAAACCTTTGTGGAACACCCTATTTATCAATTCTACAAAAGCGGTATGTTAATATCGGTAAATACAGATGACCCAAAAATGTTTAACACATCATTGGAGAATGAATTTTTTACTTTATTAAGAATATTTAATCTAGAATTATCGGATATATACAAATTTTCCAAAAATAGTATTAAATCAGCTTGGTGCTCTAAAAATGTTAAAAAAGAATTAAGCAGTGAACTGACAAAGTATTATGAAAAACATTTAAATTAATCATGAGTTTTAGAAAATAATAAAAGGAACCATGGATGAAACAAATTATTAGCATTTTAATAATTATATTAATAATCGCTTGTGGCGGTGGCAATAAAAAACCTCAAGAAACTAATCCGCTTCCACATCCGAACTATATATTTCAGGCACCTACTCAAGAGATATTAGATAGTGGAAAAGCTATATTCCACACATATTGTTATATTTGTCATGAAAATGCCATGGATGAAGTAACCATGCTAACTAATAAAACTCATTGGACTGAAAATAGGACAAAAGAAATAGAAACACTTGTTCAACATGTTCACGATGGCTATACCGGAAATTTTGGTACAATGCCTCCCAAAGGTGCATGTATGGAATGTTCTAAGGAGGATTTACGCAATGCTGTAATATTTATGATGAATGAAACCGGTGTTTGGGAATAAATCGATTTAATATCCTTTAAAATAGACAATGGTTCTAAAAACAATTTCAGAATACTTAATTTCTAAAAAATCAACAACATCTTGTTATCCGTTTGATGAAAAGACATTAGTCTTCAAAGTTATGAACAAAATGTTCGCATTAATTGCCGAGGAAGAAAATCCATTACGTATTAATTTAAAATGCGATCCTGAAGAGGCGCAGATTTTACGAGGTATGCATCAATCAATCATCCCCGGATATCACATGAATAAGGAGCATTGGAATACCGTAATTCTTGATGGAAGCTTGCCTGATGAGATGATTTACAAAATGATAGATGATTCTTATGATTTAGTTGTGAGCGGATTGAAAAAATCAGATCGTGAAAAACTACAGTAAGCACAGCTTGTATAATAAATAGAAATTGACTGCCAAACCGCATTTAAGGTATATTTGCGGACTTTTTTATATAACAAAATTATAATTAAATGAATAAAAAATTAACTCCAAGATATATCATAATTGCATTAATACTTGCATGGGCAGTATATGCTTTATGGCCATCAGTTTCTTTTCAACAAATGTCTGAGGAAAAGAAAGAAATCCTCCGTGAGGAAGGTAAGTTAAAAGCAATTGAATCTAAGATAATAAAACAGGGACTTGACCTTAAGGGTGGAATGTATATTGTCCTCGAAGTCGATTTACCTACTCTCATCAGCGGCTTAGCGATCAATAAAGATAAAGATTTAGAAAATGCGTTAACCAAAGTAACTACAAGACTGAGTGAACCTGATGCTGACTTCTTTGATTTATTTACCAGTATTGCCGAAGAAGATAATATTCGCTTAGCGCGATATTTCCACGAGTACGGCGCTTCCACTGATGAAATTATTAGCAAACTCAAGGATGAATCTGAAGATGCCATAAATCGCGTGCTAGAAATTCTACAAAACCGTGTTGACCAATTTGGTGTGGCAGAACCGACAATTCAAAAGCAGGGCAGTCAGCGGATCATTGTAGAATTAGCCGGTATTCAAGATTCTGAACGCGCCCGCGATTTACTGCAAAGTACAGCGTTACTAGAATTCTATTTAGTAAAAGATGCGGAAATCACACAAGATATGCTGATACGTGTTGATAATGTTTTAAAAGGCAACAAGGATATTGTTGATGCATCTAAAGAGTTAGCGGAACCCACAGAAAAACAAAAAGAAGTAGTTGACAAGGTTAGTGACGATAAAACAATTACTGTTAGCGAATTGTTTGGTGATAATGACCAAGATTTTGCAGAGATTCAAGATACAAGTGCTGTTGTTGATGACCGTCTGTTTGAAGATCGTCCATTCTCTTCCCTATTAAGAAATTTTAATAGAGATCTCGGAGTACCTGAATCCAACGTTTACGCTGTAAATAAGATACTGTCTTTACCAGAAGTTGAGAACTTGCTTGAATCAACCGCTAGTAAATTTTCCTTAGGCAACAAACCTGAAGAAATTACCGATGCAAATGGAAATCAAGTTAAAATTTATAGACTCTATCATCTTGAAAATGAACCTGAATTAACCGGTGGAGTTATTTCTGAAGCAAAAGAAAACATTGCCGGAACGGGAAGCGATATTGCAGGACAACCAACCGTTATACTTGATATGACAAGTGACGGCAGTAAACAATGGTCGAGAATTACCGGTGCCAATATTGGCCGTCGTATCGCCATAGTGCTTGACAATAAAGTTCACATGGCTCCTTCCATACGTGAAAAAATTTCCGGTGGAGGTACGCGAATTGAAGGATTTGCAGATTTAAACGAAGCAAAAGATATTGCAATTGTATTAAGAGCAGGTGCATTACCGGTGCCAGTTGAAATTATTGAAGAAAGAATTGTTGGACCATCATTGGGTGCGGATTCCATCAAACAGGGAACGCGTTCTGTAATAATCGGACTGCTAATAGTAATGGTCTTTATGTTGATTTACTATAAAATATCAGGTGCAATCGCCAATTTTGCATTAATATGGAATATGATTTTAGTATTATCTGTATTGGCACTATTACAAGCCACATTGACACTCCCCGGTATTGCTGCATTGATCTTAACGATGGGTATGTCAATTGATGCAAACGTAATTATCTTTGAAAGAATCCGAGAGGAATTGCTTAAAGGTAAAACTGCTCGAGCAGCAATCGATGCCGGGTATGACCGCGCAATAACAACAATTATCGATGCAAATGTTACAACCGTAATTGCTGCATTAGTGTTATATCAATTTGGTACCGGACCGATAAAAGGTTTTGCCACAGTATTATTTTGGGGAATTGCAATCAGTATGTTCACTGCAATTTTCGTGACACGCACGATATTTATGTCAATGACAAACCGTAAAAATTTACAGAAGCTAAGCATATGAGAATTATAAAAGATACAAATATAGATTTTTTAAAACAGATGCGGATAGGATTTATTTTGTCCGGAGTAATTATATTTTTAGGTTTAGCCTCTCTATTGTTGCATGGTGGACCAAAACTCAGCATCGATTTTGAGGGTGGTACAATGGTCGCTGTACATTTCACTGAAGAAATGAATGTTAATGATATCCGCAGTTCTTTAAGTTCAGTAAATATAGATGGCGTAACCTACGATTACAGCAAACAGGAAATCAAACATTTTGGCAGCCCGTCAAGTATTTCTGTTAGACTTGCCAGCCAAGAAGAAGAACATGGTAATCTGGCGCAATCTGTTATCGATCATTTATATAATGCCTTTCCCGAAAAAGTACCAGAAGATGCTCAAGATTTTATTTTGAGTATTGAAAAAGTTGGTCCTAAAGTTGGTGCCGAACTGAGTGGTAAAGTTATAATGGCCATCATCTCCGCTCTCGCCCTAATCCTAATTTATATTTCAATAAGATTTGAATTTAAATTTGCGTTAGGTGCCATTGCTGCACTGGCACACGATGTTATCATTACTCTTGGTATTTTTTCAATTCTTGGTTTAGAAATATCTTTACCGATTATTGCCGCGTTTTTAACAATTGTCGGGTACTCTCTAAATGACACTATTGTTATTTTTGATAGAATTCGTGAGAATATTAAAACTCGACGCCGTGATGACTATTTCAGTATAATCAATACCAGTATTAATGAATCGTTAAGCCGTACAATTATTACATCTTTAACTACATTCTTTGTGGTCATGATATTGTGGTTATTTGGCGGGGAAGTAATACATAATTTTGCTTTCGCAATGATGGTTGGTGTAATTGTTGGTACTTATTCCAGTGTATATATTGCCAGTCCCATTGTGGCTTTACTGCACACTAGACAGAAGTAGTACTTTCGAGAAATCCCAATGTTATTTTTTAATATCGCCCCGTATATTTCGGGGCGATTATATTTCTACTACCATCTATCATGAAAACTAAGATCTACCTATCCTACGTTCTACTTTCAGTAATATGGGGAACCACTTGGTTTGCGCTAAAGATAAGTCTTAATGAAGGAATGGTTCCAACTTACGCAGTTGGAATCCGTTTTTTAGTGGCCGGATTAATTTTTTGGGGACTAATGCTTATCCGCCGCGAAAAATTACCGTTGACCAAGAGGGCACTATCAATTTATATACAATTTGGAATTTTCAATTTTGGGATCAGCTATGTTTTTACCTATTGGGGAACACAGTATGTTTATTCCAATTTAGCATCAATTCTCTGGGCAGCTTTTCCAATTACTACATCAATCATAGCCCATTTTTATTTATCTGATGAGAAACTCAACACCAAGCGGATTGTCAGTTTATTTTTTGGAATACTTGGAACCGTATTGATTGTTGCTAAAAGTGATAATTTAGCTGGTGAGAATGTTACCATTGGTGTTATTGTTATCTTATTAGCGGTACTTGTGGCATCTTGGCCAAATGCATATCTTAAAAAATATAAGTCTGTAGTAAATACATTCCAATTAAATGCTATGGCACAAAGTATAGGCGGTATCATTTTATTCACAATAGCGCTACTAACCGAGTCAGGTCCTGCGATGATTTGGACTAAACCGAACGTATTGGCCACCGCATATTTGATTATCTTTGGTTCTGTAATAACTTTTGCATTATATTACTGGTTGTTTTCATATTTAACTTTGATGCAAATTACTTATGTAACATTTTTTCCGCCGATAATTGCGATTTTCATCGGTTGGATTTTTTTAGATGAACAATTATCTGCGCTAATTTTAGTCGGAGCAGGGTTAATAATTTTAGGTGCCTTATTAGTAAATTATAGGAGAAAATAATATGATATACTACACAAAATTTAATTCACCGATTGGTACCTTAGGGCTCGTACGTGACGAAGAATGTTTATTAAAAATATTTTTACCAAATGATGAAATAACTGAACAAAAACTGCGAAGAGAATATCCTAACGAAAGTATTGCGGAGAATAGCTCCGGTTTTGAGGATGTAATTAGTCAGCTTACTGAATATTTTGACGGAAAAAGAAAACAGTTTAAAATCAAAACTAAATTGGAAATCGCTCCATTCTATAAAAAGGCATTATCCGAAATTATAAAAACACCATACGGCAAGACTACCTCATATAGAAAAATTGCCCAACAATTACACAATCCAAAAGCCGCACGTGCAGTCGGAACTGCCAATGCTCGCAATCCGCTACCAATTATTATTCCATGTCATAGGATAATTACAAGTTCCGGAAAGCTTGGTGGTTACGCAGGAGGATTAAAAATGAAAAAATATCTTCTTGATCTTGAAAGTAAAAATATAGACACATTGTAACATGACAGTAAAATCTAATAAAAAGAAACCGATAAGAAAAATCAGGAATAAATTTCTTACGGGACTTCTTACGTTATTACCCATCTATATTACATATGTATTGCTGAAATTTGTAATCGGTATTGCACCTGATATTCCATATTTACGGACAATTCCCTTTTTTGAGACTAATGAAGCTCTCGCTTCCATTATTGAATTTTTAGTTGCGTTATTTGTCATTTTTATCATTGGATTTATTGTCAGCAATGTCATCGGTAAAAGACTGTTCTTATTTATTGAAAGATTGATGGAAAAAGTCCCGTTGATTAACACGATATATATTTCTTCTCGGCAAATTATGCAGACATTAACTAAAGCCGGAAAAGGAAATTTTAAACAGGTAGTATATATTGAATATCCACGTAAAGGAATATGGACTTTGGCCTTTATTACTGCGTATTCAAAGAATAATATTGGTGAACAATATGTACACATTTTTCTACCGTCAACACCCAATCCAACAACAGGATTTGTGCTGTTTATAAAAGAAAAGGATGTAATACCTTCCGGTCTAAGTATCGAGGAAGGATTAAAAATATTAATATCAGGTGGAATGTTATCACCGGGTAATAATCAACTACCATAGCAAATTATCTTATTATGAGCATAGAATATTTAGATGGAATCCGGCTTTACCGTGTATTGTCTGCAGGATTGCAAAGGGTTCTTGAGCGAGAAGACTACTTAAACAAAATAAATGTATTTCCCGTTCCGGATGCCGATACCGGCACGAACATGGCCTATACCCTTTCCACCATAAAAGACGATATCCAACAGAATGTACATTCCCATATAGCAGATATGAGTAATATTATTGCTGATTCGGCATTGGATGGCGCACGGGGGAATGCAGGTTCAATCCTTGCACAATTCTTAGTTGGTCTAGCCGAAGGATTGCAGAACCATGCAAAAGTAACGACTCAACAATTTGCGGAAGCTGTAAAAGTAGGGAAACAATATGCATATCAAGCTTTGCTTAATCCGGTCGAGGGAACAATTTTAACCGTTATTAATGATTGGTCTGATGCACTTATCAGACTTAGCAATAAATACTCTGACTTTGTAGAAATTCTTGAACGTGCCTTAAAAATTGCACAAAAATCATTAAAGGAAACTCCTAAAAAGTTAAAAGTATTAGCAAAAGCTGGTGTGGTAGATGCTGGTGGACAGGGATTTGTTGATCTATTGCAAGGAATTCAAGAATTTATAAGTGAAGGAAAAATCAGTCAGGTAAAAGTGCCTAAAACACCAAAGTTGAATATTTCAGAATTAGAATTCACTGAAAAATATCGCTATTGTACTGAGTGCATTATTAGCAGCGAAAATATTAATCGAATCAAGCTGAAAGATCAACTAATGGGGCTCGGTGATTCATTAATAATTGCAGGTTCAAAAAACAAAGCAAAAATACATATACATACAGATCGACCCAAAATGGTATTCGAAGTTTGTCGGAGCTTTGGCAAAGTATCTAAAGATAAAGCCGATGATATGATACAACAGCAAAAGGATGCCTACAAACAACATAGACGAATTGCTATTGTTGTAGATTCAACTGCTGACCTCCCTGATAGCATATTAGAAGAAAAAAATATACACACAGTTCCGGTACGGCTAAATTTTGGAGATAAACATTACATTGATAAAGTTACGATGTCAGCTGAAGAATTTTGGGACGAGCTGCAAAATAATCCTATACATCCCAAAACTAGTCAACCAACTCCCGGCGATTTCAGACGGCAGTATCAATTTTTAGCAACTCATTTTGAATCGGCTATCTCAATTCATTTACCGGCAAAAACCAGTGGAACAATGCAGTCAGCGCTGACGGCATCCAAAACTCTTACTAATTTTCCCACAACTGTGATAGACTCAAATAATGTATCAATAGGAACAGGATTAATTGCAATACGAGCAGCAGAAGCAATTGAAGAAAATATATCCAGTGATGATATAGTAAAAGAAATTAGGAATGCCATTGCTAATACAAAAATTTATATCCTGTTAAATACACTAGAGTATGCTGTTCGGGGCGGCCGGGTGTCAAAATCTAAGCAAACTATTGCCAAATTATTACATGTTTATCCAATATTGTCTTTAGATGAGAATGGTGGAATCATAACCCAAGGTAAATTATTTGGACGACGAAACCTTGATCAAAGGTTTATTAATTATATTGAAAATCGATATTTGAAATATAAATCATATAGAATTGGAATTGTGCATGGTAATTGTGAACAGCGTGCACGTAAATTCGAAAAATATTTTATCAACAAAATAGGTGAAAAAAGTGTTTTCTTCTCGCAAATTGGTCCCGGATTGGGTACTCACGCTGGTACAAACGCCGTAGCAATTGCGGTACAAACACTTGAAAATTAGCTAAATGATTGAATCATACTTACAATTACTACTATTACTTTTACTTAGTTTTATAACGGGCTCATTCCCCACCAGTATTATAGCAGGGAGATTAGTTAAAGGTATTGATATTCGTGAACATGGGAGTGGAAACGCCGGCGGTACAAATGTATTTCGAGTTTTGGGATGGAAACCCGCTTTAGTTGTTGTTTTAATCGATATTTTCAAAGGATGGTTACCAACTGCTATTTACGCTACAACACTTTTTAAAGGGCAACCCATTTCGGATGTTGGAATTACCCAAATATTGTGTGGATTTTCAGCGGTGTTAGGCCATACTTATACAATTTTCGCCGGTTTTCGCGGTGGAAAAGGCATCGGCACTTTAGCAGGTATGCTAATCGCTCTATTTCCAATAGCATTCCCGCTATGTCTTCTAGTATTTGCTATAACGCTCATAACAACTGGATATGTGTCGCTTAGCTCAATTTTTGCAACAATCGCTTTACCTATATTTTTATTAGTTCTACCAATTTTCGGAGTACATCAAAGCGCCTTTTCTTTGCTGATCTTTGCATTACTAGTACCATGGTTTGCAATATTCACGCATCGCAGTAACATTGTACGATTGAGAGAAGGCACAGAAAATCGCTTTGAAAAAGCGATGATATTTAAAAAGAAAAAATAGGTTAAAACTTTTCACCAAAGGAGAAATGAAGTGTCCGTTCCATATATTTCCCTTGGTAAAATGACCACCCATAGTCTAATCTTAAAGTTTTAATTACCGGCCATGGAATACGTATTCCGACACCGGCTCCAAGTAATGGTGGGTTGCCGAGTAATGCCGAAACTTTATTGCCCATAACTCCAATATCAGCGAATGCTACAATAGATAAACCGAATTCATTATCTAATTTTGTGGCAAATTTAGGAATAATTGTTTGCCGAAACTCAATCGATGCTGTGGCCCAATTCATTCCAAATCTATAACTTTGTTCATCGTTTTGAAATAATTTAGCACTTGGAACATTCCAACCCCGAACTGTATATGCACCCCCGATATAGTCATACCACACATCTAATTCTTTGCTTAAGGATAAAAGACTTGCCAAATTTGTTCCCACAACTAAATTTCTATCCCCCTCAATTAATTCTTTAAAATAGCTGGTGGATTGATTCCATACTAGTTGATTATTTCTGTCACCTTTTGCGTCTAATCGGAATAATATACTATTTGAATTTATTATTCCTTCGCTTGGATTATCATATAGGTCTCTTGTATCATATCTAAAAAATAGATATGGAGTGAAATACTGATAGTTAACGCTGCTAAATTCATCAAAATATGTTCGATCTGCAATTTGCAATCCCACCTTTGCTCTCATATCTTTTGTTAAATATTTTCCTATCCCAAACTGAATATGATTATTGTTGATATCGTAGGGCAAAAAAGTATGACTGTAAACATCATGACCAATACCAAACTGGAATGAAACATGATCTCCAAAAATCCATGGATTCGCAAATTCTACACCGAGTGTATTTTGTCCACCATATTGTCCTTGAATTGCAAATGACTCATTTCGTCCGCGGAAATTATTAATCATTAGCATTGCACCAACAGACCAACCCCATTGCTCGGCATATATTGGGGTTAGCATCGGGAAAAACCGCCAAGATTCAATTACAATATATCTTAATACAACCTCATTTTGATTCTGATTGAATATTTGCATGCTTACCATGCTGAATATCCCAAGATTTTCCAACCTTTGGCGATCTTTTTCAGCGAGTAAAGAATCATATGGTGCATTGATTGGGTGTTGTATCTCTCTTTCAATAATATACGATTTAGTTTTATGATGCCCGATAAACTCAATATTCGTCACAATTGGTGTTTGACCAAAAATCGCAACATTTGATAGAAACAATACTATAATTGCTAGCCTAATTGATGATAACATGTTCATTTTGAAGAACTAAATTTATGAAATGCTATATAATTATGATTATTTAATAAAAAAGCCTTCGTTAGAAGGCTTTTTTATTAAAAGTAATATTCTGTTTATTTACGACCGCGTGCCATCTTTGCACGAGATACATCACCATCTTTATCAATAAAGTATAGATAGCCGCTTTCACGTTTTACATTAGTATTGGATACCTTTTCAGCTTTGCCCCCGCCTTTGCCGGCCCGTGCCATTTTTGAGCGTGATACATCACCTTGTTTATCCAAATAATAAAGATATCCTGATTCTTTTTTTACACCGCATGTTTTTACTTTCTCAGCCATATTTTTTCTCCTATTTGTTGTTATAATATAAGTCTAATGTCGTTCTCTCGAGGATAAGTGTACTAAAATCTACGAAAAATAGCAAGATAATTCTCGTCGTGGCTCCGTCGATAGTAATTTATTATTTTATACTAATTTGATTTATCAATTTTAATCGATATTCTATTTAAATAATTTTATATTTTGTCCTAATTTCCGCCTCAAAATTGCCCCGGTAGCTCAGCTGGATAGAGCAACAGCCTTCTAAGCTGTGGGCCACAGGTTCGAATCCTGTCCGGGGTACTATTTAACCTACTGATGTACAGTAGCTCCTCTTGCTTGTAACTGTGGAATGTAAGTGTTTTTGGATATTTCACTTAGGGGATTATTTTCAAGCCAAATTTCATCACCGGAACCAATGCCAGTATTATCAACGAGCGGTTTGATATCAACTACTGAATCATAAGCCAGATTGACCTTATTTAAATTTGTTAAAAATTGCAGTGAGCTGATGTCGGATATGGTATTGAGGTGTGCATAAAAATCTTCTAAGGCGGTTAGAGAATTAACAATAGAAATATCGGTGATGTTATTGGCGCTGATTGATAGAATCTTTAAGTTGACCAAATTGGCGACCGGACTAATATCTACGATCGAATTATTAGCCAAATTGACTTGTTCAAGATTTACTAAGTTTTTAATAAAATTGATATCGGTAATATTATTGCTATTGACAAAAAGTTTGGCTAAAGTGGTAATTGTTGCCAAAGGGTTATGGTCTGTTACAGGATTAAAACCGAGATTTAAGTACCATAATGAATTTAGTTCGCTGAGTTTAGAAATGTCAGTTAAATTATTATAGCTGATATCAAGTGCAGTCAGGTTAGCCAGATTAGATATAAAATTCAAATTTGACAGATTAACATTATTCATATCCAATCTAAACAAATTTATGGCATTCGATATTGGATTAAAATCTACAATATTATTTCTACTCAAAGATAATTGTTCCAATAGGGTCAAATTTGATATTGCATCTATGTTTACAATTTGATTATCATGTAACCAAAGAGTTTTAAGTTTTGTAAGGTTTGAAACGTCACTAATGTCTGCTATCTTATTTCTTTCGAAAAATAATTCTTCAAGATTGATACAATATTCAATACCTGATATCGAGCTGATTTCTTTATTTGGGCCATCAAGTCGCGTTATGGTTTCTAGGTCTGTGGATGTTATATCTCCGTCCGGCTTGTTTAAAGTCTCGCGAATTAGGGTTTCTAAATTTGCATCAGGGAATGTTACAATTACTGGTCCTGAATCTGTTGGTGATTTTTTACACGAAAATATAAATAGGATAATAAATAAAATTGAAGAAAAACATCGAATATCATTCATAACTAACTTCCTTATTATTGAAAATGAATTTATATCATATTAAATATACAAAAAAGGGAGCATATTGCTCCCTTTTTTTGTGTCCTCTGAGAACGGTGATTATCAGAGGTTATACGTCAAACCTATTAACACCTTACGAGTTTCAATTTTCTCCTCAACTCCGGCAGGAGTGTAAATATCCCAACTTTCGCGTGTCCAATCACTTTTCAGGCAAGTAAAGTCAAGACTGACATTATTATCAACTTTAAAGCTGACTCCTGCACTATAAGTTATGCGATCATTATTTATATCGCGTAATGGCGATGGTATCCGCGTGTAGCCAGCCCGTAATTTTGTGTTCAATCCCGGTAATAATATTTCACCACCTAATCGATACTCCAATACCTGATCATAATCACGAGCTAAAGTATTATTCTCACTTACCATATTTCGATAATCTTGATTATCTAATGAATATCCCGTTACTTCAAATCTTGTCTGTGACCAATCGCGATAGCGAGTAGCTGCCGATAGCGTAATTAGCTTATTAGTAAATGCTATTCCTGCATCAAAAATAAATGGTGTTTTAACGTTGTAGTCCCAAGTGCCCGTATCCTCAGTTGGATCATTGTCTCCATTATCAAAAACCAAGTCATCACTGAAGGAATGTGTTTCCTCTACATAATATTTAGATGGCAAAGTTATCACACCTCCGACCTTTATAAGCTTATTTAATTCAACAATACCTCCTATCTTAAGATTTAGCGCATAATAATCTGACTGTAAATACTGATTGACAGTATATTCGTAAAAGTCTCCGGGATATTCATTATACAGATTATCATCATCAAATTGGGAGAATCCTAAATTATATTCTTCCTTGCCATGTACCAATGCTGTCGTTAATCCAATTGTGAAATTAGGTGAAAGTGCAAGCGCTCCGCCAATGCTCCATTGACGTAAACCGCCTTCACTCCGCACCTCTTCCTGCCTATATACATCCTGATCAAACGGATAATAATAATAAATATCTTCATCTTCATCTATAATTTCAAAACCGATATCGTTTGAAACATCACTAAATCCTTCAAAATACAAGTGATCATCGTAATCTAATATTTTATTATATCCGCCGGCTATCACAAAACTACCTTGACTTGTTGGTAAGGGCATCACAAATCCGAGTGATTTAAGTTTTGTGAATCCTTGACTATTAGGTGTCAAATTTCCCATATACAGTGCGTCATTGGAAAATTGCAAGTGTGATAATTCGGCATGAAAACCTGTTTTACTTATCGCACCTAAACCAGCCGGATTCCAATAAATACCGGAGTAATCATCCGCCAATGCAGTGTAAGCTCCACCCATTGCCAATGCACGACTACCGAATCCTTCTTCGTTCTCTGTAATGTGTACTGCATCATAGGCGCTCTGTCCATTTAACAGTCCCAGCGTTAACAGTAATCCTATATTCATCTTCATATTAATAAATTTCATTACATTCCTCACTTCTAATTTTTCCTTGATCTGCTAGTTGTATTTCTGCTTGATGATCTTGAACTCGTTGCTGAAGATGAAGACTTACTACTGCTCGCAGAGCGGTATGCTGAACCACTTGATTTTGATGACGAACTGCTTTTTGAACTATTGTTCGTGTTACTTCTAACAGAGCTAGTAGAACTGGTAGCACGTTTGTTTACAGCTTTCGAAATATATGTCTTTGGATTTGCGACCTTACTCACCGCCGCTTTAACTACCGGCTTCGTTCTATTAACAACATTCTTTGCAACGTTTGCACTCTGTGTATTTTGCCTAGCTGAACTATTCTTAACAACAATTTGTGTACGATTGGATGATGATCTATTCGCTGTAGAAACCGTTGATCGATTCGTATTTGGTTTAACCGTAACTTGAGTTCTAATTCTTGTACTGTTTGTAGTTCCGCTTGGAATACGATTCAAATTACTATTGGTCTCTTGCCTATCTGTAGAATGTACTCTGGTGTTTGATTTAGTATTATTTTTTGTGTCATTGCGTTTCACATCATTTGATTCTGTTCTAGTTCGTTTTACTTCAGTACCAGAAGTTTTTCTTGGTGCTTGTTTTTCTGTACTGCTGTTGGTTCTTTTAATAACTGTCCTTTCATTTGTGGCGCTTGGCTTTGTTTTATTTACCGGATTGGAAACGCCTGTCGTATAGGTATTGTTATTTTTAGTGTTATTCCGGGTAGTGTAGGTGTTCCGATCACCATATTGGGTTCCACGCCGATCCCAATCGCGTTTATCGCGACTATATTTTTTATTATACCAATAATTGTCACCATACCAATATCCGCCTCCGTAATTATTATAATGATGTGTCCAATAATAGCCATGCTGATAGGAATACCATGGGTTGTAGCCCCAATATGGATCATAGTAAGGGTAATCCCAATACCAACTTACATAATGCGTATTCCAGTATGGATAGTAATTGTAATAACGATATGGTCTATAATAGCGATTACTCCATGAAAAACTTACATTCCAGCTCATATTATCATAATACGGATCATATCGATTATTATAGTAAAAATCATCATAATAATAATGGTGGTATTCTTTCACTTGTGTAACTGGCGCTTTAATTGCAAATCCTTTTTGATAAGCGGTAGAGAAAACAGAATCACTTTCTACATAATTTATATTCCCATATTCGTCCTCAAAGAATACATTTCCGTCCTCATCTTGATAATAAACCAACGAATCATTTTCCACAGGTTGCGTATAGGTATATGTTCTGGTTTCATAGACCGGTTGCCTTACGACCTTCACCTTTTTAGTAGATTCCATTTGTGTGTAACAACTTTGCAGAATTATTGCCGTGCTTAGTGTTACTAATAATATTATTGAATTTTTTATGTTTTTCATTTTTGTTACCTCATCGCTTTTTATACTCTACTATATTAGATACAAATACTATGCCAAAGTTAAATAGTATTATAATATTGTTCTATATTATTATTTATCAAATACTTAACTATTATAAATTATAAATTAAACTTATTACTTAATCATATAATGTATACTAACTATACACTATTATTGCATACTATGTATACATATTAGACTATGTTATAGCGTTTTAACTTTTTGTACAGCCCTGCACGGCTTAGACATAAGTCAATGGCGGTTTTACTAATATTCCCCTTATTCTTCTCAAGTGCTTCGATAATATGTCTTTTTTCAAATCCTTCAACAAGTATCGGTAAAGAGGATATTTGGTTTTCAAATGGTAGGTAATTACTTCTCTTTATTTTTGATTGACTAACTTCCCAATCGGTATTAAAATGTTTTAGTGTTAAAGTTTGCTCATTTCCTGCTAAAATCATAGCACGCTGAATAATGTTTTCCAATTCACGCACATTACCGGGATATTGAATTGATAGTAAATATTTTAGTACATCGTCAGATAGCTCGTTAATATCTTTACCGGCTTGAATCATATATTTATTAAGAAAGTAATTGGCAAGTAATGGGACGTCGTCCATCCTATCTCTTAATGGGGGAACATGAATCGGAAATACATTGACTCTATAATATAGATCCTCTCTGAATTTTCCTTGCTTGACCATTTCAAGTAAGTCTTTATTCGTGGCAGATAAAATTCTGACATTGACCTTTTTTGTTACATTTGAGCCAACCGGCTGAAATTCTCCTTCTTGTATTACTCTTAATAACCTTTGCTGCAAGGCCGGCGAGGTATCAGATATTTCATCTAAAAATACAGTCCCGCCATCGGCAACTTCGAATAATCCCATTTTATCCGATGTGGCATCAGTAAAAGCACCCTTTTTATGGCCGAATAAAGCACTCTCCAATAGAGTATCTGGCAGGGCTGCACAATTTTGAGCGGCAAATATTTTATCTTTCCGTGGTCCATTAAAATGGATAGCACGTGCAATCAATTCCTTCCCTGTACCTGTTTCACCGGAAATATAAACAGTAGTATTGGTCGGTATCACTTTCTTCATCAAATCATAGACATGTTTCATTGCATCACTTTCACCGATAATATTTGCGAAATTGTACTTTGCCTCAACATCTTTTCTCAAAACAATATTTTCAGTTGCCAATTGCTGATTTGAGATTTCTAATTTGCGTAGTAATTCTTTGTTATTTTTGATTAATTGATACCGTTCCACTGCCCGCGCCATTATCAATTTTAAATCGTCTGGCTCCCATGGTTTTTCTATATAATAAAATATTTGACCATCATTAACCGCTTGTATAATTGCTTCGATATCTGTGTATCCTGTCAGCAAAACACGAGTACAATCAGGTTGTATTTTAATTGCTTCGCTGAAAAATTCTGAACCGGTAAGCCCGGGCATGCGTTGATCGGCTAGAATTGCCGATACTTCTTGCTCACGCAATACTTGCAATGCCGAATTTCCATCCAATGATAAAATAATATTAAAATCATGCCGCAAAGTACGATTGATGGAATTCAAAACATGCTGTTCATCATCAACTATTAATATTGTTAGATTCATTTACTTTTCTTTTGTGGTTTAAATGGAATCGAAATAATAAATGTTGTCCCGGCCTTCTTTTTACTTTTTACTTTAATATCGCCATCATGGTCTTGAATTATTCCGTAGCTAATGCTCAATCCTAAACCCGTACCCATGCCAACCGGTTTGGTTGTGAAGAATGGTTCAAATATTTTTTCAATATTCTTTTTTGAAATACCTTTTCCATCATCTTTAAACTTGATAACAATATTATCACCACTCAATTCAGTAGAAATCCAAATGTTACCGCTGCCTTCAATCGCTTGGATTGCATTCAGCAGCATATTCAAAAAGACTTGATTTAGATGTCCGGGCATACAACTAATTGGTGGTATTTCAGCATATTTTTTATGCAATTTAATTCGATCCCCCAGTTCCTTTTCAATTAGCATAATTGTTGAATCCAATCCTTCATGAATATCAGCAAACTTAAATTCTGCTTCATCTAATCGTGAAAACTTACGCAAGTTTCCGACAATCGTTTTTACGCGCTCGCTGCCTTCTATACTTTCTAATATTAATTGATCGATATCTTCTTTAATATACTCGGGTGCCACACCAATTTTCCCCTCATCGCATTGTTTCAACAAATCGATATATTTCTGAAGCTCCTTCATATTAGCATATAAATAACCAATTGGATTATTCAATTCATGAGCCACACCCGCAACTAATTGACCTAAGCTTGACATCTTAGCACTCTGAATTAATTGAGATTGGGTTTCTTTTAATTCAGTATATAACTCTTCCAAGTTGCGATTCTTCTCTTCTAATTCGTTTACATATCTTTTTTGTACTTGCGACTCGGTCAACGATTTTGTTAATGTTTTAGTTTCTTCGATATATAAATTATTCTCGATAGCAAGTGCCGCCTGATTTGCGATGGTAGTTAATAACGTAACATCTTCTTGATTATAAGATTTACTTTTATCATTATTGCATAAAATTAGGATTGCGTATAGTTTAGTTTGTCTTTTAATTGGAATAATAAGATCAATATTTGGTGATACTTGCTCAAACTCTTTTGATATTTCAATCTCATTAAGATCGTTATTGGTTATAAGTGTCCTGATTTGTTCATTAGAAAAGGTAATATTATCCCAATGCAATATTTCACTTGATGAAAAATATTGCTTACCGACTTTCTTATCATTTATCTCGATAATACCTACAAATTTTGTAGCTAAGGTACTTTGTATCATTGTAACCATTTGGTTATACAATTTAGCATTATTTCTAATTAAAATTAGTTCCTCAGAGAATCGATGTAATACATTCCGATACTCGAACCGTTTTAAATTTGTTTGACGCAACTTTTCCATAAATCCGGCTGTAAATATGGATATGATCAAAAGGACAATACTTTGCACTCCCAACATTTCGGATAAGGGTCGGTCACGCATACCAGACCAAAAAGTATATATTATCGAAAGTATTATGACTAAAAAGATGGTTGTGTGCCTAGCTTTCCATGAGTAACGCCTAATGGCAATTGAAGTAAACAAACCTATTAATGAAATTATAAATATTATTAACGCAAGATTTAATAGAAAAGATGGTTGGCGTATTATCAAATAAATAACATTCTGAGATTGCTTTAAATACTTTACGATTCCTGATACCTCAGTTAACTTGATTGTTTGACCTGGAATAATATTTTTTAATATGACCTCCCTTCCCGACGGGAATACTGCTCTTACAGAATAAGTTACATTTGAATTAACTCCAAAATGTGCGGTCAATTCACTGGCTGATAAATAACCCATACTGCTTGAAATTTCTCTATAACCAATTATTTTAGCACTGTCTGATTCCTCAAATAACCAGAGCTTGGTACCTACAGCATCACGATTGCTAATTATCCCCTCAATCTCAAATCTGAGATAATTACTGTTCGTTAATGGATTAATATATAATTTACAATATGTATCTTTATTCGATATAAATATGTCTAAATCTCCATCGTTATCTAAATCAGCAACAGCAGCACCTGTACTATAATTTGCATCCGGATATTCGTGTTCTTCAACTTGCTCAGTATATACTAACTGAAATTGCATATTACCTTGATTTAGAAATAATTGATTTGGACCAATATTTGTGACAAATATGTCTAAGAAACCATCGTTGTTAAGATCGGCGATTACGCCGGAATAAGCAGGAAAATTATTAAAATTCTTAATATTGTCTGTAACATCAGTGAAAGTGAGTACATTGGTTTTAGCATTTAAATCATTCCGATATATTTTATTGGACCTATTTCGATCAGTGACTAGAATATCTAAATCTCCATCGTTATCTAAATCACCATAGGAAACTCCATTTGAATTTAGCGAGTCGGTTAAATGGGTAATTAATATCGGTTTCCTATCAAATTGTTCTCCATTATTATTTAATAATAGTAAATCCGGTTCAAACCAATTGCAAATATATAAATCAGGATAACCGTCAGCATTTAAATCGCCGAATGCAGCGCCTTGACTGATATTGCGATCATTTATTCCAAACTCTGCTGTCATTTCAGAGAATAATTCGGGTTTCGTCTGAATATATAGGTGGTTTTTACCATGCTCATCTGTGATAAACAAATCTAGATCACCATCAATGTCAACGTCAGCCCAAATTCCGGCATTCCCGCTAATAGGATATTCCAGACCAATATTCTCGGTATAATTGACAAAATCTAATTTATTCTGTTGTTTATAGAGTGTTGTAGTCTCACCCCACCCGATAGTCAAAACATCCTGCAAACCATCATTATTAAAATCAATGATACTGGCGCCCAATTCCAAATTCTGCAGTCGATGAGGAGTTAAATTTCCCCCTAAGCCGGTGCGGATCGTTTGATCTTTAAATACTGAATTTATTCCACGATTGATCAACAATCGGTTTAATTCTCGAAAGCGCGTAACGTACAAATCCGGCAAACCGTCATTATTGATATCGCGGAAGGCGACTCCATAAGCATCATCAAACTCGGGTATAAGAGAAATTCCACTCCCCTCTTGTACAAACATTTTATTAACCCAACTTGTATCAATTGCATCAGCTATAAGAAAATTTGATATTAGGATTAATATTGATATCGCAGTATGATGTCTGATTATTTTAATCATTTCATATATTTTATTCGAAGCCACACCTTTACAGCTCTCTGTATATTTTACATATTAAATTTAACGCAAAGAAAGTATTCCTCACTCAGATTTAATATTTTGTAAAAAACAAAAAAGATTCCACACTTGTGAAATCTTTTTAAAATATATTTAATATTTTATTATCGAATTTTATTCGTTGTATTGAATCACCAAAGAATAGTCATTTTGTGCGGTTCTTCTATAAATTATCTGGTCACCGGTTGGAATATAAGTCCATGTTCCCTCACCATCATTTTGCCATTTATTTAGATTTTTTAAATTAATAATTCTATTCTTTGTGATTTGGTGTGCAAAAGGAACAGTATAGGTTCCTCTTTCCGACACATTATCCATAGTTGAAATTATGATCGATGAATTAATATTATTGTACATTGATATAATATTAGTTTTATGTGTATGCGAAACCAGATTGTTAAAATAAGGTAGGGCGGAAAAGGTCATAATACTGACCAAAGTGAGAAGTGTTATAATTTCTGCTACTGCAAGACCATCTTCTTTTTTCCAAAACATTTTAGATCCCCCTCTAAATGCTTTAACTTTGAAAAAGACCTGCTCAAATTATTGAGCAGGTCTTTTAAAATAACTTAATTCGTTAGTAGGCGACCGTCACTGTAAAGTCATTGTTGCCAACGCGGGCATAAGTAACTGTTCCAGCTGTTGGGGCATAAGTCCAAACTCCTGCTCCATTATCTGACCAATCAGCACTTACTTCTTGTGCCATATTAGCAATAGTAACCTGTGTGGCAAGTGGTGTTCTCCAAACGCCATTGGTAGCTAAACTATCCGAAGCGGCTAATACAACGCCTGAACTTACAACTCCGGCTACAGCATCAATATTCGCTTCATGTGCAGTCTCTACTACGTTTAGAAAGGCCGGTACTGCTACAGCAGCTAGGATACCGATGATCGCAATTACTACGATCAGCTCGATCAATGTGAAACCCTTCTCATTTCTTAGTGTTTGTTTCATGGTATTCTCCTTTTTTTTACCTGCCTTTCAAAGCATCAATTTACTTGGTAAGACTGATCGCTCCTGAGGCGTTAAATTCAAACATCTCGTGCTAATATAGTAACAAATACCATGCCACAATACTTAAGTTGTTGTTTATATTGATTATTATCTACTATCATTATTAGATATATTTCCCATTATGATACAAGATGTTTCATAATAGAACATCATTTTTATGCGCTAAAAAAGAAAACCAATGGTATAAACCAGATATAATCCTAGTAATATAAGAACTAATCCAACAAGAACGCGCTTTGTAAAAATAAAAACATCTATAGACAAAAGCTTTCCTTTTTT
>RRYU01018378.1_pt1 | contig 29821 bp, 27 predicted proteins | sample 2162651 | NCBI WGS metagenome assembly RRYU01 (sample SAMN10267283, study PRJNA491782) | microbial mat metagenome | isolation source: biomat in the production well | place: Japan: Minami-Kanto gas field, natural gas well KTG3 | collected 2017-06 | reverse complement strand
CCCAGGCTGGTCGTGCCCGTAACAGTGACGGTGTTGGTGAGCGGGCCAGGCAGGTCGCTCTCCGTGGGCGTGTAGACGGCTGTGGCCTCGCTCCACGCACCCATTGCCAGCGGGCTGCTCACACTGATGCTACCCAACCGACTATCCTGGGCGCTGATGGTGGTGAGCGTGCTATTGCCGGTGTTGGTGATCCGGTAGGTGTAGGTGATCGGCTCGCCCACCTTGATGCTCGTGGCGCTGGCGTCCATGCCCACGCTGATCGCTGGGGCCGCAGCGATGGTGATTGGCACACTGGCCGAGAGCGGCGTGGTGACCTCGTCGCTGCTAAAATGGGCCGTACTGGTCAGGACGGTACCTGCCGCCAGGGTGGCCACGTCTGCCGCAAAGGTGATCACCAGCGTGCCACCGCTGGCCGGTATCGTCTGATTGGCGGCCAGCGTGGGCAGCGTGGGGTCGGCCTGCGCTGTGCCATTCACCGTGAGTGATCCGGCCACAAACGTCAGGCCCGGGGGTAGCGTCTCGGTGACACGGGCCGTGGTAGTGGGAAGCAGACTGGCATTGGTGACGGTGATGGTGTACTGGACACGATCACCCGGTGCGGGCGTGGGTGTGTCGCTCGTGTGCATGATCCACGGGAATTCGTAGGCCCCCAGGTCAACCCTATTGTTCGCAACGCGCGGATTGCCCGCCAGGTCGGTCGCCACATCGCTGATCGTCGTGGTGCCACTACTACTGCCATCCAGGTCAGCGGCATTATTGCCCGCATCAATGGCGTCCGACGTCGCCTGCAAACGGTAGTCGCCGGTTGTCGTCGGCGCGCTGGTGGCGGCAATCGGATTGACAAAGGCCGGCGTGGTGCTGGTGCCGTCCAGGTTGCCCACGCCGGTCGGGGTTTCGCCCTGCACCAGGCTATAGGTAGCGGTGGGTGGGGTGCCCTGGTTGGAGACCTGCGGGCCAGTCGTGGCAGCATTGCCCCAGATGATGCTGTTCTGCAGCGTCAGGCTGGTGTAGGAGTTGACCATCCCGCCGCCAGAGGAAGCAGCCTGATTGCCTGCGATGGTGACGTTGGTCAGCGTCGGGCTGCCGCCAGAGGTGTACATTCCGCCGCCGTCGAAACCAGCCTGGTTGCCCGCGATGGTAACGTTGGTCACCGTCGGGTTGCTGCCATTCTCATTGTACATCCCGCCGCCGTAGGAACCAGCCTGGTTGCCCGCGATGGTAACGTTGGTCACCGTCGGGTTGCTGCCATTCTCATTGTACATCCCGCCGCCGGAGTAGACAGCCTGATTGTCCGCGATGGTAACAGTGGTCAGCGGTGGGCTGCTGACGAAGTTATATATCCCGCCGCCGCTGTTGGAAGCAGCGTTGCCCGTGATAGTGACAGTGGTCAGCGTTGGGTTGCTGGCGTCGTTGTACATCCCGCCGCCGAAGGTAGCCTGATTGTCCGCGATGGTGATATGGGTTAGCGTCGGGTTGCCGTTGACGTTGTACATCCCGCCGCCGCGGTCGTGTGGGGAAGAGGAGTTGTTCGCATTGCCCCCCGTGATGGTGACGCCATCGAGGATCGCGGTGCCGTCGGTGCCGCTGCCAGTCACGACGTGGTAGCTGTTGTCGGCAGTGCCAGACCCGCCAATCTCGCCGCTCAGGATGGTGACGTGAGTGGCCCTATTGCGCTGCGTGCGTGCCGTTTCGCCGCCCGCGAAGCCGCCATAGATGCCGATTCCGGTGCGGAGTTGGAAGGTGTCCGTGCGGGCGATGCCGGGGGTATAGGTGCCTGCCGCCACCCAGATCTCGGTCACAGCTGGACACGCGGTGCTCGCTGCCAGGGCCGCTTGCAGGTCGGTGAAGGCATCGTCCCAGGTCAAGCCGTTGGTCTCGCCGCTCGTGGCGGCCTGGTTGACGAAGATGGCGCTGCCGCTGGGGCAGGTGGCGGCCCGGGTTGCCTGCGGCCGGGGAATCAGCAGAGATATCAACAGAGCGAATACCAGCAGCACATGGCGTCCGTGTCCGTCGTGTGTTCCTGTGCTCATCGTGATGGATCCTCCGTAAGATGTCGTGTGAAAACGATTCCGTAGGGGCGTGACCGCACATAGAAGTGATATCGGGTATGCCGGGGTTCATCGGTTGGCTCCTGCCCCTGTGACAGCGCACCAGTGCGCCGCGATAACTGTCTAGGATAGTAAGTAAGTGGGAGCGATTCAAGCGGACAAGCGGACATAAACCGGATAACCGTGGGCGGTCAGTGGGGTTTAGTGTACAAGGATGGGTGGCGATCTGTCAAGGGGCACAGCGGACACGCGGACACAAAGCGGACAACATGGATGAGGGATGAAGGTGGGGTGTGATGCCTATCAGCGCCGTCCATGTCATTCCGACCGCGGTCGCCGCCCAGTTGCCTGTGGATACCACGTGCCGCCGCGACGGCGGGAGGAATCTCCGATGCCCCCACACGGAACGTCTATGTCATTCCGACCCCCTCGACGACGCTCGGGGCAGGCGCGGTCGCCGCCCGGTTGTCTGTGGATACCACGTGCCGCCGCGACGGCGGGAGGAATCTCCGCTGTGGCTTCAGCGCTGATCATGGGGGATTCCTCGGGCCGCCGACAGATCTGGCTGGAATAAGACAGATGTTCGGGGGGGGCGGCCCTCGGAATGACATGGGGGTGCAGTGTCCACTGAGCCTCTCTATGGATGGAATTATTAGCCGCCCGGGGCTGTCCATTCGCCATGATCGAGCTTGCGACGGGCATAGGCGATGGCCTCGGCGCGGTTTTTCAGATGCAGGGCAGCGATAGTCTGGGCCATATGCCGGCGTATGGTGCGCTCGGTATAACCCAGATGCTCGCCAACGTCTGTCTGGGTCAATCCCTGCGCCAGCAGCCCCAGCCGCTCGATCTGCTCCTCGGAGAGCTCATGTCCGGGGCAGCAGCGGGTGTGGTGGAGAGCGCCTGCTCGCCAATGGCAAACTCGTGCAGGATGCGGGCGACCAGTCCTGGCGAGAGCGGCGCCTCGCCCTGGCGCAGCGCCAGCAGCAGGGCGCACAGGTCGTCGCCCTCCAGGCTTTTGAGCAGGTAGCCCGACGCCCCCAGTTTGATCGCCTCGAACAGGTGCGCGTCGTCGTCAGAGACGGTCAGCATCACCACCTGGATGTGGGGCAAGGTGGCTTTGATCGCACGGGTGGCTTCCAGGCCGTCGCAGCCTGGCATCTGCACGTCCATCAGAATGACATCCGGCTCGAGGGCATGGGCCTGCGTTTGCGCGTCGTGACCGTTGCTGGCTGTGCCGACCACCTGAAAGCCGCGCACGGTCAGCAGGTTGTGCAGCCCCTTGAGGAACAGATCGTTGTCATCGACCAGCAGCAGCCGCAGGGGATGCTTGAGGATATCGCCCTGGCGGCGCAGCGGCACGCTGACATGCACACGCGTCCCCGCATCCGGGGCCGTCTCAATCTCCAGGGTGCCCCGATATCCGCCACCCGTCCACGCATACTGGTCAGCCCATAGCCACTGCCGTCAGGCTGTGCAGTTGGGGTGGTATCCGGCGACTGAAAGCCGCGCCCATCGTCGATGATCGAGATACGCAGCGTGTCGTGCGTGCGTGACACCGACACCAGCACACGCGTGGCGCAGGCGTGTTTGCGTACATTGGTCAGTGCCTCCTGAACAATGCGCAGCAGATGCAGTTCCAGGGTAGGTGAGAGCTGCATATCCGTCAGGCCCGGGGCAAAGCTCAGGCTGGTCTCGATGTGATGCAGCTGGCGAAACTGCGTGACATAGGCCGCAATGGTGCCTTTCAAACTATCGGACGCTGGCATATCAGGCGACGTTGGCTGGATCGTCGTGCCTACCTGCACGCCCATGATATACTCGCGGATATCCATACTAGAGCGCTGAACGGTTGTCACCAGATGATCGAGCAAAGGCAGAGCTGCGGATAGATCTTTGCGCGTGAGCAGATCGCGCATCGCCTGCGTCTGGGTATTGACATACCCAAGTACCTGGCCCAGGTTGTCGTGCAATTCGCGCGCCAGCCGTTCGCGTTCGTGCAGCATCGTGATTGCCCGTTCCTGTTCCAGGGCACGCTGTTCGGCCTGCTGTCGCTTCTGTATCTCCTGCTCAAGCTGCTGGTTCGTCGTCATCAGTTCCTGCGTACGGTCGACGACGCGCTGCTCTAGCGTGGTCGTCAAGGCACTCAATTCACGCTCTTTCTGCTGACGTACATTAATCTCGTGCAGCAGTGACGCCCGTGAATATCGCAGTGAGGCGACCATGCGGTTGAACGCCTCGGCCAGAAAGCCAATCTCATCGGCCACGCGCACTGGCACCGTTGTGTGCAAATCGCCCGTCTCAACGCGGCGGATGCCCTCCTGGAAAGCAGCAAGCGGCTGCACCAGGCCGACCTGAATGAAAAACGGCACGATCAGCAGGAAAAGCGGTATGGCGCCCAGAGTCACCCAGACCAGCGGCAGGGCGCGGGTGTGCAACATCTGGCGATAGGCGGGATAGCTGTAGCCCACCTCCCCCAGCGTATCCGCGTCAAGCTGGAAGGTGTAGCGAGTAACGTGGTATTCTGGTGGGTCGAAATGACCGCGATAGGACACGACGCCTGCGGGAATGCTGATCTGCTCCAATTGCCAGGGGGTTGGTATGCTGGAAAACTGTTCAGACAACCAGGGGTACACCCGGATGAGATGCCGCCAGGAAATAGCTGACACCTCGTGCATAATCATAGCCTGCAAGCGTGCATCCTGCTCACTGAGCGTCTGGGCATTCACCGCCGACGTGCGGCTAAACAGCATCTGATAAGACGAAGCGAACAACCCGCCGTCGACCGGGCGGGTAGCGACATACAGCACCCTGGCTGGCATCTGGTCGGTAAGGTCATGGGCAAGCATCTGCTTGCCCGTTGTCACCTCATCCTGACGCGCTTCGTGGTAGAACTGCTGCGTCCATTTTAGCATTAACGGGGCAAACAGGCCGATCATCAGCATCATTGTCACCAGCGAAATCGACACAAACTTCAACCGCAGGGTCATCGGCTCGGGCGCGTAGTCCAGGTAGACCAGGAAAAAGACAGCCTTGGCAATCAGGAAGGAGGCGGCAAAGGTCCCCACTGGCACCAGGCTGCGTTCCTCTAGCATGGATGCCAACGGCGACAGCAGCGCCACGCTCAGCACCAGCGCCATCATGCGGGCAGTACGAGCATCGTTGCTACGGGGCGCGACCACAGCGCCCCCGCGATGTTGCGCCACTAGTGGGGGCTGAGATAGTGCCAGCGTGACGGGGATGGCTGGTCGCCGCTGCCTGGCGACAGATGCACACACTGGCGCAGCCAGACGATAGCTGGCCAGAGGAATGCAAACGGGAATAAGCGATCAAAGAGGCGGATCGAAGAAAAGGGCGATTCAGTCGTGGCGACGAGGAAATCATAGAAAAATCCATCAAACGCATAGCTCATACCGTCTGGCTCATTGATCGCCTCCACGCTCATCAGGGCTATAAAAGCGCCCGTCAGCGCCAGCGAGAGTACTAGCACCAGGCGCGCCTCACGAGGATAGCTCAGGCGTGGAAAATAGTAGGCGAACTGAATAGACATAGCGGTGGAAAGCCAGGCAAAGGTGATGCAGCCCATCCAGTACACATAGCCACCGAAAGGCGCATAGATACTATGTGCTGCCAGGAAGCAGAATATCAACAGGCCCAGCGTAATCTGCCAACCTATCAGCAGCCAGGTAGCCCGCGATTTTTGTTTCCAGGTGAGCAGCGTAACCAGGATAATCACCTGCATCAGGAATGCAGGCACGAAACCCATTGCATTAGGGGAAAGCAGCAAGAAGGTCTGCGATTGGTGCATAGGATTTCAGCGGGTATATGCCATTCGTCTGATAAAGATATTGAGGGATGCGACGCGGCATCCCTCAATGTGCAGAAGCCCCGTCTGTTTGCTATGGTAGCATGCCCCAGGCACGTTGACAAGCTTGTCCTGTACCGCATTAGAGCTACGTCAAAGTCAGTTTTCAGGCGGGGGGTGTGGCTTCAGCCAGTTCAGCCATGCCATTTGGCATTGCTTGTACGGGATATCGCCTGAAGATGGCACTACCCCAACAACACAAAACCCCGGCACTGCCGGGGCTAGATTGCTTATGAACAATATGATAAAAACTGGAGCGGGAGACGGGATTCGAACCCGCAACCACCTGCTTGGGAAGCAGGTGCGCTACCATTGCGCCACTCCCGCGTTGCCACGAGTATAGCACTCGTGGTTTCTGGTGTCAATATCTTACGGCAACAGCCGATAGCCGATGCCCCACTCGGTGAGGAGTAGTTTCGGGTTGCGTGGATCTTCTTCGAGCTTGCGGCGCAGATGCCAGATATAGACTTTTAGATAGTCGTTATCTTTGGTAAATTCCTGCCCCCACACGGCACGCAACAACTGCTCGTGTTCAACCACTTTGCCTGCGCTTTCGGCCAGGATAATCAAGAGTTGATACTCGGTAGGTGTGAGATCAATCAGTGCGTTGCGCACCGTTACTTCACGTTTCTGCTGGTTGATATGAATCTCGCCATTGCCAACCGTCAGCGGCGTATACACTTCGGGGACGCGGCGCAGCAGGGCGCGGATGCGCGCCGACAATTCATCCATATTGAAGGGCTTGATCAGATAATCGTCAGCGCCTTTGTCTAGCCCGGTGACTATATCGATACTTTGTACCTTGGCTGTTAACATCAGCACAGGTACACGCGAAAACTCGCGCAACCGGCTACAAGCCTCCAACCCGTCCATTTCGGGCATCATCACATCGAGGATAACGAGGTCGGGTTGCTGTTCACGCACAACCGAGACACATTCGACACCGTTGGCAGCTTGAAGAACGTTATAGCCCTCGTGTTCCATGCTGATGCGAATTAACTCGCGCAGACCTTGATCGTCGTCTACAATCAGGACGGTACGTTGCTCCATGCAATCCTCACAGTGCTACTGGTGCAGAGCCACACTTTCCTGTTGCAACTTTGCAAAGAGTGCAGCAACTTCATCGGCGGTAATTTCACCGACGCGCACATAGCGAATCTGACCCTGCGCATCTACAAAATAACTTGTAGGAAGTGGAAAGAGCCGATAGGCGTTAGCGACTTCACCTTCGACATCGAGTGCGATGGGATACGTGACCCCATACTGCTCAGCAAAAGTGATAATATCTTCCTCGGTACGTCCCTGGGCATACTCATTGTCAGCCAGGTTGACCCCAATGATCACAAAGCCCTGATCGCGCAGAGCTTCATAGGAAGCCTGCAAGGCTGGCATTTCGCGGCGACAAGGTTCACACCAGGTGGCCCAGAAATTGAGCAAAACAACATCGCCACGATAATCGCTCAGGGCTACTTCGCCGCCACCAGCAAGCGGTAGTGTGAAGTCGGGAGCGGGGCGGTTAACCTCGCCAATTGCCGGTGTATCTGACCCATCACGCCCGGTGAGCGTCCAGATCAGGGCGATAAACAGCACAGCTATCAGCACACCCCCGGCCAGCATACCCACTTCGCGCCGGCTCAGCGTGCGTCGTGACTGCACGGCGCTGGCCGCTTGCTGCGGTTCGGCAATGCCAATGCTTACATTATACTGATAGCGTCGTTGTGGATCGGAAAGTACCTGGTAAGCGTGTTCAAGTTGCTGGGTGCGTTGTTGAGCGATCGTTAACACTTCATCGTCTATATGCGCAATGCGTTCGGGATTGTAGCGTTCGCGCTGGCGGTGATAGGCTGCGTCAATATCTGTCTGACTCGCCTGCGTATCAATTTCTAACAACGTGTAGTAGGTATTCATAGGTGTAAACGGTACGATAGTTTATTTTAACATATGTATGGGGTATTGTGCAGTTGTTTTTTATGCATATTATTCCCCATACTGTTCAATTAACATACGCGCCTCGGCCTGAGCTGCCGGCGAGGCATCTGGCAGATCCAGTACTGTTAACCACTGCTGCATGGCATCGGCAGTGCGAGGCGGGTTACTACTTACCAGACAAACGCCATAGTTGAGCAAGACACGCGCATCCTGTGTGCCTGCCTGGATCGCCTGGTTCACTTCGGCTAGCCCTTCTTGAACATATGCCTGCTCACCAGTACTCTCGCCGTATTTACATAAGCTAACAGCCCGATCGGCGCGTACCGCGATATTGTCAGGTTGTAGGCGGAGGGCTTCGGCATAGGCTTCGCTGGCCTCTAACCAGCGCGGCAGGCGTTCCTGGTAGAGTGCGCTATCGGGCATCTGCTCGCGCACAATCTGGACGCTATCGTACAGAACGTTGCCCAGGTTAATCCAGGCAGTGGCATTATCAGGAACCTGCTGTGTCACCAGACGCGCCTCGTTGATCTGGCCTTCGAATTGATTGGCGATCTGTGCCTCGGACGGGGGTTGCTGTTGAGCAGATGAGGGATCGATGATTGATGGATCGCTCTGGGCATCGGCCTGATTGCTCGTGAGTGCTGGCCCCCGCCCGACTGTTAGCAACAGACTGGCCAGCATAATTGCAAAAGTAATTGCGCTGACCACGATAACCGGGTAGCGCCAGGTAGGCACAGGCTGTCTGGCACTGCGTCGGCCACGTGAAGGTGTTGGCTGTGTCAGATGCGGTTGTACGTTGAAATCGGCGGGGCGTTCCTGGCCGTGTGCAGGTGGCAAGGGACGAAAATCGAGCTGGTCAGCAGTGGCTGGATAGTTAGATGCGCTGGTAGATACATCATCGGGGGCGCGTGTTGCAGCCGGGCTGGCTTGATCGGTTACAGCCACAGCCTGCATCTCGGCGTCGTATGCGGCACGGCGCTGGTTGTCGCCCAGAACGGCATAGGCACGCTCGATATCGTCACGTTTGCGGCGGGCTATCTCGACCAGTTCATCCGCTGCACCTGCGAGTTGCGCTGGATCAAAGCGGGTACGCATCTGGGTATAGGCGGCATGGATGCTTTCCTGGTCGGCTTTAGGATGAACCTGAAGGATCTCGTAATAGTCTTGCATGGTAAAGTAAAGCATAAAACATACAAAGCAGAAAAGACACAAGGACGCGAGGAGATTGCCTGCTCGCGTCCTGCCTTTTCACGTCAAAACAAGAAACAATCGCAGTACGTATACTAGCGAGCAGCACCGCGCCAGCCAAAGCGCCCGGCCAGGCCAGACAAGCCGCGTGGCAAGCGGACAGACTGACCATTCAGGTGGGCCTGGCTTTCAAGATAGCGACGTATGAGCGCAATCAGGCTGCCAATCACGCTGACAATCATCCCGGCCCAGACCAGCAGCACAAGTGGTTTGGTACTGACCTCAATCACCGCTCGTTCGGGTTGCGGCTGTAGATCCAGGCCGGAGATGCTAAGTAGCACCACACCGCGCTGGACATCGAACATGGTCATAATAATCTCATGGCCATCAGGTAATACTGCCGGTACCTCCTGGAAGCTATCCTCCGGCGTAGCCTGGTCGGCCACCAGTTTCATAATGGGCGTAACCGTATATTCTTCACCCTCATACAGAACCTTGAGCTGAGCGCCGACCTCAGCTGAGGTGCCAGCCATCATAGCAGCCTGGTCGATGGCGAACTTCTCGAAAGTTATATCGTATGGCCCCGCCTTGATCGACTGGTCTTTGCCCAGCACAGGCTTATTCGGGTTCTGTTCGGGCAGATACTCGGCGGGCGAAATATACAGATCTTGCCAGAGATAACTCTTCACCGAGGGCGTCTGTACAATGCCATTCATCTGCTGGTTGACATAAAGTTGAGGCGTGGCGTTGTAGGTTGTCCTGCCATTTGTGACAGTCAGATCTAGCACGCCCTTGCCATCGGGGGTTTGCTGCCAGCCATTAAAGGTAATATCATGACCATAGATTGCCACTGTTTCGCCGGGGCTGAACACCAGGCGCTCATTAGGGCCAGCATAGGCCGTCGAGCCAACCACACCAATCACAAAGATGGCAAAGCCAACATGGGCCAGGTAGCCACCAATGCGCATCCAGCCGCTGCGCAACGTGCGCGAAATCATCACAATGTTCGTGCCCGCGGCAAACGCGCCCAACCCGACATACGCCAGGGTCAGGCCGCTACGTACTCCCAGAGGAATAGCCATACCGGTGACAATGACGGCAACGACGGCTGGCCAGAGCATAGTACGCAGCAAATGGCGGGGGTTGGTATCGCGCCAGCCAAGCAGCGGCCCGATAATCAACAGCGCCACAATCACAAGGCCCAGCGGCGGCGTTGTGCGCTGGTAGAAGCTAGGCGCCAGACTAAAGCGCCCATCTTCAAATGCCTGACCACCAAAGGCGGTTCCATCATCAATCTCAAAGGTTGCGCCCAGCACATTCTGCAGCGAGTGACCCACGCCGGGAATGGCCGAGATCACCGGCATTGATGTACCGATTGAGACAAGCGCGGAAACGACCACAATCGTTAGAATAGCCAGCACAAAGAAGCTATCGCGCGAAAAGAACTTATCGCTTAAAGCTTTGGTAGGAATATCGCGCCAGCGTAGCACCAGCAGCGCCAGGCTGCCAACTGAGAGCAGCACCAGGGCGGCAATCAAGCCGGTAAACAAACCCTCAGCGACAAACGAGTGTACCGAGAAGTTAGCATAGACACCACTACGGGTCAGGAAGGTAGCATAAAACACTGCAATATAGGCAAAGATCGCCAGCAGGAAGTTCGTTTTACGCAACCCGCCGTTCGTACGTTGCAGGATCATGCCATGTAGCAGTGCCGTAAGAAAGAGCCAGGGCACCAGCGACGAATTCTCAACCGGATCCCAGCCCCAATAACCGCCCCACCCCAGCGTTTCATATGCCCAGTAACCACCAAGCAGCAGCGCCAGACCCAGGAAAGCCCAGGCGGCCAGTGTCCAGGGCAGCGCCCGCCAGACCCAGGTATCATAGTCGCGGCGCAGCAACCCCGCCAGGGCAAAGGCAAATGGGGTGATGGTCAATGCATAGCCTACAAAGAGAATAGGTGGATGAATAATCATCCAGAAGTTATGCAGCGTTGGATTCAAGCCCCGTCCATCAAGCGGTACCAGTGCCTGGCCGGTGTTGGGATCAATATTCGGTGCGAACGGATCAAGCACCAGAATAAAAGCCAGCAGCACAGCCTGAACCATCATCACAATCAGCAGCACATATGGCTCGAAGTGGCGTGTTCTATGGATAAGAACTGCCGCCATAATTGCGCTCCAGAGCGTCCAGATTGCAAAACTGCCTGGTTGCCCGGCCCAACTGGCCGCCACCGTGAAGAAGGTATCCAGGTCACGTGAGCTATAGTTGAACACATACTCAAAGTCGAAGCGGCGGGCCAGGAACAGGGATACCAGCAGTACCCACATTGTACACACGGCAGCCAGCGAGCCATACACTCCGGCACGGCCATAGTCAAGTGCACCATGGCGACCACGTATAACCAGCCAGTAACTGCTACTGGCCAGCAGTGCCAGGACGATCCCGGCAACAATCAGTATAGTGCCAAAAAAATACATAGATCTAGCCCTTCCAGGTCATTGCCTGAGATGCGACTGGAGAACGAGACGACGTATAACCACGGAGACACGGAGATGTTACTGTGTTCTCTGTGCCGCTGGGGATGCGCTACCAATAGTTCGTTATACTGGCAGTGGATCTTCCCACCTTACATACCGCTACTCTGCGCCATCTGTTCCTGATATTTCGAAGGACACTTAACCAGCAAACTCTCGGCCATAAAAGCATCCTGACTTGAGTCATAATAGCCGATTGCCACGATGCTGACAGCTTGCTCGAAGTTGGATGGGCGCGGCTCAGTGGACACAACCTTTACCTGGTCGCCATACTCATCTTCCAGCATAAAAGTCCAGTGTCCATCGGCGTCATACTCGCCAGCACTGCCCAGAAAACCGGCCAGTTGCACACTACGACCCGTGCTGGTGGCCTCGCTCACACTGGTGGTATACGAACGAAAGGCATCTTGCAGGCCAAAAACGCCATAGACGATAGCTACCAGGATGATGCCGATGCCAGCGATATGCAATGGTTTTAGTTGAAAACCACGGTGTGTGCTAGACGGTTCGGTTGCCATAGTTGCCATATATGTTACTCCTACTCTGAATCGACCAGTTCTGCCGGTTGCCTCCCGACTGCTGCTGATGGTCGTTGGACATGCAGAGTCGCGGTGGACACCGCCTGCTGGTCACTTGTTGGCAGGCGATCAAGCTTGCGACGTAACTCGCGGGCCTGCGCATCGATACGCCAGAGATACACAAAGATACCAATCCATACGGCCAGGGCCACAGCCATAGCCACATAGAGTGCCATACCTGCTTCAAGTGTCATGCCGGCATTCCCTCTCGTTGTTTAAGTTCCCACTGTATGCCAAGCAGGGTTGCCCGTACGTGAAACATCCAGAAAAACAGGGCCGTGAAACCTAGAATGGAACCCAGGAAGGTAAAGAGCGTACGTTGATTATCGATCATGCCCGTTCCCGGCGCTTCGATATTCAAGCGGGCGCTACCTGCCTCCAGATTAACCTGTTCAAGTGTCAGGCGAAAGCGCAAACCGGGAAACTCAGGTGACTCGGCGGCTTTGCGGCTGATTGGATCAAAGGTTGGTTCGAGAATAGATGTACTGGACAACCCTGGTTCACTCACCTCAACACGGGCCTGAATGAAATCACCCTGTTGTTCCAGGCTGAGCAATTCGACTTTGCGGTCGCCGAGCAATCCAATGCGACCTTCTTGTAAGATAATCCCGTCGCATTCACTGCCGGGCAGGAAGGCACAGTTGGGATGCAGCGTGCTTTCAGCCAGGCGTGGGGCAACGAAAATCAAGAAGGGCACGGTGACAAAGGCAAAGAGCGCATACACCGAACCTAATTTACGGCGACGCTCTACATCCTCGATAGCCGAGCGTAAGGCAAACAGGGCGGCATAGATCAGCAACAGCACAAAGATGGAAGTCTGACGGGGATCCCAGTTCCAGTAGATGCCCCACACCACCTGGGAGAAAATCGCCCCGGTGACAGTAGCCAGGATGGTGAAGAGCAAGCCAGCTTCGGCGGCGGCTACGGCGCGGTCGTCATCGGCGCTGCGGTTGCGCCAGAGGTAGCGGGCACTATAAAAGGCCGATACAGCAAAGGCCAGTACGCTCACCCATGCGGTTGGAACATGCATAATAATGATGCGCCCGGCATTGCCCAGACCCTCGTATTGAGGAATAACCAGGAACATGGCGATGACAATTCCCGCCATCCATATGCCGAGGAGCAGCTTTGCAATCTGACTCAACGGATGTGCCATAGGAACATCACTTTCCAGGCCGTTTTTGGCATTACTTCGTCTGAATACTTACACATCATACTATGTCTTTGCTTTAAAAGCAACTAAAAGGATTCCTAAATTTCTTTATGCTTCCCAGACGGTGCGAAAAAGGAACAGTGATGTGACAAATGTTGCCACGGCATATGCCAGCAGCGTACGCAGGGCCACTGCACCATCAGCCCAGGGAGCACCAGCCAGAGCCAGGGCGGTGCCGCGAATGGCAATAATTAAGTTGGGTACAATCAAGGGAAAGGCCAGTACGGCAAACAGGGCACTCTTAAAGCTGGCCTTGGCGATGATCGCGGCCAGGATGGTTGTTGCCGTAGCCAGGCTGAGGCTGCCAGCCGCCAGGAGCGCAATAAATAGCCCGATGTTGCCGATTTCTACGCGCACAAACACAATAAACAGCAGGCTGGTAACGGCATCCAGGGCCACTAGCAGCACCAGATTAAACAGCAATTTGCCCAGGTAGACAGCCACTGGTGCGGCGGCAAGGCGCAGGGCCAACGCGGTGCGCGTCTCTTCTTCTTGCACAAAGCTGCGCGACAGGCCGTTTAAGGCTGCAAACAGCAGGGCGATCCAGAGCAGGGCTGATTGCAGCAGCAGCGTTTCGTCATCGCGCCGGGTACCCATGAACTGCGCCCCCAGACTGACGGCCACGGCAGAACTGGCGGCAAACAGCAGCAGGGCATTCAAAGCGTAGCGCGTGCGTAACTCACTCAACACATCTTTGACAAAGACGGCCCGCACTGCCACAAGACCCGCTTGTAGCGCAGAGGTGCGCGGCCTGACGGTCATTGTGGCCGAGTCGGGTGACGTCTGTGTGGTTTCCGAGTGTCTGACCATGGGGCGATGTTCGTTCTTCTATCTGGCGGATTGCAGCGTCAAGACATAGTCGCCAAAGCTTAGTTCACGTGGGTCATTGGTAGCGATGACGGTGATACCCACTGCACGTTGTTCCTGAATAATCTGAGCGACCACAGCCGCGCCGCGCTCGTCCAGCGTAACGGTTGGTTCGTCGAGCAAGAGTACAGGTGGCATATGCAGCAAAGCATAGGCATAGCGCAGACGTTGTTGCATACCAGAAGAGTAAACGGCTACCCGGTCGTCACCGCGCCCGGCCAGTCCCACTCGTTTGAGCAGGGCATCAATGTGTGAGTTGTTCAGATGTATGCCGCGTACGGTGGCGAAAAAGCGTAGATTCTCGTGTGCGGTCAACTCACGATATAGGGTCAGGTCTGGTGCAACCCATCCTAGCAGGTGGCGGGCCTCGCGGGGAGTATAGCTGGTATCAATTGTGTGATAGAGCACCGTGCCGCCGGATGCCTGTTGCAAGCCACTGAGCAGGCGCAACAGCGTACTCTTGCCACTGCCATTGCTACCGCTGACCACCAGTGTTTCGCCGAATTGTATGTTCAGCGAGATGCCGCGCAGTACGGTACGGGCGCCGTAGTGAGCGGATAGATCAGCTATCTCCAGACAGAGTGTCGACACGGTTTATCCTGCATTCAGCCTGAGCAGTGGGAGAACATGCGACAGTATACCCGGTCTGAGGGGCAATTTCAAGCGCGGCGGAAAGTGGGTTAGGGCTGCGTCAAAGTCCGTGTTCGGAGTAACTATTCACAATCGGGGAAAACCATTCACTACGGAGACACGGAGGCACGGAGGATCGCTCGTTCTGGGGCTGCCCCTGTCGTAGCCAGATCTGTATCGCTGCGCACGGATCATCTGGCAATCCCGCGATCGTGAACAATTATATGTGATCAGGCGTCATCTCGTGTGCCAGTGGCATGAATGTGCGTTCCAGTTGCGCATACGCCTGCGCTATCTGTGCATGCAATTGCTGCTGGCGTCTCCGCGAGAAGTTTGTAGACAGAACCTGCTGCATAATATGGTAGGTAAATTCATATTCCGCTTCGTCAGGCAGCATAGATGCGCATGCCTCGCGGATCAAATGATATTCCAGCAACAACTCCAGTGCGCGATGGAACTCTGTGCCTGTCAGCCCAGCGGCTCGTTCCAGTACCTGGAGATCGAAGTGCCGACCAATTGCCGCCGCTACATCCAGCACTGTGCATGCGTAGGACGGCAAGACCTGTATCTCCCGCTGGATCATAGCCTGGACACCTGCTGGAACTGGCACTGTCTGATGAGTCAACTGGTGGGTATCCAGGTAAAACCCTGTGTTGTTCCTATATAAGATGTTACGCTGCTGGAGTTCCTGAAGAAACTGCGCCAGAATAAAGGCATTGCCTTCAGAATACGTGTGCAGATATGTGGTCAACAGATCAGCCTGCGCGTGTGCCAACCCTGGCAGTTGCGCAACCAGTTGAGCGATTGCTGGCATATCCAGTGCTGGCAGGCAAAGGTGTGCCACCTGGCCGGATCGGGCTAGATCATATCGTAGTCGCAGCAGAGGTTGGTTTGTTTCTGGCAACGTTGCCTGGCATGTGCCCACCCACCAGATCGAACTGTGCTGCAGGCGGTCAGATAGATAACGCAGCACATCGATAGTTGCCGGGTCTGCATAGTGAAGATCATCAAGGAAAAAGGCAACTGATGCCTGGGTCGTAGTGACGAGTGCCTCAAGCGTGCGTGCAACGGCCTCAAAGAGCCGATGGCGGGTTGTATCATCTGTAGCAATAGGTAGCTTTGCCATATGGGGGTAGCGTTCGTGAATTTCGGGCAGAAGATGGGCCAGTTCAAGCAACCAACTCTCGGCCAGGAGATTAAAGACTGAAGGGGTGTTCTGCAACAGGCTGCGTAAGATTGCACTGATGGGGTGGTATGGTACGGCTTCCTCAAATGCAGCGCAGCGTGCGGTTAGCAACCGTGTCCCCAGGCCAGCAGTGTGACGCAACACCTCTTCAACCAGACGGGTTTTACCGCTACCGACTGGGCCCTCAATCAGGGTTAACCGACCGTGATGACAGCATGCAGCTTGCCACTGTTGAAAGAGCCAGGCATATTCTGTGCCCCGTCCGACAAATGGCAATCGCTCCAGATGATTCCAGGTGTTCGGTTGAATGCCAGGGGGCATTTCAGTTGCCCGTGAAGCATAATTGACATAATTGAATTGTCCACCAAGAATGTGTCGGTAGAGCGCCTTTGTCTCGTCAGAAGGCATAACACTCAGTTCATCCCTCAGCATTCGATAACAGATCTCATATTGGGCCAGCGCATGGCTGCGTTGACCAGTAAGGGCCAGAAGCAGCATCAACTGGCGATGGGATTCCTCGTGCCATGGTTCAATTTTCAGCAGGTGCCGGGTATAGTCAATGGCTACCGTAAATTCACCCCGGGTTGTATGGTATGCCGCAAGGGTGTAAAGTGCCTGGATAGATTGTTGGCGCAGATTCTCGCGCTGGATCAGCAGCCATTCATCAAACATGGGGGCGCCACGTATATGAAATCCTGCTAGCAGGTCGCCCTGGTAGACGGCGATGGCCTGTTGCAAGCTGGCAATGCTTGCTTGAGTCTGAACAGCCCCAATCGCCTGACATCCGGTCTGAAAATGGGTTACATCCAGGTAGCAGCCGGGCTGAGGGTTAAACGCGACGGTCTGACGAGTAATTGTCAGGTATGGTGCAATCAGTTGACGCAAATTAGTTAATGCGACACGCAAATTGGCCTGTGCTTTGGTTTCAGATCGATCACTCCAGAAGAGTGCGGCCAGTTTGCTTCGTGAGTAAACCTGGCTCGTCATGGCCAGGTAACAGAGCAGCGCCTGAGCTTTGCTTGATACAAATCCGGTAAGAGGAGTTTCATTGTAATGAATTGTGATCCCGCCCAGCAACTCGATCTTTAAATTCGTAACCATAACGGGATGTCCTCCCTCTACCTGACAGGGGTTACACGGTGGGCCTGCAAACTAGACGTCGGATCGGAGACAAAACCTGTTTTGCCTGCGACAGCGGGAGTGGTACTTTCGATCTTTTTCTCCAAAAATTTTCTCGTAGAGAAAATTTTTGGAGAAAAAGATCCATTTTCCACCCTGCCGGAGGCGAATAGTTGCCTTTGGATGGACGACTGCATACCTCCTCGGGGATACACAGTAGACTCGTATCACCTATAAAAATAGTAATGCTCCGTATCTAATCGCGCAATGATGCGAAGTCCTGTCATACAGTAAGCATAAAGATATGATTGATTCCTGATATGCGGGACTAAAGTACCAAAAAGCCTCGCCTGATGGCTCCTCCATGAACGATTGACTAGAACAGCCAGGTATGCCATTCATTGTGTGGCAAAGCGTCATCTGGCGTTTTACGCTGCATGAGTCCTTCCCCTATTTCACAATCAGGCATAAACGATACTCCTGACAGACAGCATAATTACTTAACGATCTTTTTGCGCTTGCTTGCTATGCTTGCCAGCATGTGTTTAATCAGCAGAGATGGTAAGGATAGAGACCATGCTAAAGCTGCCCTGCTACCAGATTTATCTGCTTCGCTGCTGGGAAGAACGCAGTGTACAAGGGCATATACCCTCAATCTGGCGGTACAGCCTGGAAGATTCGCAAACCGGGGAGCGTCATGGTTTTGCCGATATTGATGCTCTGCTAACGCATTTGCACGCCACATTGTTGCTGTTGTCACATGAGCCTGGTATTACGCATCATGCACCAGAATGATTTGTTAGCGCGAAAAAGCCCTGGGATAGAACAGACACGCACCCTTCAAGGTCGCGGAAAACCGTGTGAATCACCCCACCCCCCGGCCCCCGCCCCTGCAAGGGGCGGGGGAGTCGGACGGGGCGTCCTGGCGGCACACGCTCCGCGTGTGCCGCCAGGACGCCCCGTTTCCCCCCCTCTCCCTCAGGGAGAGGGGGGCAGGGGGGTGAGGGCGTTTGGTTAACCCAGGAGTTATTCGCGCTAACAATGATTTTTCTACCGGTAGAGAAGATCATGATGATCTTTTTACGTTTGAGCGTAGCCCGATCAACACTAAGCGATGTCAATCCACTCAAGGAGGTTGTCTTATGTCCGTGCAAGAGCACAACAAGCATGTTGTTACACGTATGTTAGAACTGGTCAACGGAGGCCAGTTCGATGCCCTGGATCAGGTATTTAACGCTGATTTTCTCGATCACGGCCCCAGTGCTGGTGCTGGCCTGGCCGGACTGCAACGTGGCCTGAATATGATGCATGGAGCGTTGCCTGATCTGCACTTCGGTGTTGATTACCTGGTCGCCGAGGAAAACATGGTGGTGATTGTTGGCTATCTCTCAGCCACGTTCACCGGCTCACCACTGTTCGGGGTAGCGTCCACGGGCAACCCGGCAAAGTGGCAGAGCATCATGTCGATGCGGGTGGTCGATGGCAAAATTGTGGAACGCTGGGTCAACGCTGATACCTGGGGCATGCTCCAGCAGACCGGTGTATTGGCCTCGGCGATGGGCGACTTTGTGCCACCGCTGGCCGCTAACCAGGCAAAGATGTCGGTCGCGGCTCAGAGTGCTACAGTCCAGGCGCAGAATAAGGCAACTGCGCGTGCTTTTATCGAACAGGTGTTGATCGGGCGTGACGTGAATGCAGCAAGCACATTTTTCGCACCGGGCGGTGGTTTGCGGGTAGGCGACAATCTGGTACTCCCCGATGTGATTGCGCCAGTGGCTGGTATGATCTACAGCGCATTTCCCGATTACAACGCCACAATAGAGTTTGCTGTGGCTGAGGGCGATGTAGCGGTTACGCGCATCGCTGAAACCGGTACCCACCAGGGCGATTATATGGGTGTGGCGGCAACTGGCAAAGAAGTGAAATGGTCAGAGTCACACTGTATGGTATTCAAAGATGGAAAAATCCAGGAACTCTGGATGCTGCCTGATGTGATGGCGGTGATGCAGCAATTGGGCGGATTTCATCCGCAGGTGCCGGTTCAACCGTAATCAGGACGTGCAGCAGGATTCGTGCTTATCTGATCGTGTAGGCGTCGGTTAGGGTGTGTTAGAGCCAATACCTTTCACATACAGCCGTAAGGAGAAGGAGTAAGTGAGATATGTCTACAGCAGACAATGAGACGATCATTCGGCGCTTTATCGAGGAATTCTGGAACCAGCGCAAATTTGATCTGGCGGATGAACTGATTCACGCCGACCATTTTAGCAGTAGCCTGGCATTGTTGCCCCGTGGGCCAGAGGGGATCAAGCTGATCGGTAGGATCGTGACCGACATCTTTCCCGATCTGCATCGCACCATTCAGGATATCTTCGCCGCTGGCGATAAAGTTGCCGCGCGCTGGGACAATAGTGGTACCCACCAGGGAACCTATATGAACGTGCCAGGAACTGGCAAACATGTTACATGGACGGAGCTATGTATTGCCCAGATCAAGGATGGCAAAATTGTCGAGAGTTGGTATCGTCCGGATGAATTGGGTCTGCTGAAGGAACTGGCCCCCGATGAACTGGCCTGGATCCATCTTTAAGAGCACTATTTTGTTCGCATGAATAAGCCCTGAGATAAAGCAGTTGCTCAGTCGTCAGGAAGGTAGAAACCTGGGGGAATCACCATCCCCCCCATTCCTTCAGGGGCGGACAGATACTATGTTCGGATAATACGCACCGCATTGGCATGCGATACTCTCCCTCCCCCAACATGGGCTATGTATTACCCACACGTTGGGGGCGCGGGGGCCCTCTCACGGGTAGGTTTTTTCCGTCGGGACGCGCTTCTGCGCGTCCGCAGGGCGTCCTGATGCGGCACACGTCCCCACGGACAGGCAGACGCCTGTCCCTACGGATGGCGTTCCAACGCCATCCGTCCAAAAACCTACTCCTGATAGGCGCGGGGGCCTCCGGCCCACGCAAAAAAAAGCGTTTTCGGTTTGTTTTGGCGGCTTTGCCGCCAAAACAAACCGAAAACGCTCTGATCCGGCGGGGCGCAGCCCCGCCGGTACCCGTGGAAAGTAAAAAGCTGCCTTCTCTACCGCTTCCTGATGCGGTAGAATTGTGGGTCATGTATAGCCCAACATGGGAGAGGGGGCCGAGGGGGAGGGCCACGCCGCGTCTGGATGGTCTATCCGCCTGTCGTACAAAGGTTCTGTCCGTCCTTCAACCCCCATTCCCCCCCTCTCCCTGAGCGGAAAGGGGAGGAAAAAAGGGCGCTAGAGCGCATGGCAATGCTGCACATACTGATTCAGTTGTTTGCCGCATCTCGACACCTAAAAACGTCTCTCAACCCCTATCTATAGGAGCGGAACGATGAAGATACTTATTATGATGAATCTGACGCCAGAGGCAACTCCGGAGAAGATTGTCCCACTATTTAATCAGGAAGCAGCGCGCTCGTGGGAACTGTACAAAGAGGGCTTTTTTCGCGATATGAACTTTCGTGCAGATCAACCGGGTGTGGTGAATATTGCCGAGTGCGAGAGTGTGGAAAAAGCGCGTGAAATTGTCAACACGCTGCCGTTAGCACAGGCTGGTTTTCTTTCCTTTGATATCATCCCGCTGCAATATGCATCCTGGCTGGAGAATCTCTGGAAACACTAGCCGCGACAAAAGCATAGGAGCATACTATGTTGAACCAATCTCCGGGCCGAGGAACGCTTATCGCACTCCTGTGGCTTATCGGGGGGATGCTCTCGCTGATATTGTTGCTGCAAGTCGCTGGCTCTGCTGGTCAGGCAACTGCAGCAGACTCGCTGCTGAATGAGGTGCGGGGGCGGCTTGCTTTTGCGACGAACCGCAATGCCAGCCAGGACAACCCGACGAACTATGATATCTATGCGATAGACGCCGATGGCAGCGAAGAGCAGCAGCTTACGACCGCTACCATATTCGACGGTTCACCAGCCTGGTCGCCCGACGGCACGCGGATTGCCTATAACAGCCTGGTCAATTTTAACTGGGATATCTATGTGATGGACGCTGACGGTGCGAATGTTACACAGATAACCAGTCGCGCAGACGTAGATTTTCACCCGACATGGTCGCCCGATGGTGGCAAGATCGCCTTCCAGTCGCGGCCAGCCACTGATCCATTCACCGAAACGGTCAACCTGGATATCTATGTTGTTGATGTGACAACGCTGGAGATTACACAACTTACCGACACTAGCGGGGAAGATTCGTCGCCGGACTGGTCGCCTGATGGTACACAGATTCTGTTTGTTTCGGCCCGCGATGGCAACGAGGAAATCTATGTGATGAACGCCGATGGCAGTAACCAGACGCGGCTGACAAATGCACAGGGCACTGACTATTTTCCGGACTGGTCGCATGACGGCAGCAGAATTGCCTTTGAGTCAGATCGGGATGGCGATAAGGAAATCTATGTAATGAATGCCAATGGGTTGAACACAACCCAGTTGACAACCAATGAGGCGGATGATGTAGGGGCGGAGTGGTCGCCCGATGGGAACTATATTGCCTTTGACTCGACCCGTGACGGCAATCGTGAGATCTATATCATGCGCACCGATGGCAGCGACCAGACACGTATTACTATGAATGATGCTGATGATGCTCTACCGGCCTGGACAGGCTCGCAAAGCCTGGTCTATCTACCGCTTGTCCTCCGGTGAAAGGAAAACCGCTATGTTAGAGACACCGTCTGCTAGTAAGCTTGCCGAAACGGTCACTCCAACTACTGGCACAGAAGACGGGCCTGTAACCGTTATTCTCAGGCGCAAGGCACAACCCGGACAAGAACAATCGTTTGAAACCTGGCTTGAAGGTATCACCCGTACGGCCCAGACATTTGCAGGACACCAGGGCGTGACGATTATGCGCCCGACCTCTCCTGCCAATCCGGAATATGTGGTTATTTTTCGCTTCAACACCTATGACAACTTACGCACGTGGGAAGAATCTGCGGTGCGGGCACAGTGGATCGAACAGGGCAAGACGCTGTTTGCCAGTGATCTGGAGCGTGAGAAAGTGCTGGATGATGCATTCTGGTATACACCAGAGTCAGTGATTCAGGCTGCCACCCCGACTGGCAAACCGCCAGCTTTCCGCCAGCCACCCCGTTACAAAATGGCGATTGTCACAATGCTGGCGATCTATCCGCTCATCGCCCTGGCGATTCCATTGGGGGCAGTTGTCCCTGGCCTGAGTGCATTGCCATTTCTGTTACGCCTGGCTGTCACGGTGATTATTATTGGCTTGCTGATGAGCTATCTGGTGATGCCATTTATGACGCGTCTATTTGCTGGCTGGCTTTTCCCCCGCCCACGGTAGGGCTATTGGCATCAAACCGCCGGAAGCGCAGCGGAATCTCTCGCATAAGAGGACGCAAGCATGGCTTGTGTCCTCCATACTCACTCCCGATGAGGAAGTTGCGTAATGGACATAGATACATAAGGAGATGAGGCAGTCCTATGAGTCAACAACAAACCTTCGATTATATTATTGTCGGTAGTGGTGCCTCTGGTGCAGTTGTGGCGAACCGGCTGAGCCAGGATGCCGATGTCCGGGTATTGCTGCTAGAGGCTGGTCCGCCGGATGAATATGAAGATGTACGTAACGTCACGGGCTTCACAAAGCTCTGGGGCAGCGATCTGGATTGGAAGATCAAGACGACCGAGCAGCCTGGGCTGAATGGGCGTGCGCTGATGATCACCCAGGGCAATCTGCTTGGCGGCAGTTCACAGCTTCATGCCATGATGTATGTGCGTGGATGCCATCTGGATTATGACCAGTGGTGCGCTTCTGGTGCTGATGGATGGAGCTACACCGATGTGCTGCCTCATCTCAAGGCCATTGAAGACTACGAGGGGGGGGCATCTGAGTATCGCGGGGCTGGCGGTGGACTGCATATTCGCACGGGCTATGATCCTAATGCAGTTTCAGAACCGTTCTTGAATGCCGCGGTTGAACTGGGCTTTGAAGGCCCCCACAGTGACTACAATGGCCCGCGCAACGAGAATATGGTTGGGCCATTACAGTTTTCGATTACGCCAGACGGACGGCGGGGCAGTTCTGTTGAGGGTTTTCTGCGTCCGATAAGTCAGCGCACCAATCTGGTGATCGAGACCAATGCGCCAGTTTCAAAGGTACTGTTCGAAGGCAAACGAGCGGTTGGTGTGGCCTATATGCAGAATGGTCAGCCACAGCAAGCGCGTGCCGAGCGTGAGGTCATTATCAGCGCCGGAACCTTCTTTTCACCAAAGCTGCTGATGCTCTCGGGCATTGGGCCAGCGGAACAACTCAAAGCTCACGACATCCCTGTGCTGGTGGATCTGCCCGGAGTAGGGCAGAACTTACAGGATCACATGCAACTGGCTGTGATCTATGGCTCAAAGGTTGCTGTACCCACAACTGAGACACTCTGTGGGAACATCCTCTTCACGCGCACTCGTGCTGGTATGGACACAGCCAGCCCGGATCTGCAGATCATCTTCAGTCCGACAGTGCCTGGCCCGCTTGCCCAGGCAATGCAGTTCCCGCGACCAGTCTGTATCTTTGTCAACATTCTGGTGCGGCCCTTCAGCCGGGGCGAAGTACGGTTGCGTTCGGCTAACCCGCAGGATCTGCCGATTGTCAATCCTAACTATCTTCAGGCTGATGCCGATGTACAGACGCTGGTATCAGCGGTGAAGCTCTGTCGAGAACTGGCCAGCACAGAAGCCTTTGCCGTAGTGAACGATGGTGAGCTTGTTCCGGGCGAAGGTACAGATCTGGTAGAGTATGTGCGCAACCAGGCCAGCACGCTCTGGCATCCAGCGGGCACCTGCAAGATTGGCCGCGATATGCTGTCGGTAGTTGATCCGCACCTGCGCGTATATGGCGTCGAAGGGCTACGCGTAGCAGACGCATCGGTTATGCCTACCGTAACAGCTGGCAATACCAACGCACCCTGCGCTATGATTGGCGATAAGGCTGCCAGGATGATTTTAACGTAAAAATAGCCGATGAGAATGTTGCCGGTCTGGTGTGGCGGCAAAGCCGCCACACCAGACCGACAACACCTTATTAGTTATCCATGCGCCAGAGCGCACATGGTTGGGATGAAAATAGGAGAGACGACCGGCCGGTCGCCCCTCCTATTTTTACATCAGAACTGACCATCCCCATACCAATGGCCTCATCACATTACTTCGGTGCTGCCCCCAGCGCCTGACTATCCTCAGAGTGACTACCGCCGCTATCGTATCCCATTTTAATCCAGCCACGTTTGATCGCATAGATCACAGCCATCGTGCGGTCGTTCACCTGCAACTTCGACAGAATAGAGGTAATATGATTTTTCACCGTCTGCCCGCTGATACTCAACTCGTTGGCAATTTCCTTATTGGAAAGCCCCCGTGCGATACAGTCGAGTATCTCAATTTCCCGACTGGTAAGCGGCGCAAACAGTGCGCTAGTCTGCTCATCCTCTGAAGCAGCCAGCTCGCGGAACTGATGCAGCACTCGTGTTGCCACATGCGGTTTAGCCAGCACACTATCGTTGATCAAATACTTGCCACGCGCAACCTCGCGGATATAGTACAGCAAGTCATCGGGATGCACATCCTTGGAAGAATAAGCGGCTGCCCCTACTTTGATTGCCTGAAACAGTTGCTCATCATCTTCATACACACTCAACACAATGATACCAATGCGCGGTTCCCGCCGTTTAATTACCCTGGCAACTTCCAGGCCATTCAGTCCAGGCAGATTGATATCCACCAGCACGACATCAGGAATGAGTCGTTCGGTCAGCTTAATCGCCTCCTGGCCATTCTCTGCTTCTCCCACCACTTCCATATCTTCCGCATCCTCCAGACTCCATCGAATGCCCTGGCGGAACAGTGGATGGTCATCGATAATCAACACCTTCACTTTAGCAGCCATGGCTGTTTTTTTCCTCTGCACTAAGAGCTTGCGGACAAGTAGGGGCAATCTTATGCACTGTGTTCCATCGGCGGCAGTGGTAGTGTCACCGACACTTCAGTACCCTGCCCGGGATGCGAGAACACTACAAAACGCGCTCCAATCAACTCGGCCCGCTCACGCATGCTGGTCAGTCCCCAACTCTCGCGTCCGGCCCGGCGTGCTACATCGTGTGGGTCAAAGCCAGGACCATCATCGCGAATGGTCAGATGAATCATGCCCTGCCGATTCGTTAATAGCACACGTACTGCGGCATTTCGAGCATGCTTATGCGCATTCTGCAGAGCCTCCTGGACGATACGATATAAGACGATTTCTATCTCGTTGGCGAGACGAGGCAGGTTGTCTGCCTCGACCGTAACCTGTGTGTTGTAGGCTTCACTATAACGCCGCACATAGTCCTGAATGGTTGTCACCAGGCCCTGTTCGGCGAGACGCCCTGGGCGCAGGTCGGCAATCGTATTGCGCACTTCACGCAACCCCTCGCGGGTGGCATCACGTAGACGGCTCAACATCAAACCTAGCCGGTCAAGCCGCTCGTTCTGCAAAAGGGTGCCACATTGCTCCAGGCCCATCAGGGTATTAGCCAGCACCTGAGCCGGCCCATCATGAATCTCGCGCGCCAGGCGCACTCGTTCTTCTTCGCGCCCGGTGATCACCTGCGCCCGTAGTGCCTGATCCCACGGATCTGCTGGCTTACCATCGTGACCGCCGTCCAATGTGGCACTACTCATATCGATCTGGCGCACAAGCTGATCAAGTTGTTTCAGTGACCGGCGTGCCTGATCAATCTGTTGTGCCAGCGTTTCATAGTGCTGGCGTAATTCTTGTTCACGGATGGCCAGCGTCCTGGCCGTAGGCAAATTGCGCTCAGTCGCAAAACGATACTGCGTGGTTGTCTCATCCAGGTTGCGTTCTACTTGACGTAACTGGATTGTCAGATCCTCGCAACGCTGCTGCCCAGCCTTTACCAGCGTGCGCAACTGATCCAGTTGTGTCGTTACAACAGTATGCGCCTGCTCTAGTAAATCTGGTGAGCTATCGCCCACTATCGGCTCCCTCTGTGTGTTTGTCTGTGATCAGGTAGTCAGATAGCCCGCATGTTGCATAACACAGCGTCAGATTGTTCGCCACCAGGCAAGCTTGCCGGTATCGAGTGATTATCTGTTGGATCAGTGTAGCAAACCGGATCGGCTATCCATAACAGGGGATACCCATCCCAGTAGCAAAAATTGACATGTAGGTAGTCTGAGATCGTTTATTAGTATAGCATATGCCTTCGTGAAACAGCAATAGATGATGTTCATAACATTGTTGTTAGATAGACCACCATCTTGCCCAATGGGGTATAGGGTATCTTACAGGGGTAGGTTTTTTCGCTGATGCCGGTGCCAGGCTGGATACTCCATCCCCCTACTGCCTCTCCTTTGCAGCTGCGCCGCACACCAGTGTGCAAGAACGTGTACATATGTGTGCGCTGCGTGGTATAAAACAAGCTCTTATCAAGAGAAGGGTATAGATTGCTACCGGTACTCTAGAAACGTGCGCATGAAATCAAAAAGTGTCGTATAATAGCAAGGGCATCTAGCATAATAAAATATACATCTGCCGTTTTCCTCACTATGACGCCTTTCCCACCATTAGTGCTTCTTTTTCAATTCGTTTGCCATGGCCATTGTGTCCATGGACACAATGAAAAGGCAGCGCAACAAGGCAAGATGTCTATTCTTCCCGAAGGCATAGCTTGTATTTTCTAGTTTATACTTTTTTATGTAGTTCAGACTCTGTTCTACACCGGTCTATATGGAGATTATGTTATGGCTGATGTTATTCCATTGACCCCGGCTCATACGGACGAAAAGGGTACACAGGAGCCATTTAAAGTAGGGACTTGCAAACTGCATCCGCAGACGATGTGCCCTGCTTTTGGTGCATTGCGTGTGCTGGCGCGCATTGAAGGCGCACAGCCAGCTATGATTACGGATACAGGCTGCCTGTATGGGTTGACCTTTGTCACCCACTTTTATGCTGCACGCAAGAGCATCGTTGCCCCGGTTCTGGGTACCGCCGAACTCTCTAGCGGCAAAGTTCAAGAGGCGGCCAACGCGGCCATCGCCGAGGCGGCCAGCGAGCCGAATGTGAGTGTGATCCCGGTGATTTCGTTGTGTGTGGCCGAAACGGCTGGCCTGTCTGAAGAACTACTGCCCTCCGAGGTCGATGGCAAGCCCGTAGTGCTGGTGCGCGTGCCAGCCTATGCCATCCACTCGCATCCTGAAGCCAAGGATGTCGCCCTGGCGGCTGTGATGAAGCGCTTTATCGAGGTAGATGAGCCAACCGAAGAGAAGACGCTGGTGTTGCTGGGCGAGGTGTTTCCGGCTGATCCGCTGTTGATCGACGGCGTGCTGCGTAAGCTGGGCGCTCGTGTGCTGGTGACTCTGCCTGGTCGCCATGTTGACGAGCTACGCCTGGCTGGACGCGGCGCGGCAGTGGCGGCACTGCATCCCTTCTATCTCAATAGTCTGGCCTGCCTGCGTGAACGCGGTGTTACCGTGGTTGGTGGTGCGCCTATTGGTGCCGATGGCAGCGCCGCCTGGCTGCGTGCTGTGGGCGCTGCGCTTGACCTGGACGAAGATCTGGTTGAGCAGGTGTCCAGCGAAGAAGAGCAGAAGGCGCGCGATTTTCTGGCTACCCAGCCACTCAAGGGCGCTACCATTCTGGTGTCTGGCTACGAAGGCAACGAGATGCTCTATGCGCGCCTGTTGATCGAAGGTGGTGCGTATGTACCCTATGTTAGTACTAGCATCGGCCCCAGTATGCTCACCGCCAGCGACGAAGCCTGGCTGAAGTCTCATGGCACCGAGGCGGTTGTCTATCGCAAGGCCCTCGAGGATGATATGGATGCCATTAACCACTGGGACTTTGATCTGGTGATTGGTACAACCACAGTAGCAGCGTATGCCAAAGAACGTGGCATTCCATCGATCTACTATACTAATATGATCAGCGTGCGCCCGCTGTTCCTCGCTGGCGGTATGATCGCCAGTATCAGCGTGGCCCGCGAACTGCTCAACCGCAAACCTATCTATCAGCAGATGGTAGACTTCTTTCAGGATTAGGAGGCACGTATGTCGATTAGTTTGATCCGTGATATATCGGATACCAGTTCTTACTGGGGCGCCTCCTGGGTATTTGCATGCTTCCCAGATGTGCATATTGTCTGCGATGCGCCGATTGGCTGCTACAATTTGCTGGGTGTGGCCATTACCGACTATACCGACGCACTGCCCCATATGGCCAACCTTACCCCTACCAGCATCCGCGAAGAGGATGTAATCAACGGCACTGCGCCAGCGCTCAAGCGTACCATCGATGATTTGCGCACACGCGGCTATCTCGCCAATAAACATCTGATTGTTCTCAGCACAGCCGAGAGTGAAATGATCAGTGCCGATCATACAAAATACCTGGAAAAGCTCGATCCCTCGGCGCGTTTTTTCTGGAGCCAGTCGTTGGAGCAGGATGAGTGGATGGGGCGCGACCGGGCGCTGCTTTTTGCATGGGAACAATACGGCCAGCCTTATGCCGCCGCCCGGCAGCCCATCGCCCGGCGCGTCAACATCATTGGACCATCGCTTGGATGCTTTAATGCCCCCGCCGATCTGCACGAACTCAAACGCCTGATCACAGGCATCGGCGGCGAGATCAACCTGGTCTATCCCTATGAGGCCAGTATCGCCACCACGCCTGATCTGGCTGATGCTGCGGTCAATATCGTGCTCTACCGCGAGTTTGGCGAACCACTGGCTCAAGCGTTGGATCGGCCCTATCTCTTTGCGCCCTTCGGCGTACTGGGCACCACCCGCTTCCTGCGCGAACTCGGTACACTGCTCAACATTCCCCAGGAACAGGTAAAAGCCTTTATCGATCAAGAGAAACGCCAGACACTTCAGCCAGTCTGGGATCTGTGGCGTGGCCCGCAGAGCGACTGGTTTTCGGCGGTCGACTGCGCAATTGTAGCCGGGCGCAGCTATGTCGAAGGACTACGCAGCTTTCTGGGCGAAGAACTGGGCATGAAAATCGCCTGGTCATCTGGTCGTCCCCGCCAGGCCGATGAGATGGATAACATTGCCATACGCAAAAGTCTGCACAACCGCGCCCCCACCTTTGTGTTTGGCAGCATCAATGAGAAAATCTACCTGGCCGAAGCCAATGCCAAAGCCAGCTTCCTGATCCCGGCAGTCTTTCCCGGCCCGGTCGTACGCCGCACCACTGGCACACCTTTTATGGGCTATGCTGGCGCAGCCTATCTTATGCAGGAACTGATCAACCGCTTCTACGAAAGCGTCTTTAACTATCTCCCGGTTGAAACCATCAGCAAAGCATCTGGCCCACCCGCTGCCGTCAGCGCAAATGGCGGCGATGCAGCTACCAGAACCATGGCATGGAGCGACACAGCCACGCAACGACTTGACACCGCCCTGCAAAGCATGTCTTACCTGGCCCGCATCAGCGCCAGCCGCACACTACGCCTGACCGCTGAACAAACTGCCCGCGCCCGCAACCTGCCCGAAGTTACCCCCGACATCGTCGAAGAAGTGCTGGCCCAGCGGGGATAAAGCGGCGATAAAAGATCCGCATGGACAGGCGTCTGCCTGTCCGTGGGGACGTGTGCCGCATCAGGACGC
>RRYU01000039.1_pt1 | contig 29821 bp, 23 predicted proteins | sample 2162651 | NCBI WGS metagenome assembly RRYU01 (sample SAMN10267283, study PRJNA491782) | microbial mat metagenome | isolation source: biomat in the production well | place: Japan: Minami-Kanto gas field, natural gas well KTG3 | collected 2017-06 | reverse complement strand
CCCCCCTACAAGACAATGCCCTACTCCACAAAATGAAAAGAATAGATTGATAAGATAAGGAAAAACCCCTACATTTTGCCCTGTCAGGTGGGAATAGATTGGTAAGTTGTCCAAAACTTCCTCAACTCCTGGAGACCGCAACCCATGGACCCAAGAAAAAACCCCTTCGCACCTGGTGCGGGTACACCTCCGCCGGCCCTGGTCGGACGCGATGAGATCGTCACGGCTGCGGATATCGCCCTGCATCGAATCAGAAACGGGAGGCCCGAAAAAAGTCAGATGCTGCTCGGGCTGAGGGGCGTCGGCAAGACGGTGCTCCTTAACAAAATCGGAAGGATTGCGGAAGACCTCGGATACCTGAAGGTGAAACTCGAGGCGCCTGAAGGCCAACGCCTCGCGTCATACCTGGCACCCGCCCTAAAAAGCGTGCTGATTCAGTTGAGTCGCTCAGAGCAAGCCAAGGACCTTGCCTCTCAGGCGATGGGAGCACTCAGAGGGTTCGCAGGGGCCTTCCAGGTTTCCATTGGTGAGATCAAGTTGGAAGTCAAAGACGCTGAAGTAGCAGACAGCGGCAACCTGGAGATCGATCTGCCAGCACTTCTCATTTCAGTCGGAAAGGCGGCGCGTGCGGCTGAAGGGTCAGTGGTGCTATTGGTCGACGAGATTCAGTACCTGACCGAAGAGGATCTTCGAGCACTTATCGTGGCCTTCCACATGATCTCGCAGGAGGGATTGCCCGTGGTTCTATTCGGTGCCGGTCTACCACAGGTTGCAGGTCTGGCTGGAGAAGCGAAGTCGTATGCCGAGCGCCTTTTCGATTATCCGCATGTCGGGCCGCTTTCCAGCGATGCCGCTGAAGAAGCGATCTTGCGACCACTGCGGGATGAAGGAGTCGACATTGAACCCAAGGCGCTGACCAAGATTGTCGAAGTCACCGGCGGCTACCCGTACTTCCTGCAGGAATGGGGCAAACACGCCTGGCGGATCGCCGCCGACACTCCGATTGATGCGGACGATATCGAGAGAGCTAGTGCAGAAGCAACGGAAGCCTTGGACGAGAACTTCTTCCGGGTTCGGTTCGACCGACTTACGCCACGAGAACAGGACTACCTTCGTGCAATGGCTGAGTTGGGTCCTGACGCTCATCGATCTGGAGAAATCGCAAAGCTCCTGCACCGAAAGGTGGAGAGCCTCGGTCCACTTCGCAGTGGGCTGATCAGGAAGGGAATGATCTGGAGTCCCTCGCACGGAGACACCGCATTTACCGTTCCCCTGTTCGACGAGTTCATGAAACGAGAAATGCCGGACTGGGCACCACCCGAAGACAGTTAGCGCGAGGCTGATCGTGAAAGCCATACGCGGGGTGCGTACCGCCCTACTCGTGGAGTGCGTACTGTAGGGCCCGTCATGGCAATACCTGAACCGTCTCCTCCAAGATCGTATCGTCGGGTTGCTGGACGAGGATTCGGAGATCGCCTTCTTCGAAGGGTGTTAGTTCGACGGCCTCCTGGGTGAATCCGCAGCCACCGCAAGGCGGCATGGTGGAGTTGCCTTCCCAGTTTTTGAGATCGCCCCAGACGATGCAGACCATGTTCCCTTCGTTCAAGTCGATCTCGAAATGAGAGAAGCCGAGATTGTCGGCGTCGTAGAGTTCTTTCCAGGAATCCTCGCAGATGAAGGTGACGCGAAGGGTATCGGTGCTCGCGATCGCGTCGGGCAGGACGATCGAATCGACGGGAGCATGCACCGTGTCGACGACGACCCAATGACCTTCCTCATCGCTGCAACTCATGAGTGCTATTCCGAGGACCAGGATGGCTAGGAAGACCAATGCACCTATAAGAAGATTTCGAATCATGCAGCTTCCTCCTCAGTTGCACTATGACCCGTTCTGGCAAAGCATTTTGGCAATCCAGACCTTGCTGATCGACATCGTGGTGACCCTAAGCCGCTTCGTCAGCTGGAAGTGCATGTTAGAATGAAACAACCACCCTAACTAACTGCGAATCTCCTTGGAGCGGACTCTTTCTCAAGCGCTTCAGCCCAAATTTGGTCGGCTTGCTCTCGACTCATGGCTGCAGAAGCAACTAACTGCTCGACGAAGATTTGCGTGAGGTTCGCCAGTATGCAGAAGTAAGCCGCAATAACTCCTGGTAGCACAAGCGACTTTGACGGAGACCAACTGTCGTGGACAATGAACTCATCTGCCGCGAGAATGTAGCTCTTAAGAAGTGCCCTATATGTACGGTGAGTGAATTTGGACAAATCACGGTAGAACAGTCTCCGATTGTCTGAGAGCACCGTGCTCCCATGAGACTCCATCCAATCCCGAACAACTCGGTGTCCCGGAGATTGATTCTCGTACCACTTTGCGATGTGTTTGTTCGCGGCCTCAGCCCCAATGGCAAAAAAGAATGCGAGATCCGCAGTTTCTAGGGCGTCACGAAAAAGACGAGCCGCTGGTCGGTGACGCTTCTCGACGATCAACTCTCGCGCCTCCACGAGGCTGTCCAATGTGTCAACTCGCAGCATCCAAACTGCCTTCGACGCCGTACGGTCATCGCGCTTCCACCGCTTTTCGCGCGGATTGACTAGATCCCGGAGCTTCTCATGTACCACATAGCACTCTCGTGCGAACTGCTCTTGCGCGTCGTATTCATAGGGATTTCGATATGCCTCTTCAGGGTGTCTATCCCAAACGAAACTTGGCATGCTTGACTCATTTCCATTCTAACGTCGCGGATCAGCAGCCGAACGACAGTGAGGTCTGGCTACATCGACTTGTTTGGCTTTTCTCCACTACTATTCAACATTGGGCATGAGCGAGAAAAAACGCTCACACCTGCTTCTGATTTCTAAAACATCGTCAGTCCGGAAGACCTCAGTATGAATCTTCTCACACGACTGAGTTACACAGTCGATTGCGGTCTTCTCCCAAAGAAGAAGGCACGGCCACGTTGCTAGGACGGTAGCAAACGGTGCAGAACACCGATGATCTCTTAGTCTCTCGGATAAGTTTGATGTGAAGCCGACTTTGAACCGGCCAGTATCATGCTCCGGTTCGAGTTGGATCAGATAAAATACACCGCGATCGACTTGGAGCGTAGAAGCCGCCTCGCTTTCACCTCCATTGTCAGACTTGCCTGCTGCCATGTGACGGGCGATCAGTTCAAGATCATCCTTCGTAATGTACGAGATGGCTTGGTTTCTGTGTGCAGAGTTCGTTTGCTTGCTGGTGGATACACCAAGCCGCTTGATAATCTTGAATAGCTGCTGCTTGCGAGTGCCAAGTTGCGCAGCAGCATCGATTACGGATATGAGATTTTCATCCATTCTTCTGTGAGCCTAACGCCAAGTGTCTAGTTCTGAATAGCATGACCGTTCAGCCAGCGAAGCCACACATCTTTCTGAACTCACCTTACAAGTCCTGAAACCTATAGGCGAACTTGCTTTGAACATGATTGCGGTTAGGAGAAACCCACTATACAGAAATGACTATTCGAATATCAAGTCCAGGTTATTCCTGGTCGAACAATTTGAAATTACTTGTAATCGAGAAATACGATATGAAATCACGCCAAGACTAACGGGCCAACTCCTTGTACAGGCCCTCCGTGGCCTTGGCCACCGTGTCCCAACTGTAGTCGCTCAACGCGCGCCGGCGCGCCACCATGCCGGCCATCTGAACTTTTTCCGGACGCTCCAATAAGGCGCGCATCTTCTCGCGCAATGCTTCAACATTCTTTGTCTCGAAGCTGAAGCCCACGCCTTCCACCAATTCCAGATTCTCAGGGATGTCGCTGGAGAGCACGCAGCAGCCGTAGCTCATGGCTTCGAGCAAAGCGATCGAAAGCCCCTCGATCTCGCTGGGCTGGCAATAGAGGTAGCAGTTGCCGAAGAGTTCGTCCAGCGTTGCGCCGGTAACGAAACCCGTGAAGACGATGCGATCGTCGCCCTCGGCCAGTTTGTGAAGTTCGTCCACGTAGCGATCCGAGTGTAGACCTTCGCCGGCGATCACCAGCTTCATGTCGGTGCCCATGTCGCGGAAGGCCCTGATCAGATGGTGCGCACCCTTTTCGGGCGTCAGCCGAGCGATGAAAAAGACATAAGCCTTTTTCCTGAGTCCCCACTTCTCGGTGATCTCTTCGGGCAAGCGCTCGGGCGGCTCCTCGATACCGTTGGGGATGGCGTCCACGTCGGCGTGGAATTTCTCCTTATAGTATTCGCGCAAAACCTTGGACACCACGATGGTGCGATTGGGAAAGCGCACGCTGAATGTCTCGCACATTTTCAGATAGAAGCGCGCGAATCGATTCCACTTGGCGCGCTGCCAATCGAGCCCGTGCACGGTCACCACGGTTCTGTGACCGAAGAGCCGCGGAACCCAGGCGAAGATGCTCGGGCCTAGGGCGTGGTAGTGCACGATGCCGCGTTTGCGGAAGAGCACGTCCACGGTGGCCATGAAGGAATAGATCCAGGTGTCCAGGTGCTTGGTCTGCAAGGTTCGCAGCCGCCGTACGCGCACACCCTTGTATTCCTTCATGGGTGGCACATAGTAGCTGCGCGCATAGACTGTGATGTCCATGTGATCGGCCAGACGAGTGGCGATTTCCTCGATATGCCGCTCGATGCCGCCCTGCGTCGTAGGGATGCCTCGGGTGCCAATATGATAAACGTGAAGTGGAGCTTCGGACATTTTGCGATACCACCGCTTATTTGGATCAAGTAGGCTGGACTTTAGAAGGGGCTTTGGACGATGTCAATGAAACAGCTACCGGCTACCCGATACCGGCTACCTGCCGGAATGCCAGAGGATCTCACCACTGTGCTGCTTGGCTGGAGGCTGGCCGCTGGCGGCTGGGGGCTTTTATGAACACCCTCCTTCTTGGAATCGCCGGCTCCGGCAAGACCCACGAATGCATCAGGCGTGCCGAGGAGGCCCTGTCGTCGGGCAAGGAAGTGCTTTACCTCGTGCCCAACGGCGAAGAGGCCGCCCTGGTTCGCGCTCGTATTGTGGATAAATCCGCGCGCCGGGCCGCTTTCTTGCCGGGTATCCTGACCTTCGGAGCCCTGGTTCGCCGCAGCCTGGAGGCCTCTCGCCCCCAAGCCGCCTTTCGGGGAACCCTACAAAGACGCCTGGCTCTGGCCGAGCTGCTCAGGAGCCATCGCGGGAAACTGGGAAGCCTCGAGGAAAGCGCCAAGACCCCCGGATTCCCCGAAGTTCTCGACCGCCTGTTTTCCGAACTCATCGAGGGACAACTCAATTCCGACGATCTTCGCAGCCTCGCCGGACCTCGTCCTGCGGCACTGGCTGATCTCTTTGGGACCTATCTGAGCTCTCAATCCGAGCTGGGACCTTTCGATCCCGCCCCAGCCATGCACCGGGCTGCTGAAGATCTGGAAGTCAATCCGGAACTGCTGCCAGCCTCGCAGCTCTTGATCATCGACGGATTCAGCAATCTCAGCCCCCTGCAGCTTCGTTTGCTTGAGGTTCTCATGAGCCGGGCGGATCGAAGCTTGTTCAGTGTCTGCATGAATCCCGGCGATCTGCCTCTCACGCCTCGCGCTCCATTCGAGCGCCTGCATCGATTGGCGGCGAGCTTTGCACATCGAGAAAACTGGCAGGTGGAAAGTTTGGATGGCACTCCCCGCTACCAAACGGACTATCCCGCTCGGCTGGCTCGCGACCTCTTTCGCAAACTTCCGGGCGAGGCCAAGGAAGAAATTCCCGAAGATATCGCCTTGCTGGAGGCCGCCTCCCGCCGGGACGAAGCCGAAGCCATCGCGCGGGAGCTACAAGTGCTAATGGCCCACGGTGTCGATGCCGGTGGACTGGCCGTGCTCTATCGCGACGCCGATTTGGGAGACATCCTCGCCTCTACCTTCCTTCGCGCGGGGTTGCCCTTCATGAGCAGCCGCAAGCAAAGCCTGGCACGCACCGCCTTGGCGGGAGTGATCACGGCCATGCTCGAATGGCATGCCACAGGCGGCGATTCAGACCTTCCCCAAGGCCTGCGGGGAGCCTACCTGGGCGTCGATGATGAACTCCTCGTTCGCATGCAGGCCGAAGGTCGCCTTCGCGCCATTCCCCTGGAGGCATCCTGGGAAGATCTGTTCCAAGAGCATCGCAAGACGGAACCCGAAGGCGAATGGGCTTGGCTCGACTGGCGTGTCGCTCTACCTGGCGGAGCACTGGATGCCGGCGATTGGCTCGCGAAAGTCTTCCAGCCCTTGTGCACACTGTTATCGGAAAAGCTCACTCAAACCTTCAGGCAGGGTGAAGGTGGAAACCTGCCCCTGCTGGCCGGCGAGCTGCGCGATCTGGAGGATATTCTCGCCGCGGCCAAGGATCTGGTCGCCGCCCATGCCGGAAGTCCCCGTCAGTCCGTATCCGCCTGGCTGGCGGCCTTGAGCGCAGCTCTCGAAACGGTGGAGATCCGCCGGCCCGAAGGTGGCGAGGGCGGGGGCATCCTTTTGGGGAATCCCTTCGAGATGCGATTGCCCGAACTGGATACGGTATTCGTGGCGGGGCTCAGTCGCGGCAGTTTCCCGCCTCCACACAGGGAAGATCCGCTGCTGCGCGAAAACGAACGGCAAACGCTTAATCGGCGATTCGAGGAGAGCGGTCGTATTGCGCGGCTCACTCTTCGCGCCGATCGTCAGGCCGAAGAACGCTATCTCTTTTACATCGCGGCCACGCGGGCCTCGCGTCGTTTGGTTCTGAGCTGGTCGGTGCGCGATCTGGAAGGACGGGTCACTCCGCCATCCTTCTTTCTTGATGAGCTTGCTCGAATTGCGCCACTGCCTCCGGCGCGCTTCGTGCCGGGCAAGTCGCTGGACGAAAAGTTTGCGCGCCCCGTGGATCTTCGCGATCTGCTCAGGAATCTGCTGCTTGCTCGAAGCCGAGGACTTAGCCATCCCGAGTTGGACGAAGCGGAAAGCTTCCTTCGCGAGCAGGGCGAGGGGCATACTCTCGACGCCTTCTCCACGCCGAATCTCTTGGAAAGCCTGGACGATCATCCGCGGCTCGCGGAGCTTTTATCTCGATATCGAAAATTCAGCCCTACGGGCCTCGAGGCTTACGCCCACTGTCCCTATCGCTTTCTCATGGAGCGCATTCTCAGCTTGGAAGATGACGAGGATCTCGAAGCGGGTCCGAAGGAAGAGGGCTTGCTCTACCACAAGGTGCTCGAGCTTTTCTTCCGAGATTGGGATGGCAGCACGGAAACTGAAAACCTCGATCAGCGGCTGAAAACACTTTACCCCGAAGCGGTGGAAAGTCTGCTCGAAGGTGGCCAGGCCGCCTTCCAGTCGCGTGCCTTTCGCGTGGAGGATTCCCGCCGCATGAGAATTCTCTCCGGATTTCTCGAGCGCGATCTGACGCGCCTTGAAAAAACCGAGATGCGGCCGGATCCGAATTTGATCGAGAATTTCCTACAAGTGGATTCGGAGGCCATTCCCGGTGAGGGCGAGAAATTCAAGCTGCGAGGCTTCGTGGATCGTGTGGATCTGACTCGCGAAGGGCGGAGCCTGGTCGTCGATTACAAGCGCAGCAGTCGCAGTCTCGAAAAGGTCGACGTGGATAGGCCCATGAGTTTCCAGCTGCCTGTTTACGCCTGGAGTCTCGACAAGGATCGAACCTTGGGCGCAGCCTTCGCGGCCATCGGCGATCCTAAAAAACCATTGAGCGGTTACTACCGGAAAGATGCCGAAGCGGATACCCTGGAAAAATTGCTTTCGGGTAGTTGGCTCAGTTCCAAGGAATGGGATGCTTGGCTCGAGAAGGTGGCCCTTCGCATTCGAAGCCTGGTGGATGAAATCACTCGGGGTCGCTTCGATCCCCATCCCGCGGATGTGGGTGAAAATTGCCATCGATGTTCGGTGGAGCAACTCTGCCGATGGAGTGAAGGCGAAGCGCCGGTGAAGGGAGGCGGGAATGAGTAAAGTGAAGCTCAACGATGAGCAGAGTCCCGCCGTGGATCAACATGATCAGAGCCTTCTGCTTTCGGCGGGCGCGGGTAGTGGCAAGACCCGCGTGTTGGTGGAACGCTATCTGCGCATTTTGGAAGCCGGCGCATGGGATCCGAATTTGCCGGCGCGGCTACTGGCCATCACATTCACAGAACGCGCCGCCCAGGAAATGCGCGAGCGAATTTATCGAGAGGTGGCCGAGCGGGCGGCGGAAAGTAGTCCAGTGGAAGCCGAGCGCCTGGCCGAGCTGGGTCGTGAACTCGAGACCGCCCCCATCTCCACCATTCACGGTTTCTGCAGCAGATTGCTTCGGGAAAATGCCGCGGAGGCGGGGCTCGATCCGCGATTTCGCGTTCCCGACATGGTGGAGCTCCGCGAACTGGAAGACAGGGTTGTCGCAAATCTTCTCGCCGAGGAAAACATCGACCTCATGCTCCTCGCCGGCGAATTCGGATTGGAAAAATTGCGAGAAGGGCTGAAGGAGCATCGCGAGTTGCGGAGGAGTTTAGGAATCTCGGCGCGCACCGATGAAGATGCTGAGGCTCTCGCCGCCTCTCAGAAGGACGCTGTGCTCCATCTCATTCGCGAGCGCTGGACCACTTGGCAGAGGCAAGTTCCCGCACGCTTTGCCGAACTTTGTGATCATTTGCCGGGGGCTGTCCATCCCGCCGCCAAGCAGGCGGAAAAGATCGCGGAGGCCATGGCCATTTTGGCCCAGGCCGGAGATGAACTCGATGCCGACCTGCCGGCGCGACTTTCCGCCGCCATGTTCAGGTTCACCAGCAAGGGCAAGAACATCGACGACGAGGGCCGGCTCGCCGCCAAATGGGGAGTACTCAAGGAAGAGCTAATAGAGGCGGCCAAAACCTTGTTGCCGCTTTCGAATGCGGAGCCAAGTCCCAGGCCTCCGGGCATGCGCGCAGCGTTTTTCCGGCTACAGGCCGAATTGGATCGTCGTCTTCATCAGGGCATGCGCGAGCGCGCCTGGTTGGATTTTGAAGATCTGCAGTTGGTCGCGCTTCAAATGCTCGAAAAGGATCCTGCCCTTCGCGATCGATTGCGCGGGCAGTTCACGCAAATTCTCGTGGATGAAATGCAGGACACCAATCAGCTGCAGCTTCGGCTCATCCGTCAGTTGGCTCCCGAAGATGCGCCTTCCGGTCGCGCGCTATTTCTGGTGGGCGATCCAAGGCAGAGCATCTACGGATTTCGCAATGCCGATGTTGAAGTTTTCCGCGCCGAGGCCGCGCGCGCTCAAGAACGCGGCGAAAGCCGGAGCCTTAGCTACAACTATCGCAGCCATCCCGCCTTGCTCGATTTCTTCAACGCCTTTTTCCCTGAAGACGAATTCCCGGCCATGGCAAGTCCCGACAAAGCTGAGGGTCGGCCGAGGGTTCACATCCAACTGGCCGTTACCGGCGAGAACAACACCCAAACGGCGCGGCATCGCGCCGCAGAGGCCTTGGCCCATACGCTTCGCCAGGCCTACGATTCGGGGCTCGCCGTGAAAGATGGCGAGGGGCATCGCCCTCTGGATTGGAAAGACGTGGCCATCTTGGTGCGCAGCGGCAATGCCATCTCTCCCATCGTGCGCGCCCTCACTGCACAGGATATTCCCCACGAGGCTTCCGGCGGCAAGGAGTATTTCATTCGCCAGGAATTGCTCGACCTGGAAAATCTCATCGCGGCCCTGGACGATCCCTATCATCGATTCAAGCTGGCCCGAGGCCTTCGTAGTGAGGCTATCGGCTTGAGTCGTCGCGATCTTGTCGCGCTCATGTTGCCTGGTGAAAACGAAGCTGCGCAGCAAAGGCAAGGGCGCATCCTGTTGGATCGGCTTGCCGCCGCTGTCGATGGAAAACTTGGCCTCAGCGCTGATGGCCAAAGCAAAATTAATAGCTTCCTCAAACTCCGGCGGGAAATCGGTCCGCGCCTTCATCGTTTACCCATGCAGCAACTGCTCATGGAAGTGGTGCGCCTCAGCGGATTCGATTACCGCGCCGCAACGGGTCGCTACGGACTCAAGATGTTGCGCAATCTCCGCCAGTTGTCCGAATTGCTGGGCGAGTTGGAACGACATCGGCGCATGGCGGTGGGGGATTTCCTGGCTCACATGCAACGCATTCGCGAGATATCCCCCAAGCGCCAAGAGGCCTGGGTGCCCGAAGAGGGAGAATCTTTGGTGAAGATTCTCACCATCCATTCGGCCAAGGGTTTGGAATTCCCCCTGGTGGTGGTGGCCGATCTGGAGCGCGATCTCAGCAGCGTGCGCAGTCCCGACGACTTCGCCAGCCTGCGCCTTCCCACCGGCGCAGGCCATGACGCGATTTTAGGTCTTAACTGGCGCGATGGTCTTGGGGGAAAGCATCCTGATATTCTTCACACCTGGATTCGCGAAGCTTCCTCCAAGCGAGAGGCGGAGGAATCGCGGCGCTTGTTTTATGTGGCGGTCACCCGCGCTATGGACTACCTGATTCTTTCCGGTGTCATGCGCAAGAAGTCTCAAGAAGAGGCCGCCGAAGAATTCGCGGAAATGCCCAAGAAGGCTGGCGCGCATTTTCTAGCTGAATTGCGCCGCGGCCTGCACACAATGAATCCCGCGCTCTATTCCTTGCAGTGGATCCAGAGCGATTCCCCCTCGGAACTGGGCGACGCCCTCGGCCGACCTGCAGGGGAGACGAGCCCGGAGACTCACGCTCCGGAATGGGCGCCCATGGCCGCGAAAATTGAGCATCCCGCCGAGCTGGAATTGCCGGTCACTTCACTTTCCCTGCTGCACGCCTGTCCATTGCGCTGGGTTCTGGAGCGGCGATATTCCCTGGATGGATCAGCGCGCGGGTTGCCCGAGCCCTTCCATCCGCGGGAGGAGAAAAACGAGGACGGACCTTCCGGTGCCGCCTTCGGTACCGATCTTCACAGAATCTTGGAGCACTGGAATTTCAGTTCGCCCGCCGATCAAGCCTTCGCTGATGCCTGTCCTGCCGATCTGGATGAAGTTAGGCGCAGCGCTGCCCAAAAAACTCTACTCGACTTTTTCGGGGAGGAAAACATTTGGACGGAGCAGCGGCTTCCCGAAGGAGAGGACTTCCGCCGCGAGGAATCCTTCGTATTGAAACTCGATGGACTTCGCATCACAGGGAAGATCGATCTGCACTTCCAGTGGGAGGGCCAGCGTTTCCTGGTGGATTGGAAAAGCGATCGTGTGGACGATGCCACTATCCTCGATCGCATTCATCATCATCAGTTGCAGATGGCGCTCTATGCTTTGGCTTTGCGCGAGGCGGGTCATCCGGCATCGCGGGCTTTCATCGCCTTCCTGCGCGCGGGGCAGTTCCGCGAAGTGGATGTGGACGAGCGCCATCTCAAGTGGGCCGCAAAACTTGCCCTGAATCTCGCGCGAAGGGCTGCTGATCTCACGCGTCCAGGTCAGATTAGCGGCGGGCTGGAAAGCCTGCCCTCACCCAATGAGCCGCCCTGCCGGGGATGTCCCTGGCGAGAGGGGCCTTGCAGTCGGGCTTACCAAAAGGGTGAGCTTTCAAGCTGATGGCAAAATGCTTGCTTGTTCTTCCCGAGAAGTCCTAATAGTGTTTCAGAATAGCTACCGAAATGGAGATAAGATGAGGCTTGCGAACGTTTTAGGGATGGTGTTTCTCCTGCTGCCAGTTCTAGTCCTGGCTGATTTTACGCTGCTTGACGCGAATTTCGATGACAAAACCATCGACGCGCCCATCGGTACAGGTGGAGCCGCTTTAGGCGAGCCTGTCGATATCTCGGGTCCGATTGTCTCGACTGTGCGTGACACACCCTTTCTCTCCAATTGCCTAGAGATCCTAAAAGATGAGGATCTCTATAGTGCCGGTGCTCTCCGCTGGAATCTGGTCGGCGATGCCGATGTGGACATCGGTCACGTTTTGTTCGGGACAAACATCTATCACGATGTATTGGGCGACTATACGATCAGATTCAATGACGTTGGGGGTTATGCAAGGACCTTCGCCAATATCTATTGGCGCCTCGATGGCAATATCCGCTGTTCAGATACCAATGGTTACGTAGGTGTCATCGGAACCGCTGTGCAGGGCAGCATGCAGACTCTCACCATTGACTTTGACATGGAAAACGATACCTACACGGTAGAGCTCGATGGCAGTCCCGTCTTGGTGGACAGGGCCCATGGTGTGACTGATATGGGAATCGGCACGGTCTGGCTCTCCATGGATCATACATCTCCTCTGCATACGGAGTTCAGCATCGATAACATGCTTGTCACCGCCGACGAATACACGGCCACGGAAATCAGCACATTCTCGGAAGTGAAATCGAGCTACTAGACTTTCTGGACAGATTAAGGAGCGGCCCGTAGAGTATCGGGAACTCGCGCCGCTCATTTTTGTGAACGCCACATCCTCTAATCCGGATCGTCATGAAGACAATATTAGCCGCTATTCTATCTCTCATTCTTCTCGCCGGAAGCGCCCTGGGCGCTGGCGAATACCAGTCGGCCATGCTCATGGAGGCCCGAAGCGGGCAGATCCTCTTCGAGGACAATGCCGACGAGCCCTGGATTCCCGCCAGTGTGGTCAAACTCATGCTCCTGCTACTGGCCGATGAGGCCGTTCAGGATGGGCGCATGACTCCCGAGACCGTTCTCACCAGTTCCAAATACGCCAAGGGTATGGGCGGCAGTCAGGTCTACTTGGCGACGGGGGACGAGACGAGTTTCCAGAAACTCATCGAAGCGGTGGCCGTGGGATCGGCCAACGACGCGGCGGTGACCGTGGCCGAAGGTATCTTCGGAACGGTTCCCGCAACCCTTGTGGCCATGAACGAGAAGTGCGTCGAGTTGGGTATGGCGAATACCACCTATGCGAACGTTTCAGGTCTGCCGGAAAACGGTGGCAAGGCCGAGAACTACACCACGGCGCGCGATCAGGCCATCCTGGCGAGGGAAGTGGTGCTCAAGCACCCGGGCGTGCTCGAGTGGACGGGGAAAATCTACACGCGTTTTCGCAAGGGCCTCGACCTGGGCACCACCAACACCATGATGAAGGTTTACGAGGGCATGGATGGCCTCAAGACCGGCTATCATGTGAAGGGCAAGTCGAACCTCGTGGCTACGGCCGAGCGTGGAGGACGGCGTCTCATCGCCGTGGTACTCGGCGCACCCGGACCCAAGCAACGCAACGCTGAGATTGAGCGCTTGCTCGATTCGGGATTCAACGAATGGGCCATGCGCACCGCGCTTCGCAAGGGCGATGGCTTGGGTATCGAGTTCAAGGTGAAGCGCACCTGGCGCGGCAAAGTTCGCGTGGAAGCCGGTGCGGATCTGGTCTATCTGGCGCGGCCCGAAGACATTGCGCGTGTTAGCATCGAGCTCGAAGACTCCGACGATATCGCCGCGCCCTTCGACGCCGGCGAGGAAGTGGGGCGTATCGTTGTGAAGCTGGATGGTAAGATTCTCAGCTCGGTACCGGCCCTGGCCGGCAAGCGCATGCGGGCCTCATGGTTGAGTTGGCCCCGCCAAGGCTAATAGACCCTGGTATGGCGCTCGCCAATTCCCTACATTTAGCGAGAATTCCCTCAACCTGGAGCGTTCCCATGAAGATCTGGAAGATCCTTCCCCTGGCCCTGATTGCCTTTGCCCTCATCGCTACCGGCTGTGGCGAAAAGTCTGATGAAACCGCCAAGACCGAGGAAGCCGGCGAGGCCGAGCTGGCGGAAAGTCACGAAGGCGTGCAGTGGTTCGACTACGAAACCGGCATGGCCAAGGCCGCCGAAGAGAACAAATATGTGGTCATCGATTTTTGGACCACCTGGTGCCACTGGTGCAAGGTTCTCGACGACAAGACCTATTCGCAGGATATCGTCCAGCAGCGTCTGGCCGATAATTTCGTAGCTATCAAGGTGAATGCGGAAAGCCAGGATGCGCAGGGCACAAGTTCGGAAGCGCTCACAGGTGCGAATTTGGCTCGCAAGTACGGCGTGAACAGCTATCCCACCACCTGGTTCATCGATCCGGCGGGCGAGCCGATTAGTCCCCTGCCCGGTTTCGTGGAAGCGCCGCAGTTCGCGCGGGTGCTCGACTACGTTTCCACCGGCGCTTACAAGACACAGAATTTCCAGGAGTACATGGCGGCGGGTGAAGAGGGATAGTCTCGGTGCTTGGTCCACACGATTAGTCTCGTTTGTACCCGGGTATAGTGGCGTCACAAGTTTTCACCCTCGAGTTATCTCGGGGGTGTTTTTCTTGACAATGACGAAAACAGGGGTATGTTTTATGCATTGATTGCAGAAATTATACGCCTGTTTTCTGTATCAACGGCAGAATATGGACCCCTATTGAGGTGGGCTGCGATGAAAAGATTTGCTGAGAATAGTCTAACTGACTGGATGACATCCGATTACCGAAAGCCACTCGTAATTCGCGGGGCTCGGCAGGTAGGAAAGTCCACGCTAGTGAGATTATTCGCTGAGAATGAAGGGCTGACCCTCTTTGAGGTGGATCTTGAGCGCCATCCCGTGCTGAGAGAGGCCTTTGCGAGCAGGGATCTTCCGCGGATCCTTCGCGAATTGGAATTCCTTATCGGAAAGGGACCCATCAAGGGGGAAAAGGCGCTTCTCTTTCTGGATGAGCTGCAGGCGATTCCCGAAGCTATCCCAGTTCTGCGAGATTTCCACGAGGAGCGCCCTGATCTGGCGGTTATCGCGGCGGGCTCACTCTTGGAGTTCGTGCTTGCCGATGCAAAGTTCTCAATGCCGGTTGGGCGGATCGACTACCTTTACATGGAGCCGATGACCTTTGAGGAGTTTCTAGGGGCATTAGAGGAATCCGATCTCTTGGAGCTTCTGCAGACTTACGAACTCGAAGAGGTGTTTCCTCAGACCGCGCACTCTCGTTTGCTGAATCGCCTGAGGGACTACATCCTCGTTGGGGGAATGCCGGAAGCAGTGCTGCGCTACTCGGAGACGGGCGAGATCCGGTCCGCGCAGGAAGCGCATGCGTCCATTCTTCAAACCTATCGGGACGACTTCTCAAAGTATGCGACGAAAGCAGAACTTCGGCGTATCCAGAAGATCTATGATTTCGTACCGAAAGGAATCGGTGAAAAATTCAAGTACGTTCGAGTGGATGCCGGTGAACAATCGCGGGATCTTCGAAAGGCCTTGGATCTTCTCACGATGGCAAAAGTTGTTCGGCTTGCCTATCACACAGACGGAACAGGAATTCCCCTCGGAGCGACGATTAACGAAAAAGTCTTCAAGCCCTACTTCCTGGATGTCGGTCTCGTCAATGCGGCTTGCGGAGTTCAATGGATTCCCGATGAAGAGATCAGGTCGAAGCGTTTCATCAACGAGGGGAAGTTGGCGGAGCAGTTTGTTGTGCAGCACCTTCACACACTTGGATCACCAAACATGCCATCGCTGCTGACCTATTGGTTAAGAGAGGGAAGAAGCAACAATGCGGAACTTGATTTTCTCATACAGGTTGAGGGAGTTATTCTACCGGTCGAGATAAAGGCTGGAAAAGGTGGTGCGCTGAAATCACTCGGTGAATATGCAAAATTAAGAGAACCACAGTTGGCGTTGCGATTTGATCTGAATCCATCTAGCCAGATGACGATTGAACTACAAGCAATGAAAGGATCGCTTTCAGACAAGATACATTTCAGATTGCTGTCCTTACCACTTTACCTGGCAGGGCAGATGAGACGGATCTTTCACTTAAATCTACAATCGTCAATAGATCGATAAATCTTCATAACTGAACCAGTGTCGAACCTGTGTCCCCGATGGGATTGGGCCAAGAAGGATGTATGGATAGTCGGGGTGGCCACTAAAAACTACAACGAAGTGGTATGCGTTCCCCTCTGGCTCCCCAGGTCGTTGATTTGGTTCGCCCACGAGTTGATCCATCCCAGCAATGCAGAATACATCATGCATCATTTGCGGGTTGCTATACTCGCCGCTAACTAGCACCGCAAAAGTATCATCTTCTCGATGTTGGTCGAATAACTCAGACCACTCATCACGTGGAAGCTCATTGACATTCCACTCATCGAGACCACTAATAGATTGAAACATGGCCTCGGTTAGAGGTTTCTTCTTTGGCTTCTTCGGAAGTGTCATCGCGCCGCTATGGCCGCCGTAGCCAGCTCGGCGCCCTTGGCGAAGGCGGCGAGATTGCCATCCTCGGTGCCCTTGGGCACGCGGGATCGAATGACCTTCTCCCAGATAGCAGGGTCGAAATCGAGCTGAGCAGACAGCGCTCCGAGAAGCAGCACGCTCACCATTTTTTCGTTGCCGAGCTTGCGGCATTCGTCCAGTGCATCGATCTCGATTACCCTCTCAACGCGCTTGCCAAGTTCGCCCACGGGATCTTCCGGATAGGTGAACTTCTTGCCCGAAGCGATGGGGGGAATGATGGACTGGCGATTCACGATGACCACGCCGCCGGGCGCAACCAGGTGCGCCGCGCGCAGGGCCTCGGCCCTTTCGAAGGCCAGCATGACCTGGGCCTCGCCCTCGGGCACCATGGGGCTCCAGACCTTCTCACCGAAACGGACGTGGCTGGAAACGGTGCCGCCGCGCTGGCTCATGCCGTGCACTTCGCTTTGCTTGGTATCATGACCAGCTTCCATGGCCGCCTGTGCAAGAATGGCGCTGGCCAGGATTACGCCCTGTCCGCCGACTCCAACGATGAGCATGTTCTGGATCTCGCTCATACCGACACCTCCTCGCTCACAAGCATAATCGCATGGTCGTTGCAGGTCTGTGGACAGAGACCGCAGCCGGTGCATGTTTCAATGTCGATGACCGCGCGCTGGCGGCCTTCCGCCGTAAGCGTTCCGGTCAGCGAAATCGACGGGCAGCCGGTCTGCAAGCAGAGGCGACAGCCCGTGCAGGCATCTTCGATGATTTCGTAAGGCGTTTCCTTGATCTTATAGGGCATGAGCGCGCAGGGCGCTTCGGCCAAAATCACGCTGACGCCGACGTACTCCTGCGCCGCTTGCAGCGCGGCCTGCACATCTTCCAGGTCGTGGTTCATTACGTTTTCCACGTGCTCCACGCCGAGGGCGCGAACCAGCCCCTCGAGATCAACATCGAAGGCTTCTTCGCCCATGAGCGTGTGCCCGGTAGATGGATGCTCCTGCCCGCCGGTCATGGCCGTGATGCGATTGTCGAGAATGACCACGGTGATATTAGCTCTGTTGTATACTGCATCGAGCAGGCCGGTCATGCCGCTGTGCAGGAAGGTGCCGTCGCCGATGGTGGCGAAGATGGGCTTCTTGCCATCGGACACCTTGCTCGCACCGATGGCGTTACTAATGGACGCGCCCATGTCGAGGCAGGTATCCATGGCCGAAAGCGGAGGTAGAGCGCCCAAGGTATAGCAACCGATGTCGCCAAACACGTTTCCGCGCTGCTTCTTGAGTTCGAAGAAGACGCCGCGGTGGGGGCAACCGGGGCATAGCACCGGCGGTCGGGGCAGCACTTCAGCGCCTTCGGCAACTTCCGTGGTGCTATCGATCATGCCCTCACGCACAAGGCCCGCACCTAAACGACCCGGTGTGAGTTCGCCCAAGAGTCCCGTAACGTTTTTGCCTTCGCAAGAGATGCCCGCCGCCTTGAGCTGCTCTTCGAAGAAGGGATCCAATTCCTCGATCACCAGCAAGCGATCCACCTGGGACGCGAAATCGCGAATCTTCTCCAAAGGCAGGGGATAACTCATACCCAGCTTCAGGAAGCTCGCCTCGGGCAGCTTCTCTCGCGCCTGCACATAGGCGGCGCCAGCGCTGATCACGCCCAATTTCTTGTCGCCCCACTCGATGCGATTCAGGTCGCAGGTCTCGGCAAAAGCGCGCAGTTTATCCAAACGCTCTTCCACGTAGGCGTGACGCGGCCGCGCATGCCCAGGGACCATCACATACTTGAGAGGGTTCTTGGTGAAGCCGCGAATGGCCGGCTTCTGAGTTTCGCCAGCCTCCACGATTCCCTTGCTATGACTGATGCGCGTGGTCATGCGAAACAGCACCGGAACATCGAACTCTTCGCTGATGTCCATGCCCGTGGCGATGAAATCCTTCGCTTCCTGACTGTCGCTGGGCTCCAGCATGGGCAGCTTGGCAAAGCGCGCGAAGTGACGATTGTCCTGCTCGTTCTGGCTGCTGTGAAGTTCGGGATCATCGGCGGTCACCACCACCAAGCCACCCTCAACGCCCGTGTAGGCCAGAGTCATGAGCGGATCGGCCGCGACATTCAGCCCCACGTGCTTCTGCGTGCTCAGCGCGCGCGCACCGCTAAAGGCCGCACCGGCGGCCACTTCCAGGCCCACCTTTTCATTGGGCGACCACTGCACGTACATCTCGGGTACCATGCGAGCGATGGTCTCCAATATTTCCGTGCTCGGTGTGCCGGGATATCCCGCGCCCAAATGTACGCCGGCTTCCCGGCATCCCAGGGCCACGGCCTCGTTGCCCGATAGCAAATAGCGCAGCTTTTCTTCGGGCTTCTGCGACGCTTCCATCATTCTCCTCAGGAGTTCGATTCAACTCGGCTTTGGTAGTATGCGCCCAGCGCCAGGCTGAACAGGCGTGTTTCAGGGCTGTCGCTGCGCGATAGCAGCACGATGGGCACCTTCGCGCCCAAGACCAGACCGGCTACCTTGGCCTGGCGAAGTTGCAGCAGGGCCTTCACCACGAAATTGGTGGTGCTGATATTCGGCCCCAGAAAAATGTCGGTCTCGCCGGCCAAGCGGCTTTCGAGGCCCTTGATATCAGCGGCCTCATGAGAGAGCGCCACGTCCAGAGCCACAGGCCCTTCCATGAAGGCCTTACCCAGGGCACCGCCATTCACCCAATCTGCCAGCTCGCGCATTTCCACGGTTTCTGGAATGTCGGGGTTCACTTCCTCGGTGAGCGCGAGTCCCGCAATACGCGGTTCCTCGATTTCCAAGAGACGCGCGAGATCCACGGCATTGGCCAGAATGCTTTTCCGCGTTTCCAGATCCTGTACCAGGTTGATGCCGCCATCGGTGTGCAGCATGAAACGCGAATAGCTGGGGCTTTCGGTCACGGCCACATGGCTGAGCACGCGCCCGGCGCGCAGGCCCTTTTCCTTGTCCAGGGTCGCGCGTAGCAAGATGGCCGTGGGAACGCTGCCCTTCATGAGCAGCCCGGCGCGTCCTTCCCGCACTTCAGATACGGCGGCCTGGGCGAGAGCTTCGTCCTCGCCATCCACATCCACGAAAGTGCAGTGCTCCAAGGGCAACATGTGCTCAACACAAAGTTTGCGGATGGCTTGTTCCGGGCCCACCAGAACCGGCTTCACCAGATTGCGGCGCACGGCCTCACGCAAGGCCTCGATGACGCTAGCTTTCGCTGCACCAGCCACGGCCACACTGCGGGACGGTGCATTCTCCACCCGATGGAGAAGATCCTCGAAGCGGCGCACGGCGAAGCCGGGGTTTTCGGGACTGGGAGCATCCCAGTAGCTCCTGGCCTTTTCGCGGTTTTCCAAAACGCGGATGGCGCCCTGGGCCAGCGCTTCCATTTCGCGCTCGCCGGGGTAGTGAAAGACCGGGCCGAGATAGTCGATGTAGGGGCGCAGTTCCTGGAGCAGGAAATCGCTGCGGCTCATGCCGCCGGTTAAAATTACGCCTTCCACGCGGCCTTTGAGCGAGGCGGCCACAGCTCCGATTTCCTTGGCGATCTGATAGATCATGGCGCGAAAGGCGAAGGCGGCTTTTTCATCGCCACCCTCGGCGCGGCGCTCGATTTCCTTCAGGTCAGCGGTGCCCAGATAGCTCATGAGCCCCGCTTCGCCGGCCAGAAATTTCTCCAGCTGCCTGCGTTCGGCGCCAGGGGCAAAGGCCAGGTCGAGCAGTCCACGAATGGGAAGGGCGCCGGCGCGGTTGGCGGAGAAGGGCCCCATGCCGAGAAGCGCGTCGTTCACGTCGACAATGCGCCCGCCCTTCATGGCGGCTACGCTAATGCCTCCGCCCAGATGCGCGGCGACAAAGCGCGATTGTTCCAGCGGCTTGCCCACGCGGGCCGCGGCCAGTCGCGTGACGGCTTTCAGGCTGAGTGCGTGGCTGCGTCCGCTGCGTTCGATGCCTTTCACTCCGCTGATACGGGCGAGGGCATCGAGTTCATCCACGGTAACCGGGTCGACAACGTAGGCGGGAATGCCGCGGGCGTCGGCGGCGCGCCGGGCCAAAAGGCCGCCCAGCAGGCTGGCGTGCTCGCCATACTTGGCCGAGCGCAGATCTTCCAGCAGGCCGTCGTCGGCTTCGTAGGTTCCACCTTCCAGGGGCTTGAGCGGACCGCCGCGACCTACCACCGCATCGAGCTTGGGATCGCCTGCGCGGGCGAGGAAGTCGTCCAGAGCCTGTTCACGCAGGGGCAGCTGCTCGGCGATGGCCGAGAAAACCGCGAGTTCTTGCGCTGAGTGCTCAAGGTTTTCCTCGAGCTGCGGACCCTCTTCGCTGAAGAGAGCGATCTTGGTACTCGTGGAGCCGGGATTGATGACCAGGACGGTCGGCACGGGAGCCTCCATTGGGGAGCGAGACCTCTTGAATAACCACAAGTAACCCCTTCCGGGCTCGGTCGTCAATGGACGCTAAAGTCACTTATCGGAAGGGGTTTGCCGCCTCGCTGGAGCGAGTGAATTGCTTTGATATCAGCGCTTCAGCTCGATTTTGAACCAGTGCTCGAAGGGCTCGGGGCCTCCAGCTCCTTGGGGCGGGCCGCCTCGACCTCCCGATGCTGGTCCTCCGCCGCCTCCGGGCCTGCCGCCACCCATCCCTCCGGGCCTTCCTCCGCCGCCCATGCCGGCGGGCCGACCTTCGCCACGCTCGGGCCTCTCGGGCGCGGGTACCTCGATTCCCAGGGCGAAACTGTTGCCATCATCCAGGCCCAGAGCGAAGGAGCGTTCGGGTCCCTTCAATAGCGGGATGGCTGCTTCGTAGAAGAAGCGGCCCTTCTCCATGGATGCGGCCACCGACATTCCGTTAAGGGCTTCCACATCCATGGACCAGGACGAATTCTCGCTGCTTAGAAATTCCAGGGTTCCCAGCTGATCGGGAAATGACGCTTCCAAATGGTTCAATCGCTCCTCGGTGGAAGGCTCCTCGCCACCGCTTCTGGGGCCTGCCTTCCTATCTTGATCCTCGACCCCGCGTGGATAGCCCAGGCCGCGGGTCTTTTCATCCCCATTTTGGGTATCGAACCAGAGCCGGAGTCCCTGCCGGGCCACTTGCTCGCGAAAGGCCGTGTTGGCCGAGATGATGGCCAGATAAAGCATGTCGCCGTCGTTTTGAACGCCAAGGCTAAAGGGAGCGCCGTCCACGGCCTGGAGCTTACCGCTCCAGTCGGAGGGATCCCCATCGATAATCGCGGCGACGTCCGCGGTCTGGCTGGTCAGCGGAACGCTGCCTGCGCAGGCACTGAGGAGGGGCAAGACAAGCAGAATGGGTAGTGAAATGCGAAGAAGGCTCATGATTTTCACCTTGGGTTATGGAGCCAAGTTGAAAAGAGGGACAGTTCTCCCCGAGCTTTCGCGGCGCTTTGACAGCTTACGACGCTCAAAATCTTGGCTCAACCATCCTCCGCACCTGCTCGCAAGGGGCGATAGAATTCACGCCGCACTTCGTCGGCGAAGCGCTCGATTTGCTGATCCGGCACTTGCAAGTGCAGCAGGGCTTGGCGAGTTACCTCCAGGCCGGCCTCCATCGTGGGCAGCACTACCTCATGTACGCCAAGCTCGTGCAGATCCTCGGCAAGCTCCTCCGACTCGGCGCGGGCGACGATGTGCAACTCCGGCCTCAGCTGCCGCGCATGCTGGGCAATGGAGACCGCGACCATCGGCGAAGGTATTGTGATTAGAAGAACGCAGGCTCGGTCCAGGCCTGCCGCTTCCAGGACAAGCGGATGGGAGGCGTCGCCGTATATGACGGCAAGGCCGTTGGCCTGACAGGTCTCCAGACGGTGCTGGTCCAGTTCTATCACTACGAAGGGTAGACCCAAGCGTCGCAGCACCTCGGCCACCGCCTTTCCCATGTGACCGGCACCTGCCAGGACCACATGATCGTGCAGTTCCTGCCTGGCGATGTTGATCGTCAGCACGGGCTCTTCCTGGCGACGTTTCTTGATGAAGCTGTAGATGGGTGCCGTGGCTCGGGACACGAAAGGCGTCAGGAACATCGTGACCAGGGCAACGGCCATGATCGTCGAGTAGAGATCGCTACCAATGCTGCCCGAGGACACGCCCACCCGTCCGACTACGAAAGAAAACTCACCCGCCTGGAACATGGTAAGACCCAGCGCCAGCGGTACCACGTTTCGGTAACCGAAGGCTCGGCCCAAGCCCGAGAAGATTATGCCTTTGATCAAGGTAACTGCCAGGGCCAGGCCCAGGACCAGCAGAAGGTTTTCACGCAGGAAGATTGGATCAAGCAGCATCCCTACTGATGCGAAGAATAGCAGGCCGAAGATATCGCGCAGCGGGATGATGTCGCTCAAGGCCTGGTGCGCGTGGTCCGATTCGCTCAGCACCATGCCCGCCACGAATGCCCCGAATGCGAAGCTGAGGCCCACCTTGTAGGTGGCGTAGCCAATGCCGAGACCCAGTCCCACGACCGTCAGCAAAAAGAGTTCGCGTGAGTTCCAGCGGCTGACGCGGCGCATCAGCCAGGGAAACACGCGTGCACCGACCAGGATCATCAGCACCAGGAAAATCACCGAACGCAGGAGGGCCCAGCCCAGATCCGGTAAGCCTGAGCGCAGATCCGTCAGCTTGGGCAGAATGATCAACATGGGGACGACGGCCAGGTCCTGCACCAGAAGCATTCCGATCATCACCCGGCTGGAAAGGGTGCCCAGGCGTCCCTGGCTCTGAAGGGTTTTGAGAATGACCATGGTGCTGGATAGGGAAACGCAGGCGCCGAACCACACGGCATCGGTCCAATGCCAACCCAATGCGAGGCAAACTCCTGCGGCGATGCTCACGGTAAGCATGATCTGGATGGAAGTGCCCAGCAGCGCGATTTTCCTGACCGGCCGCAGTTCCTTGAGAGAGAACTCGATGCCCAGTGCGAACAGCAGCAGGGCGACGCCGATTTCCGCCAGCAATTCTATGTCGTGGGAATCATAGATGAGCACGCCGCCGGTCACCGGTCCGAGGATGATGCCGGCGAGGATGTAACCGAGGATCAAGGGTTGTTTCAGGCGTTGGGCGAGGAGGCCGCCCAGGAATCCGGCGGAGACGATGATTGCGACATCAGCAGCGATTCCCATAATACCCTCTATAGTGATTTCAGCAATTCAGTCGTTTTATTTTTTGTCTGCCGCTCGACGGTCGATTCTCTCAGTACATCGATCCATCATGTCGGAACTTCTATGGATATGCAAGATCCATGAGTCTTGTCGATTCTTCACATTGGTCCTTATGATCTGCGTTAGATTCTTGTCCCCTTTCCTGTCTTGGTATAGCGTGCTCAGGGTAAGGCGCAGTGATCGCCTGCAGGATGCCATTTTTCATCCAAGGAGATTTGAGTGATGCTCGAAGTTCTCGAACAGGGCCGAGGAGAACTGCTCCAGCCGCCCGATCTTGCCGCTTTCCGCGCATGGAACCGTGACAATAAATCCATGGCGCTGGAAGACAAGCTCATGACCGAAAAAGAAGCCGTCAGCAAATTCGTGAAGGGCGGCGACTATATCGGATTCGAACTCTACGGCACCTGCCGCGCGCCCCTGAACGTGGTGCGCGAAATCGTGCGCCAGGCGCCGAAAGATTTGCGCCTCGTGGGCCAAGGTCTGCAGGACGTGGATTTCCTCGTGGCGGCCGGCCTCGTGAAAGCCATGGATCTCACCTACGTGGGATACGAAGTGCACGGACTTTCACCGGTGCTTCGTCGTGCGGCGGAAAAACGCGGCCTCCAGCTGGTGGAGTGGAGTAACGCGGCCATCGCCTGGCGATTCAAGGCGGCGGCCATGGGCCTGCCCTTCCTGCCCATCAGCAGCATGCTCGGTACCGACACCTTCAACTACTCGGCCGGCAAGGTCGCCGAGTGCCCCTTCACGGGGAAGAAGGTCATGCTGCTGCCCGCGCTCATTCTCGACTGCGGCATCATCCATGTGCACAAGGCCGACAAGTACGGCAACTGCTTCCTCGAGGGTATCAGCGGTTTCGCGTTGGAGATGGCACGGGCCAGCAAGCGCGTGATCATCAGCGCCGAGGAAATTGTGGCCACCGATGAGTTCCGCACCTATCCCGACCGCAACGTGATTCCCTACTTCCTGGTGGACGCCGTGGTGCACGGACCCTTCGCCAGCCATCCCGGTGAAATGCCTTACCGCTACGGCCGCGATGAGCCCGCCATCATGGACTGGCTCAAGCTGGGCAAGGACGAGGAGGCGGTGGACGCCTATCTCAAGAAGCACTGCTACGACCTGGAAGATCACGCGGCCTATCTCGAAATGATCGGCGGCGAGGCCAAAATGGACGAACTGCGCAAAATCGCCGTGGGGAGGGAATAATGGCCAAGGAATACAACTCCAACGAACTGCTCATTTCCCTGTCGGCCCGTCTCATGGAAGATCGTTCCAGCGCCTTCATCGGAACCGGCGTGCCCATGTTGGCCGCGGCCCTGGCCAAGCGCCTCTACGCACCCGACCTGGTCAGCGTTTTCGAGTTTGGTGGCATCGGTTCCACACTGAAGTATCTGCCTCGCGGAGTGGGCGAATCGAAAACCTTCTACCGCGCTTTGGTGGCTGCAGGCATCTGCGATGTCATGGAAAGCGCTGCGAGAGGATTCGTGACCTACGGCTTCCTCGGTGGCGCGCAGATCGACATGTACGGCAACCTGAACAGCACGGTCATCGGTCCCCACGACAAACCCAAGGTGCGCATGCCGGGCAGCGGGGGCGGCAACGACGTGGGAAGCTTTTGCTGGAAGACCATCGCGGTGATGCGCCACGAGAAGACCCGCTTCATTCCCGAACTCGATTTCTACACCACGCCGGGATACCTCACCGGGCCCGGCGCCCGCGAGGAAGCGGGGCTATTCCCGGAAACCGGTCCCTATCGCGTGGTCACCAACCTCGCGACCCTGGGATACGACGAGGAAAGCTGCCGCATGAAGTTGCTGGCGCTGAACCCCGGCGTGGAATTGGAAGAGGTGGTGGAGAACACGGGCTTCGACTTGGTCATCCCCGCTGATATCGGGCGCAATGATCCGCCTACGGACGAGGAGCTTCGCGCGCTGCGGGAAGAAATCGATCCGGATGGGCTGTATATCTAGTCGCCAAAAAAAGGGCCGGCGGAATTTCGCCGGCCCTTCTTGTATCTAGGATAATTGCTTTCGCCCGCGCGATTGTCGCGGTGGTTCGCCGACGGTCTTGCCCTCGTCGAAATTGAATTCGGGGGCGTTCTCGTCGATCTGCGGCGGGCCATCCACCGGAAGGGTGAAGCTGAAGGTGCTTCCCTCGCCCGCACGACTTTCCACCCAGATTTCACCGCCGTGCAGATTCACGAAATGCCGCGCCAGGTCGAGACCGAGGCCGGTACCGTTTTCCATGAGCGCCATGGGATTGTCGCTACGGTGGAAACGATGGAAGACCTTTTCCAGATCCTGCTCGTTGATGCCAATGCCCGTATCGGAAACTTCCACCAGCACATTGTCGCCGCGCCTGAGGCAGCTGATCTCCACCTCGCCGCCCGCGTTGTTGTACTTCACGGCGTTGGTGAGCAGATTCCAGATCACCTGCTGAATGCGGAAGGCGTCCATGCGAACGCTGGGTAGGGACTGCCGCTCCCGCACGATGAGTTTGATGTCTTTCTTCTGGGCTCGCGCTTGAACGGTGCCGATGGCCTCGGCGACGACCTCGCTCATTTCCGCGCGCTGCAGGTTCAGCCGGTTCTGGCTGTCCTGGTTGGCGGAGAAATCCAGCAGATCCTCGATGAGTTGCTGAAGCTTGAGGCTCTGGTCGTAGACAACCTTGGTGAATTCCTCACGAACCTCGCCGGGCAGTTCACTGGTATTGAGCTGCTCGGAATAGGCGATGATGGAGGTCAGCGGAGTTTTGAGTTCGTGGCTCACCTTGGCGAGCACATCCAGCTTCTTCTTGCTCTCCTCGATCATGCGCAGATTGGATCGCCGCAGCTCGGTCATGACCTCGTTGCGCTGGCGCATATAGATGCCGGAGATGGCGTTCTTGCCCTTGTTGAGCAAGCGACTGAGGCGGCTCAGGTTGTCGTGGAGTAGCTCGGGCTCACTGCGCCGGGCGATTTCCTCCCAGATGAACTCGCCCATGAGGTCGAGCACCTGCTGCATCACTTCTATGGGATCGCCGTCCTTGGCTCCACGGTCGCCGGCGAAATCGATGAAGAAGGTGTAGAGGAAATCGTTCTCGTAGCGTAGCGACTGGAGGATGGGATCCAAATAACTCCAGGCCAGCTTATCGAGCTCGGCGCGGTCCATATCGCGGAAATGCCCATGCCCGGATTCCATGAGGGCATCGGCCATTTTCGCCTGGACTGCGGGCAGCGAATCTTCAAAAATTTCGAGCAAAGAGGCAGTTTTTGCCACGGTCGCTCCTGCTCAGCGGTTAGTATCCCTGAGGGCCCTCTTCGAGGGTGTCCCATGCTTCCTTCAAATTCCCCATCCTTCCCGGGAAAGACTCCCATCTCACGCGCACCGACCGCGCGCGCCGTCCCGGAAGGATGAGCTAGAAAGCGAGCAAAAAGCATGTCAGAACTTTCTCACATGGACGAGCGTGGACGCGCCCGCATGGTGGATGTGAGCGGTAAAACTTCAAGCGCTCGGAGTGCGCTGGCTCAAGGTCGTGTTGAGTTGAGCGAGGTCGCCTTCAAGGCTCTTATCGAGAACGCCGCGAGCAAAGGCGACGCCTTATCGGTGGCTCAGGTGGCGGGAATTCTTGCGGCCAAAAAGACGGGCGAACTGATTCCGCTCTGTCATCCACTACCGCTTTCCCATGTGGGCATTGATTTCGAGCTATTGCATGAGGAATGCACAGTCAAAGTTGTGGCTCGCGCCTCTTGCGAAGGTGCAACAGGTGTGGAAATGGAAGCGCTCACCGCCGTGAGCCTAGCCGCCCTCACTATTTACGATATGCTCAAGGCCCTGGACAAAAGCATCCGCATTACGGGCATCGAGCTACTGAAAAAAACAGGCGGAAAAAGCGGCCATTGGAAGCGGGAGAGTGCATGAGCGGACCCAGCAAAGTTTTTGTGAGTGTGGCCGAGGCCTTGGCCTTGATCGAAGCTCGCCTGCCATCGCCAGGTCGAATAACTGTGCCCTTATCTCAGGCTCAGGGCCGGATTCTGGCCGAGGAAATCACCGCCAAGGAATCCCTACCGGCCTTTTCCAATAGCGCCATGGACGGCTATGCCCTCAGGGCCGCCGAGGTCGCCGGCGCATCCGCTGAAAATCCCGTACTCCTTCCTTTGACGGGGGAGATCGCCGCAGGAGAACTGCCGCCGGCTGATTGGCCCGCGGGCAGCTGCCTGCGCATCCTCACCGGCGCGCCTGTTCCAGAGCATTGCGACGGTGTTGTGCCGGTGGAGGAGACCGAGGAAGTCGAAGGTGGCGTGCGTTTTTTCGCCGACCTTGCGGTCACCGGTGCGCACATTCGACCGGCGGGGCAAGATGTGATGGCTGGAGCTCGCCTGCTGGCTCCCGGTCACCTGATTGCATCGGCGGAAATCGCCCTGCTAGCAGCCCAGGGCATCACCGAAATTGAAGTCACCCGGCGGCCACGAGTGGGTTTCCTTGCCACCGGCGATGAACTGCTAGCACCCCATGATCCGCCGCGTCCCGGAGCCATTCGCAACAGCAACACGCCCATGATTCTGGCCATGCTCGCGGATCTTGGCATTGAAGGTGTGGATCTGGGTGTGGCTCCCGACAATGAGAAGTCTCTGGCCGCATTGCTCGAGCCAGCCCTGGCCGATGTGGACCTGCTGCTCAGCTCGGGCGGTGTTTCCGCAGGCCGCTATGATCTGGTGGGCAAGGTGCTCGAGGATCTCGGCGCCAAGTGGGTCTTCCATAAAATCGCCCAACAGCCGGGAAAACCCCTGGCCTTCCTCACCTGGAATGACAAGCCGGTTTTTGGATTGCCGGGAAATCCCGTATCGGGGTTTTTCACCTTCTGGTATTACGTGGCGCCTGCACTGCGCAAAATGATGGGACAGACCGACGCGCATCCCCGACACGTTCTTGCCAAGCTCAAGGGCACAATCGCCGGCAAGCCCGAGAAGTCCTTCTTCGGGCGGGCATTCACACGTTGGGTGGGGGATGCTTACGAGGCCGAGCCCCGGCCGCCCCATGGCAGCCACGTGCTGAGCACGCTAACTCAGGCCAACAGTTTTATCATTCTGCCTACGGGAACAGGCGAACTGGAAGATGGCGCTGAAGTGACGGTGGCCTTCTTCTAGGAGTCCAGTTCACCCTGAGGCAGTTCGGTGAGCACCGGCACGGGCTCTTCCGCGTCGAAATCCACTGCCACGCGTTCCACGCCATAGCCGCGCGCAATGAGCTCCAGGGTCTGACGGGCCGACTCTTCCACCTTGGAGCGTAGAGCCTTGGCCTGATCCACGGCCAGAAGCTGCACGTCTTCCTTGGCACGCTCTTTGAGCTGGTTCTTTACCTTCACGTCGAAACGATCACCGAGCACCTTGCTCAGCAAACCGGGCAGGGCCCAGGATAGCAGCTCGCCCTGTTGTTCATCGTAGAAGGACAGGTCTCGCAGGCGAATCTCGGGTTTTACCGGCGGCATGGTGATTCGATGCACACCATTCACTTCCCGAATGCCGAAAGCCGAGTCGCGAAGGTCGTAGCGAAAATCCACTTCGAACTCGAAGATCATGACCATTTTCTTGGATGCCAGCAGCCAGCTCCAATATTTCTCGCCGGATTCGCCGAAGCGATGATCCTCCGCGCTCACAATTTCCTTGGCCAAAATACGGAAGACCGACAGTTCCCCGATGGACTGCATCTGTTTGATTTGCCTGCCCAGGGAAATGCGCGTTTGCCGCGATGGCTTTCCACCCCGTCCGCGGCGCCACAAAATGGCGAAGGCCACGGCGATGACGAGTCCAAAAGCTAGGCCGAATCCGAATCCGCTCATGAGTTCTCCTAGAGCCGAAGAATAGTCGTTGTGGAGAAGGGTGTTAAGGATAAAGCCCTAACGGATATCTGAGGATAAACGAGCGGCAGCGTAGTTCACAAAAAAACCTGCAGGAGCTTCGCCGAGACGAAGACCCCCGCAGGAGGGTGAGAGAAAGTCCTAGTCTACGGGATGCCAGAATGGCCTGTCAAGACCCTCGGCTCAGGAACCTCGCGGCCAGTAGAGGATGCGCCCACAATTCTCGCAATGCTGGATTTTTTCCTGGTTCTCGGCGGACACAAAGGCCGAGGGAATCACCGCAAAGCAGCCCAGGCAGATATTCCCGGTCACGGGCACCACAGCCCGGCCCAGGCGCTTGACCGCGCGCTCGTAGCGGCTCAGAAGCACCTTATCTATGCCCGTGGCCAGCTCATCACGGGCGGCCTGCAGGTCTTCCTGGCCTCCCATGGCGAAGCCCATATTTTCGAGCTTCTTGGCGAGGGCCTTGTCTTTTGATTCCCGGATCATGTCGTCGAGATCCTGAAGGGCGACCAGACGTAGGAGATGTTCGCTCAAGGCTGTCATCTAGTCCTCCTCCAGGATTGCTTTGAATTCATCGAATTTCTTCAGGGCCATCAGCTTTTCGCGCGAGGCGTCATCGCGGATCAACTCGACCACCTGACCCAGCGCAGGCAGGTATCGGTTGTCCTTTTCCACGGGGGGGG
>RRYU01004077.1_pt1 | contig 29833 bp, 25 predicted proteins | sample 2162651 | NCBI WGS metagenome assembly RRYU01 (sample SAMN10267283, study PRJNA491782) | microbial mat metagenome | isolation source: biomat in the production well | place: Japan: Minami-Kanto gas field, natural gas well KTG3 | collected 2017-06 | reverse complement strand
CAGGGGTTTGACGGGCGGTCTTACCCGGTAACCGGCAAAGCTGCCGGCCGGCAACCCCCGCCGGGCCGCGACTATATGTCCCACCGCCTCGCTGCACTGGCGCCCCTGGCAGGGCCCCATGCCGCAGCGGGTGAGGAACTTCACTTGATTCGGATCATTGTGACCTGCATCCACGGCTGCCCGAATCCTCCCGGCGCTGATCTCCTCGCAGCGGCAGACAATAGTATCGTTTGGCACGTCGCTGAGCATGGACTGGGGCACCTGGAACAGCTTCCGTAGAAACGGGCGGATGTGGAGATCGTCCCGCAGCCAATGCTGGTCTTCGGCAGCCATCCGGTCCCGTTCCGCGGTATCGATCATTCCCAGGGTGCGCAGGGCCTCGTATCCCGACACGCAGCCGGCATGCCGGGCCGCCACCGCACCTCCGATACTTGCCCCGTCGCCTGCAATGGAGATACCGTCGACGCTGCTGTTTCCCCAGGTGTCAAGGACCGGCCTCCAGCATTGCTGTTCCGGGTCCCAGGCATGTTTACAGCCGGCGGCACGGCTTAGCTGGGTATGGGGGATGACGCCGAAATGCACCAGCAGGTGGTCCGCAGCGAGGGTCTCGCTACGCCCACCATGGGTGAAACCGAAGCTCTCCAGTCGCTTATCTCCCAGGGCGCGCAGATTCTTCACGCCCTTGAGCACACTTACGCCCCGGCGCTTCAGTTCCCACTCATAGCGCAACCCCTTGGTCACGTAATGATGGGCCAGCAGCGCCCGCGGCAGATGCGGCGCGGCATGCAGTACATGAGACCAGGACATGGTCTCCAGCAGGGCCTTTATCCGCACACCTGCCCGCTCCAACTGCCAACCCAGGAGCAGCAAAAGGGGGCCGGTGCCAACCAGGACCACCTCGCCCTCACACACCAGCCCATCGGTCTTGAGCAGGATCTGGGCCGCACCGGCGTACATGACCCCGGGCAGGGTCCAGCCGGGAAAAGGCACCGGCCGCTCCTGTGCGCCCGTGGCCAGCAGGATGTGGCGGGAGCTTGTCATGCGAGCCCTGCCCTGACACAACAGACCCATTTCCAGCCCTTGATTCAGGGACCAGACCTGGGTGCCAGGGTAATGCCGTGCGCCACTGCCACGGAAGCGTTGCAGCAGGGCATCTCCCGCTTGGTATTCTGCTCCCAGCAGCTCACGTCTTTGTGTCGGGGCCGCATCGATGTTGCGGTAGATTTGTCCTCCCAGGGATGGCTGCTCGTCCAGCAGGGCCACCGACAGACCCTGCTCAGCGGCCACGGAAGCGGCGGAGAGTCCCGCGGGGCCGGCGCCTATCACCACATAATCGAACTCAGGTTTCATTCCAGCGGCCCTTGTCCTCTACGGATCCGCATCCCCTCCACCACCTGTACCTGACAGGCCTGTTGATGGGCTAATCCATCGATTTCCACCAGGCATTCGAAGCACACCCCCATCATGCACAGGGGGCTGCGTGGCGCCCCGCTGACCGGGTGTGATCGAGTATGGGACAGTCCCGCGGCCAGCAGGGCGGCTGCCACGGTATCCCCTTCGGGAACCTGAAATTCCTTGCCTTCGATATTAATCCCTAACAGCCTGGGTGCGGGAGATTGCGGCAGACGGCGGAACTTAGGCATGGTGTTGTCGATACTGTTTGGAACGTGGGACTGGCGTTCTCTCATGATCCAGGGCGGAACTGAGGAAAAATAGTCCGTATGTCTCTTCTCGTACCTCGACTCCAGACTTTAACACGGCACTCATCCCTGGGCGGCGAAATGGCCCAGTAGACAACGTACCTTTTCCATCCCGGCACGCAGATTCTGCTCGATCTCCTTAAGGCTGATGACACCCTCGCTTTTACCGGCGGCCCAGTTGACTACCAGGGCGCAACAGGCGTAACACAGGTCCAGTTCGCGGGCCAGAGCGGCCTCGGGCATGCCGGTCATACCTACGATATCGCAACCGTCGCGCTCCAGCCGTTCTATTTCCCGCACGCTCTCCAGTCTTGGTCCCTGGGTTGCGCCATAGGTCGCCTTGTCTATGGTCGGCTCATTGAGTTGCGAAGCACAGTCCGCAAGCCGGTTGCGCAATCCGTCACAGTAGGGATAGGAAAAATCCACATGGGTGACTTGAGTGAGATCCTGCTCGAAATATGTGTGATACCTACTATAAGTATAGTCGATGATCTGATCGGGCAGCACCAGGCTCAGCGGCTCCATATCGGCACGAATGCCTCCCACAGAGGAAACTCCGATGACTTGTTCGACACCGATATGGTGCAGCGCCCAGATATTGGCGCGGTAGTTCACCATGTGCGGCGGAATGGTGTGGCCTGATCCATGGCGCGGCAGAAACACCACCTCCCGGTCGCCGAAAGCGCCATGGGTGATGGGTGCGGAGGGTTCGCCGTAGGGAGTATGCACCATCTCCCGGCGCAATACCTTGAGTGAGGAGATACTGGTGAAGCCGGAGCCGCCGATGATGGCCAGTTTTTTCATGTTCGGATTATCAGTGCTTTTGAATTCCAGGGTATCTGGGTATCAACCGGGCTGCAGATGTTCGTCGGCCACGGCATAGATGCCCGGCACGTTTCGCAGGTATTCCTTGTAATCCATGCCTGCGCCGAATACGTAACGGTCTTCCACCTGGAGTCCTATAAAGTCCGGACGGTACAGGCAATCACGTCCGCGCAGTTTCTCCGCCAACACCGCCGTGCAGACGCTGGCGGCTCCCTCGGCTCGGCAATGTTCAACGATCAGTTCCAGGGTGATGCCCTCATCGAATATATCGTCAATGATCAGCAGATGCTGGGCCTTGAGAGGCTGCACCGGATGACGCAACCATTTCAACTCGCCGCCGCGGGTGGCGCCCCTGTAGCGGCTGGCGTGTATATAGTCCAGACGCAGGGGAAAACTCAGGTGCCGCATGATCAGTGCGGTGGGAATCACGGCGCCGTTCATCACACACAATACCAGCGGGTCCTTGTCGCCGAGCACAGGGGTGATCTGCTGCGCCAGACAGATAGAGGCCTGTTCCACCTGTTCCGCACTGTGCAGGCACTCGGCCGTTGATTGCACTGCCTGGATGTGATCGGTCATAAGGTTCATTACCATTGGCTGTATATGTGGGCGCCTATTCCAATGCCAGCGGCAGTGTTTCAGCATTGTCCAGATCGGCAAGCAACCGCACCACCTGGTGCCAGCGGGGATTCAGATGCATCTGCCCCCGGTCTATGGACTTGCGGCCGTGCATGCGCGCCAGACGCAGTTGGGATGCGGGTTCATTGTAGCCGTTGAGGGCATCGAGTACTTCCACCGCACCAGGTCGGTTGTTGCATGCCAGCACCATGTCACAACCGGCGGCAATGGCGGCATGGGCGCGTTCGGCATAACTGCTACCCAAGTCAGCGGCCTGCATGCTCAGGTCGTCGCTGAAAATGACACCTTGGAAACCCAGTTCGCCGCGCAGTATGTCTTGCAGCCAGAAGCGGGAGAAGCCGGCAGGATAAGCGTCGATTGCGGAATAGAGCACATGGGCCGGCATCACCGCCTCCATGCCTGCATCAACCATGCGCTCGAAGGGCACCAGGTCCTGCAAGCGCAGATCGGCGATGGGGCGGAGGTCGCGTGGCAGCTCCAGGTGGGAATCCGCCTGTACCTGGCCGTGGCCGGGAAAATGCTTGCCCACCACCGCCATCCCGGCCTCGTGGGAGCCACTCATCCAGGCCATGGCAAGATCTGAGGCCGGTTCCGGCTCAGCGTCGAAGGATCGGTCGCCAATCACCTCACTGATACCGATATCCAGATCCAGTACCGGTGCGAAACTGAAATCCACCCCCACCGCCCGCAGTTCTGTAGCCATGAGCCAGGCGGTCTCCCGGCACAATCGCCTGCCCGATGCGGCGTCTTTGTGGTATGCGGTTCCGATACGCGCAGCGGCAGGCAGTTGGGTGAAACCTTCGCGGAAACGCTGTACCCGTCCTCCCTCCTGATCAACGGCGATCAGCAGATGGGGATCTCGCAGTTCATGGATCTGTGCACAGAGCCGGGCCAGCTGTTGTGGGTCGGAGTAATTACGAGAGAACAGGATTACGCCACCAGCCACGGGGTGGCGCAGCAGTTCACGTTCTTCCGTTTTCAGCTCCGTGCCCTCAAGATCGAGCATCAACGGGCCGATAGTCATGGTAGTAGCCTTGTGGCAATCGTGTGCTTCGGACCATACGCCCTGCCCCTGGACTTTTGCAACCCGGATGGAATACTGCCCATGTCTAGAATCATCACTGTCATCAGCCTGATTGGTCTGCTGTGCCTGAACTCGAGCGTCTCAGCCGATGGCGGGGGCACGGCGCAACCCGTTTATCACAATCTTTCTCCATCTCTGGTCGCCAATCTGGCCAGTGGTGCAAAGTACATTCGTTGTGATGTAGAACTCATGACCTTGAACCCGGAGCGCATGCCGGATATTGAACTGCATGCACCGGCCCTGCGCCATGCATTGCTCATGTTGTTTTCGCATCAGGATGGAGCCCAGTTGCAGACAGCGGAAGGAAAGTCGGCTCTGCTTCAGCAGTCGCTTGAGACCACACGCAGGGTAATGAAAGAGCAGAGCGGCGAGAGCAGTATCGATGAAGTGTTTTTTACTACCTACTTTGTGCAATAAATAATTGTTTTCTGCAAAATGTGCAGCTCAGCATGACCCGATCTGTACCAGCAGGCATCCCATGAAATAAAGAACCCCGCTGAAGCGGGGTCTTTGCTCATATTCTTGCCTTCTTCTCGATTCAGGCAGTTCCAAGTGTTTCAGGAGGCACACACGCCAGTACCGTGGCAGATTCGCTCGGGCTGCGATTAGCATGCCGACTCATGAAGGCTGTTCCTGCTTGTCGTATCACTGAAGACCATATGGGCAGTGTACCAAGCACATAAGCCAGCAGAACTACCCAGAGTGCCTGATATTGCGGCAGAAAGAATAATACCGGAATCACCGGCATCAGGATTAGTGTCCACTGTGCGAGCCCTGAAGTACGCATCTTGTCTTCCATTTTCCTAGTCTCTTGGTAGGGATTTTCCCTATATATTTCAGTAAAACTCAGACAGGGGCAAATAAAATCCTGTTATGCAGACATTAAATGCCTTGGACAATCTGTGTTTCGCCGGTCGTGCACCTGGGGTTCCGAGACTGTATGGCCTGTTGGCCGCAGAGACCAGGGAGTTGCTGCTACATACGATCGAATATGCCTCAACGCCAGTTGTGCCAAAGCACATAGGCACCCCAGGCAATGGCGGTAAGCATGAACAGCACCCCCAGTCCGTCAACCGCAGCGGCGATAACGTGACTGTAATCAAGCAGGCCCAGGTCTTTGAGGATATTGCTCCAGTCGTGGTAGCCGGGGCGGTCACGGCCGGTCACCCCACCGAGCAATAGCATTCGCCCATGCCGGGCATCGTAGACATAAGGGGCGAGATCCATCAGGCTTTGACTCAGCCACCACAGGCCAACCGATGCGCCGAAGGGGTCCCCGTGCCGCAGCAGTGCTCCCATGGCCACGGCGGGCATGATCACCTGGCCGAGACTGCCTCCCAGCACCGTCATAAATTCTCCGAGGGGTATGAACAGGATATGTCCGGCTTCGTGGAATACCAGGTTGACTCCATGCAGGAAGGATTGGTTGATGTCTGGCAGTCCATGCTCCAGCAACCGGTGATCCATCTGTATGAATTGCCAGCCCCATACGAGCAGGACAAACAGCAGTAACAGGCGTCCATATTTGATCCAGCGTTCCTGCGGCCTGTCATATTCGATAAGCGTGACAAGCAGGCGGGAAAAATCCCAGCCGCGGGTTCTAGGTGATTGGGACGTATCCACAGCCTGCCGATAGCGGTGTTTCAGCCACTTATCGAACAACAGGCCGCATCCGGGACACTGATTGTCCCGTGTGGTGTCAGTCGGTTTGCGCTTGTAGCCGCATTTCGGACAGCTCTTGTACATAGACGTTGAGAGATTATTACCAGAGATTCATGGATGGTATCTCGCCAAGCTCATGTAAATATAGGCTTGTTACAGGGGGGCATGGCAAGCACGGCTAAGGCTGTTATCTGCTGCCGCCTACACTAAAAGCGCACGTCAAGGCGGTCGCGCAGCCGATCGCCCAGCAGGTTGACTGCCAGCACCACCAGGCTGATGCTGATGCCCGGGGCCAGTACCAGGTGTGGCGCCACCAGCATGTAACCCGCCCCTTCTTTGATCATGCTGCCCCAGGATGCCTCCGGCGGCTGAACACCCAGACCGAGAAAGGACAGGCCTGCCTCGGCGATCACGACGTTGGCGACACCGAAGCTGGCTTCCACGATCAGGGGTGCGGCACACAGCGGCAACAGGTGGCGCAACAGGATACGCAAGCGGCCCGCACCAAGAGCCAGAGCCGCGCTCACGTGCTCGCGCTGCTTCAGACTGAGGACCTGTGCCCGCACCAGTCTGGCATACCCCACCCAGCCAACCACCGACAAGGCAATGACCAGATTGTCCAGTCCCGGTCCCATGACGCCGGCCAGGGCGATGGCCAGCAGGATACCGGGAAAGGCCAGGAATACATCGATAATGCGCACCAGCAGCAAATCGAGCCAACCCCCGGCATAACCTGCCAGGGCTCCGATCAGACTGCCGAAGAACAGGGACAGGGTGACCACGCCCACGGCCACCGCAAACGAGGTGTGTGCACCCATCAGCAGACGGTCCAGCACCGGACGGCCCAGATCGTCATTACCCAGCCAGGCGGTTTCATTGGGGCCATTCAGAATGACACCCAGATCAATCTGATCAGGTTGCAGGGCCAGTCCCGGAGCGATCAGGGCCATGCCGCCCCAAAGCCCCAAAATCAGCATCGGCAACCAGGCGGTAAGTGAGCGTATGCGAGGCATGAGCGTCATGCGCCGCCCAGCTTGACGCGTGGATCCACCCAGGCATAGAGCAGATCCGTAAGAGTATTGACCAGCACATAGCTCAGGCTGATCAACAGGACACAACCCTGCACCACCGGGTAATCCCGCTTGCGAATGGCGTCAATCAACAACGAGCCCAGCCCAGGCCAGTCGAATACCGTCTCGGTGATCACTGCCCCGCCCAGCAGATTACCCAGTTGCAATCCAGCCAGGGTGAGTACCGGCAGCCAGGCGTTGCGCAGGGCATGGCGCCACAGCAGGCTACCCTCGGAAAGGCCCTTGGCGCGGGCGGTGCGGATGAAGTCCTCGCCCATCACTTCGAGCAGGCTGCTTCGGACCATACGCGCCAGTACCGCCGCCAGGGCGGTGCCCAGTGTCAGGGTGGGCAGGATAAGGCTGTCCAGGCCATTGCTGCCGCTGACCGGCGTGAGCCCCAGCCACAGGGAAAAACACAATATGAGCAGGGGGCCGAGCCAGAAGTTCGGGATTGAGATGCCGATAAGGGAAAAAGCCATGGCACCGGTATCAGCCGCCCTGCCCTTGTGCCGCGCGGCCAGCAGACCCAGGGGCAGAGCCGTGCACAGGGCGAAGGTCAGGGCAGCCAGGGCCAGTTGCAGGGTCGCGGGCAGCCGCTCGGCCAACAGTTCTGCAACCGGACGGCGGCTGAACAGCGAATCGCCCAGATCCAATCGGGCCAGTCCTGTGAAGTAGTCAAGCAGTTGGGTGGCTACCGGTTTGTCCAGTCCCAGGGCATGACGCAGGGCCTGGCGATCCGCCGGACGGGCGGAATCGCCCAGCATCAGTTCCACCGGATCACCGGGCGTCAGGTGCAGCAGTAGAAACACCAGTAGGGCCACGCCCAGCACAACGGGCACGGCGCTCAACAACCGGCTGCCGAGGAATCGAATCAAGAGGGATGTCCGCCTTCCAGGATAAGCACCCGCATCCCGGCCCATACCCTGTCAAACAGGTCCAGCAAGTCCGGGTTGTGCATGCGGATACATCCATGTGAGCGAGGGACACCCATGGGTTCGCTGTCCGGGCAGCCGTGGATATAGATGAAGCGACGCAGGGTATCCACGGACCCACCCCGATTGCAGCCGGGTTGCATACCGGTGAGCCAGATGATGCGGGTGAGTATCCAGTCCCGTTGAGGATGTCTAGCGGATAAATCCCGGCTGTAAATCTCACCGGTGGGGCGTCGTCCCACAAACACGGTGTTCTCAGGACAAGAGGCGCCAATACACAGACGTATACGGTGCAGACCGCGCGGTGTGCAGCCGGACCCTTCACGCTCACCCGGTCCATGCAGGGCGGTGGATACCGGATAGCGCACATGGATTCCGTCATCCTGGCGTAAAATCAGCGTCTGCTCAGCAATACTCACCTGTATCTCAGCCATCTTTCCCCACCTTGGTTATATCCTCCAGTCCGTCCCAGGCACCGTCGGGGGACAATAGGTAGTGGTTGATTCCGGACCGGGTGGCCATCACCTGATCCTCATACCATAGCGGGACATAGGGCATGTCCCGCAGCAGCAGGGCCTGTAATTGCCGATAGGTCCCGGCCTGCCCTTTCAGGTCCGCCTGAGCCTCTGCCCTATCGATCAGCGCATCTGCCTCGGCGCTGCGATAGCGGCCGCGATTGGCTCCAAGCGGCGGGACAGAATCACTATGGAACACATAGCGGAAGTGGTCCGGTGTGCGCACACCGACCCAGGTGAGACTGTACATTTGAAAGCGGCCGTTTTTCACATCAGCAAAAAAAGTGCCCCAGTCCAGACTGCGTACCCGCACCCGGATGCCCGCCTCCAGCAGCTGGGCCTGGATAATAGTGGCAAGCCGAACCCGGAACGGGTCGCTGGAGGTCTTGTATTCCAATTCCAGAGGTTGTTCAGCACTGTAGCCTGATTCCGCCAGCAGGCGTCGGGCTGCCTGCAGGTCACGCCTTATCGGCGACAGGTCCGGGGCGCCTGCCCAGTGCCCGGGGTGCATTAGGGCCACGGCGGGCCGCGCAGCCCCGACGAGCACATGCTGTATGATGGCCTCGCGGTCGATGGCGAGGGCGATAGCCCGCCGTACCGCGGCTGTGGAAAGCTGCGGGTCCTCCATATTGAATCCTATATAACTGAAATTGCTGCCGGGACTCTGCGCCACCCGTATCGAGGCATACTCACGCAACAATCCGAACAGTTCAGGCGGCAGGTCACTTTGCAACAGATCGATCTCGCCACGCAGCAGTTTCATGACACGAACTCCGGGGTCCTTCACCTCGATCAGATCAACCACCTGCCCGTCCGATCTGCGCTGCAGGCGCAACTCACCCGGCCTTGTCCAGTCCATCAAGAGGAAAGGGCCATTGCCCACAGGCCGGCGGTGAAAGGGATGCCCGGCCTCAAGCAGGTCCGCGGGAAGAATCTCCAGTGCCAGCAGGGCCGGGAACAACGGGTCGGGGCGCTTGAGAAAAAAATCCATTGTCTGCTCGTCGAGCAGCTGCATGCGTTCAATGACCTCGAGTTGGGTGTGGAAGGGCGAACCGAATGCAGTATCCAGGATGGATTCCAGGGTGGCCCGCACGTCCGTCATGCCGAGAGGCCTGCCGTGAGTGAATGCCAGACTGTCCCTGTCCGATCTGAGCTGAAATCGATAATGGACGGGCCCCAGCCGTTCCCATTCAGCCAAATCGGGGATCGGCCGATCTTCTTCATCGAATGACGTCAGGCGCCGGTACAGCAGGCGGTTAACCCGGGTCGAGGCGGCATCCGAAGCCAGGCGCGGATCCAGATTCACAGGACCGTTGGCCAGGCCCATGCGTACAACGTCTGGACCGGCGTTATCTGAGCACGCATGAAGAAGCAGCGCCAGCAACAAGCCGGAAATCAGTCTGAATATGATAAAATTGATCTTTTTCATTCAATTGGTGGCAATCCAGTTAATCGTCCCGTGATGCTAGTGTCCATTATGGTCAGCGGCACCTATGTCTACTTTAGATATCGATCGATCATGCACCTTTCGCGTAACAATAAGATGCTTCTGAGTCAATTGATTGGCCTCTTGTTCGCCGGTATTGCCTATTGTGGCGATATGCCGGACTACAGCCGGGCCTATGATCCCGGACGTGATCCCTTCGCTGACGGCAAATCGGCCATCGCCCTGGCCGCTGAGACCGGACGCAAGGTGCTGATCGAGGTCGGCGGTGACTGGTGCACCTGGTGCCATGTGCTGGAGCGTACCCTGCGTGACAACCCCCCGCTTGCTCGCGTCATGAATGAGCATTACGTGCTGCTCAAGGTGAATGTGAGCGAGGACAACCACAATACGGAATTCATGCGTACCATGCCTGTGTTGCACGGATATCCGCAATTGTTCGTGGCACAGGGGAACGGAGACATTATGCATGCCCAGGATCCCTCTGAATTTATCCGCCATGGAAGCTATGATCCGGACCTGCTTCTGGCTTTTCTCAAACGCTGGGCCATCGGGGAGCAGGCCGACGATTGAGTTTTCCAGACATGGATATTGTCCCGGATTGAAGTAAACTGAGTTCAACTGCGGTCATACTCTCAAGTGATCGGCTATCGGGCATACTGGTGAAACCACGTCGGACTATTCGTAAGACCCTGGTGACATGGCTGGCTCTGTGTTTCCAGATACAGGTCATAGCATTTGTGACCATGCCCTGTGCGCACGCGGGTGCGGCTGACATGGCGGCATTGGGTGCCAGTTGTCATCAGCGCAATTCCTCCCAGGTCTCCCAGTCCCAGGCCAGCCATTTCTCCTGCATGAAGTGCGCTCTAAACTGTGTTGCCGCTGGATTTCAATTGCCTTCCGTATCCACCACCGGTCTTTCCATACGACCTTATCAGGCAGTGACGCTACCCAATCCCTCAGATCATTTCTACCGTTTCATCTCCGACGCACCTCAACGCCCTCCCATCGCCTGCCGCGCCTGATATACGGCGTAGCTCCGGCAACAGGCCCGGGTAATACGCCGTTTGTTGAAGTTTCAACAATCCCCTGGCGTACCTTTCGCCTTTACGTGAACCCGTTGCGAGATAAATCCGATGTTGCGGAAGACATACAAACAAGCATTATTGTGGCTGCTGTTGCCGCCAATTCTTGTCGGCTGTGAGGCACCCACTGCCATTCCCAGTGAAACACTGCAGCAGGTGCAGAACGATAACGCCCTGGAGCACGCGGTCAAGCACCTGGATTCAAAGTACGTCTGTCCCATGCATCCGCAGATTGTGCGCGATGAACCGGGCAACTGCCCCATCTGCGGAATGGACCTGGTGCAAAAGCACATTGACGATGCGGGAGCCGGCAGCAGGCCCGCTGTTGCGATAAGCGGGGAAATCATCCAAAGCATGGGGGTTCGCACCACTAAGGTGGAGCGTGGGACCCTGTGGAAATTCATTCGCACCGTCGGCCGCGTGGACTATGATGAAACCAGACTGGCCCATGTGCATCCCCGGGCCAATGGCTGGATGGAACAGCTCAAGGTTCGGGCCGTGGGGGACCCTGTACGCGAAGGCGAGATACTGGGTCAGCTGTATTCCCCGGACATACTGTCCGCCCAGGTGGATTTTCTCATCGCCCTCAAACAGTACGGTAAACAAGCCAACCCTGTGAAAGTCGATAAGGCGCGAAATCTATTGCGTCTGTTGGATGTGCCGGAATACGTCATCAAGCAGATTGAGCAAAAAGGCGAGACGCGTAATACCGTACCCGTTCTTGCGCCCATGCAGGGGGTGGTCACCGAGCTGGGCATACGCGAAGGCATGTATGTCTCCCCCCAATCCATCATGGTCACCATTGCCGACCTGGAGCGGGTGTGGGTAATGGTGGACGTTTTCGAAAACCAGCTGGACTGGCTGAAACCTGGCCTGCAGGCGGAGATTCGCCTGCCTGCCCTGCCCGGCAGGGTATGGCACGGGGAACTGGATTTCATTTACCCGGAGCTGGATGTCCGCACCCGTACCCTGAAGGTGCGTCTGAGTTTCCCCAACCCGGATGCCCTGCTGCGGCCAAACATGTTCGCAGAAGTGCTGGTCTACGGTGGGGCCAAAAAGAACGCCCTGTCCGTACCCCGAGAGGCCCTGATCGTAACCGGTGAGCGGAAAAGCGTGGTCAAGGCCCTGGGCGAGGGCCGCTTTCAGCCGATCGACGTGGTCACCGGAATGCAGCGCGGCGGCAAGGTGGAGATCCTTTCCGGTCTGGAACAAGGGGATGAGATCGTGGTCTCCGGCCAGTTCCTGATCGATTCGGAATCCAGCCTGCAGGCCAGTTTTCTGCGCATGTCTGAGGTTCCCAGTCATGATCATTGATCAGAACCGACAGGCGAAACCTGCAGGCCGTCCTGAAACCAGCTGTGGGTAATATGCAATGCTCATCAAAGTCATTAAATGGTCGGTAAATAATCGTTTTCTGGTGTTGCTGGCCACCTTGTTGTTGACCGGATGGGGACTCGTAGCGGTCAAACAGACCCCGTTGGACGCCATCCCCGACCTGTCCGATGTTCAGGTCATCATCCGCACCAGTTTCCCCGGCCAGTCACCCCAGGTGGTGGAGGAACAGGTCACCTACCCCGTCACCACCACCATGCTGGCGGTACCCGGTGCCCAGGCGGTGCGGGGGTATTCCTTTTTCGGCGACTCCTATGTCTATGTGATCTTCGAGGATGGCACCGATATCTACTGGGCCCGCTCCCGGGTACTGGAGTACCTGAACCAGGCCATAGCCGACCTGCCACCCGGGGTACTGCCACGTCTGGGTCCGGACGCCACGGGCGTGGGCTGGGTCTATAGCTATGCCCTGGTAGACCGTACCGGCGGCCATGACCTGGCTCAGCTGCGCAGTCTGCAGGACTGGTTCCTGAAGTTCGAGCTGCAGACTGTGCCTGGCGTAGCCGAGGTGGCTACCGTCGGTGGCATGGTGCGCCAATACCAGGTGGTCGCCGATCCGGAAAAACTGCTGGCCTATAACATTCCGGTCTCCCGCCTGGTGCAGCGTATCCAGACCGCCAACCGGGAAGTGGGCGGCTCAGTAGTGGAACTGGCAGAAGCCGAGTACATGGTGCGCACCCGGGGCTATGTGAGTTCCATCGACGATCTTGAAGCCATTCCCATTGATGTCACCCCGGAGGGCACGCCCATATTGTTGCGGGATCTGGCTAGGGTACAGATCGGTCCGGAGATGCGTCGGGCGGTGGCGGATCTGGACGGCGAGGGGGAGATCACAGGCGGCATCGTGGTCATGCGTTACGGTGAGAACGCCCTGGCCACCATTCAGGCGGTACGGGAAAAACTGCAGACCCTCAAGGCCGGCCTGCCTCCGGGGGTGGAGATCGTGGAGACCTACGACCGTTCTGAGCTGATATTGCGTGCGGTGGACAACCTGACAGAGAAATTGATCGAAGAGTTTGTGGTAGTTGCATTGGTTTGTCTGATTTTTTTATTCCATATCCGCTCTGCATTCGTGGCCATCGTATCTCTGCCGCTGGGCATTCTTATCTCTTTCATCATCATGAATCAACAGGGCATCAACGCCAATATCATGTCCTTGGGCGGCATCGCCATCGCCATCGGAGCCATGGTGGATGCCGCCATCGTCATGATCGAGAACGCCCACAAGCACCTGGAACGCTACCGTCATACCTACGGCCACCCACCGCAGGGCAAGGAGCACTGGAACGTGGTCACCCGGGCTGCCGGTGAAGTGGGTCCGGCCCTGTTCTTCTCCCTGCTCATCATCACACTCAGTTTCCTGCCGGTGTTCACCCTGGAGGCCCAGGAGGGCCGTCTGTTCTCGCCCCTGGCCTATACCAAGACCTTTGCCATGGCCGCTGCCGCCGGGTTGTCAGTCACCCTGGTGCCGGTGCTCATGGGCTACTTCATCCGGGGCCGTATCCCGCGTGAACAGACCAATCCGCTCAACCGGGTCTTGATCTGGCTCTACCGTCCCTTGCTCAAGACCGTTCTGGCCCTGCCGCGCACCACCATCCTGCTGGCCCTGGTCGCGGCAATGAGCATGGCGGTTCCACTGGGTGGAATAGGCGGCTTGTTTGAACCCCTGAAATGGCCCTTGTATGCCCTGGAAGGCATCAGCCCAACCCTGGCCCGACCCACACTGCGGCAGGTCGAGGATTGGCAGACCCATACCGTGAAGGCTTGGGAACAGGGTTTCAGCGATACCCCCGTGCTGGGGCGTTTCAGTCGCGGCCTGGGTTCGGAATTCATGCCGGAGTTGTATGAGGGCGACCTGATGTACATGCCCACCACCCTGCCGGGGCTATCCATCGGCAAGGCCCAGGAACTGCTGCAGCAGACCGACCGCCTGATCTCTACGATCCCCGAGGTGCGGCGGGTATTCGGCAAGATCGGCAGGGCGGAGACGGCAACCGATCCCGCACCCCTGACCATGATAGAAACGCTCATCCAGCTGCATCCGCAAACACAATGGCGCGAGGGCATGACGGTGGAACGGCTGATCGAGGAGTTGGATGCCACGGTTAAATTCCCCGGTGTCACCAATGCCTGGGTCATGCCCATCAAGACCCGCATCGACATGCTGGCAACCGGCATCAAGACCCCGGTGGGCATCAAGGTGGCGGGACCGGATCTGAAGCAGATCGAGCGTATCGGTCAGGCCATCGAACAGGCGGTGATGCAGGTGCCGGGTACCACCTCCGCCTACTCCGAACGCGTGGCCGGCGGCCGTTACATCGAGATCCGCCCCGAGCGGATCCAGGCGGCGCGGGTGGGACTGACCATCGAGGACATCAACCGCATCGTCAGCGTGGCCGTGGGTGGGGTCAATATCAGCCGCACCGTAGAAGGCCTGGAGCGCTATCCGATCAATCTGCGCTTCCCGCGCGAGCGGCGCGACAGTCTGGAGAAGTTGCGGGAACTGCCCATCGTCACTCCCAGCGGAGCCCATGTGCCCCTGGGACAGGTTGCCGAGGTGCTGATCGTAGACGGGCCGCCCATGCTCAAGAGCGAGAATGCACGCATCAATGGCTGGACCTTCGTGGACATACGCGGCGTCGACCTGGGCAACTATGTGCGCGAGGCGCAGAAAGTGGTGGCCGCACAGGTACAACTGCCACCAGGTTATTCCATCTCCTGGTCCGGCCAGTATGAGTACATGCTGCGTGCGCAGCAACGCCTGACCCAGGTCGTTCCCTTCACCCTCATCATTATCTTCGCCCTGCTCTACCTCACCTTCCGCCGCGGCGGCGAAGCCATGCTGGTCATGCTCTCCCTGCCCTTCGCCCTGGTAGGCGGCTTCTGGCTCATCTATCTGCTGGGCTACAATCTGTCAGTGGCGGTTGCCGTAGGCTTTATCGCCCTGGCCGGGGTGGCGGCAGAATTCGGCGTCATCATGCTGGTGTACCTGGACAATGCCCTGAAGGAGCGCCGGGACGATGGAAAACTGACGGATGTCGGGGATTTGAAAGCCGCCATCATGGAGGGCGCCGTTCTGCGTGTACGGCCAAAGGCTATGACCGTGGCCGTCATCATCGCCGGTCTTATCCCCATCATGATAGGACAAGGTACCGGTTCGGAGGTCATGCAACGCATTGCCGCGCCCATGGTGGGCGGCATGATCACCGCCCCGCTGCTGTCCCTGTTCGTAATTCCGGCCATCTACCTGCTGTGGAAACAGCGGAAAATCAAATCAGAAGAGGTATCCGAGCCTGTCACTGAAAGTTCCACTTGAGGATTGCCAACAAGGTTTGTCTCTGAATCTGTCATTAACCGTGCGCATGGCACCGCCGTACGACAATCTCAGTGCTGAGGCGGGATGGCGTAGCAGCAAACTCGGAATTACAATTATATAGTTCCTATTCGGCCTGTTCAGCATAGGCTGCTTGTACCTAGTCTCCCCGGTTCTATACTTCTGCATAGAAATATGGCGACCTGCATGAGAAGTGAGTCTTTCCGACCCTGCGAGTACCGACGTTGTGGGGATACTGCTCAAGGTGGATGATATGACAACAGGGAACAAGAAAATAATACTTCTGTCGGACGGTACGGGAAACAGCGCAGGAAGCAGAAATCGAACCAACGTCTGGCGCTTGTACGACACACTGGATGTGCATCGGGACGACCAGATCGCCTTTTATGACAATGGCGTGGGCTCTCAAGAATTTGTTCTGTTCAAGATTCTCGGCGGGGCCTTCGGTTACGGTCTCAAGAGTAATGTACGTGAGCTCTACAAGACACTGTGCCGCAGCTATGAGAAAGGCGACAAGATTTATCTGTTCGGTTTCAGCCGGGGGGCATTCACGGTTCGTGTGCTGGCGGGCATGGTTGCATATTGTGGCCTGAAAACGGGAGAATCCGGCGACAAGAATCTCGATGAAATCGCCAGGAAAAACTACAACGCCTTTCGCTCACAGTTTCACCAGACTCCATTCAGCTGGCTATACCGTAAAATTCGCGGGCTGAGTGAGCAAACCGAAGCCAATGAACATCCTGACATACAGTTCATCGGTGTCTGGGACACGGTGGATGCCTATGGTCTGCCCATCGACGAATTGTCGGTTCTTTGGGACAAGATCATTTTCCCTATCCGGTTTCCGGACAGGAATCTGTCCGAAAAAGTCAAATACGCCTGCCATGCCGTGTCTGTGGACGATGAACGACACACTTTTCATCCACTGTTATGGGATGAGGCCGGTGAAAGGAAGGGCAGGATCGAACAAGTCTGGTTTCCCGGGGTACATGCCGACATCGGGGGAGGATACCCCCAGGACAATTTGTCCATGGTCTCCCTGGATTGGATGATTTCCAGAATCGAATACAAGGGACATGACGAAGAGGACCAGACGAGCAAGCTGTACTTCATCCCAGGCAAGCGACAGGAGATTAATCGACATGCGGACTGGCATGGCGTGCAGCACGACTCACGCGCTGGGGCAGGAGCCTATTACCGCTACAAACCTCGCAATATCCATCACCTGTGCCAGGATCAGGAAAACCATGTCCAGATTGACCTGCCAAAGATCCACCGCAGTGTGTTTGAGAGGATCAAGCGAGATGTAGTGCCCTATGCGCCTACCGGTCTGCCCTCAGATTATGAAGTGGTTTCGACCCGGGATGAGGTGACACACCAATACGAAACACCGCAGCAGACCCAGAACCGGGCTGAGGCCATGAACTCTGCATTGGATGTGATCTTCTGGAGGCGCTGGCTATATGGATTGCTGTTGGCCACGACAGCGCTATTTCTGGGTTCAAGATTCTATCTGTATTGGGATGTGGGTGGCAGTTGCATCGGCACGGTCTGTGCCATTGATCCCATCCTGTTGTTCGCCAGGGATGTCCTGCCGGATTTCCTGGGCGGCTGGTTTGATGCCTGGCGGCAGAATCCCACCTGGCTCTGGTCAATTCTTGGCGCTTTCATTGTTTTTCTCATTCTCAAAAGCTATGCGTGGCATCGGACCCAGATGCATGCCAATGCCGCCTGGGCCGTCTTGAAAGCTAAGGCTGCGGTGGTGAAACCGCGGTCCGGCAGGCTCCGGCAGTTTCGGGAAAAGGCCCATTCTGAATACCGTACAGGCAGTAAATGGGTTATGGCCTTAGCTGTTCTGCTCATCATTTTATTCCTGCTCGTGGCGCTATCAGGCCGTGCCGTATTGCATGTGCGGGCAAGCCTTGGCTGGCTCTGCGCAGAAACAAAGGCGGTAGAATTACAGGGGACTCAGTCCGTGTCCCTGGATATCAGTGATCCCTGCAAACCAACCGGTCTTATCTTGGAAAAGGGTCAAAAGTACCGTTTTACTGCCACTGGGCATGATTTGAAGGATGGTGGCACGCCGTCAAGTCCCGATGGTTTTTTCCACTATAAACTGATGCCTTGGACACCCTTGCGCCGCCACATAGGGGAGAAATGGCTCAAACTCATGGGGCGTATCAATGCGGATGGTAATGAAACCTTTGCCATCGGCACTGGCCCCGTGGATTATACGGCTAAGACTGAAGGTGAACTGTTTCTCTATGTCAATGATGCGGTATTCGGCTTAGCACCTGGTATAAACTGGGCACTACCCTATTTCTGGTCTGTGGGGACCAACCAGGGGACCATTGAGGTCAAGGTCACCGAGTTATAGGAAAAGGATAGATGCCCTGGCCATGGGATAAAGGTCATTGCCCTTCTCCAGGAGTAGGGAATACTATGCCGTATTCTCTGTCAGCCCGGCATAAACCCCTCGGTAGCGCTGCACGCTGACCCGCCAGTTGCGTTCTTCCTCGACGTATCGCCGGCCCGCCTCGCGCATGCTCCGCCAGCTATCACGCGTGTTCAGCATAGTGTGCACCGTATCAGCCAGGGCGCGGCTGTCACCGGCCCGGAACAGGCGGCCATTTTCCCCATCGCGGATCAATTCCTTGTGACCACCCACGTCTGAGGCCAGCACAAGTTTCCCCTGGGCCATGGCCTCCAGGGGTTTTAGCGGAGTGACCAGATCCGTGAGGCGTCGGTGTTCGCGGGGATACAGCAGGATATCAATCAGGCTGTAATAACGCTCAACCTGTTCGTGGGGTACGCGGCCGGTGAAGCGGACGTGTGATTCCAGGCCCAGGGATTTCACTTGTGAATTGAGATTGTCTTCCTGTAGACCGCCACCCACCAGCAACAATCGGATCTTGGGCTGACATTTGATAATGGCAGGCAGTGCCTGCACTGCCAGAGACAAGCCCTCGTAACCATAGTAGGAGCCGATGAAGCCCAGGACCGTGGTATCCTTCAGGCCGAGTTCCGCTGCCAGATCTTCATCCCGGGGTGCACAGTAAGGGAAACGGTCTATATCCACGGCATTAGGAATAACAGTGATCTTGTCCTCCGGGATACCGCGAGACAGGATGTCGGAGCGCAGGCCCTCGCAGATGGTGGTGACCGCATCGGCCTTTTTGAATACCCAGGTTTCAAGGGCCTTGGTCAGGCGATAGCGCAGTCCGCCCTCACGGCTGGTACCGTGGTCCGCTGCGGCATCCTCCCAGAACGCGCGACACTCATAGACCACCGGCAGGCCATGGCGGCGGCCGGCGCGAATGGCGGCAATGCCGTTCAGGCTGGGAGAATGGGCATGCAACAGATCGGGGCGCTCCTCGCGTAGTATTTCATCCAGGCGTTTGCCCAGTGCGGTGACAACCTCCCACTGATTGAGCAAAGGCAGTCTGCGCAGTAGGCCGTTTGCGCTACGGCTGCGCTTGAACAGCAGACCGTCCACCCACTCCTGATCAGGGCCTGAGGCGGTATGTTTCAGCGAGGTGAGATGATGAGTATCCCACCCGAAGCGTCTTTGCTGCTGGAGAATGGCCCGGGAGCGAAAAGTGTAGCCGCTGTGCAGGGGGATGGAGTGATCGAATATGTGCAGGACTTTCATGCCGTCTATCCGGTGATTGGGCGGCCCGGGTTAATTCGACACGGATTGCTCCCCGAGGTGAGCAGGCAGCGCGGAGGATCAGCGCGTTTCATTGCAGATCTGCTGTCTGATCCAGGGCCTGTTCTATCCCCGGCAACATACTGTCCATAAATGCCTGCAATACCGACTCCGCCTCGCTCATCTCCAATTCATAGGGTGTGGCGACAACGATGAAGGCACGGTCCTTGCGACGGCCCGGCAGCAGGGAAACGGCCTCCAGCAGCTTGGCGACATAGTCATTGGCGGTATGCTGGGAACCCACCCGATACCAGTGCCGGACCAGCAGTCTTTGTCCCCTGCCCACGAGCCTGGTCTGTTGTACGCTGATGTCAGTGCCGCCGAGAACCATGGGTACGGAGAACCGGCCCTTGTTTAGCCATACCGGGTGCTGCTGACGCACTATCTGGTTTTGGGAATTCACCAGATCGGCATTCTTTTTTTGCGCCATGTATACGCCCAGATAGAGGCCAACTCTATATCCATCTTTTTCATAAAAGCGGTACAGGCTGTCGTCGGGATTGATGATGTGGGGTTTCCAGTCCCAGTGTGCGGTGTCGCTCAAATGCCAGCCCTGGGTCCCGGGTGGGGGAGAAATAGTAACCGATTTGGCATTCCCGGACATGTCCTGCTGCACGGCCCAGGCCAGCAAAGGCCACAGGCCAGCCGCCGTGAGGCAGATCGCCAGGGTCATGCTCAGCATGCCAGGTGCGCCACTGCGGACGGTTTCCAAAGGTGCCTGAGGGGGGGCGGGCTCAAGGGGATCGCGCCAGATTGCGCCGATCAGGAACATGATGGTAATGACGATACCGAACCAGACCCAGCCATAGATGAAGTGGTCTATGCCCACGGCCAGTTTCATGTCGCTGAGGTGCCCGATCATGACAATCAGGTAAGCACGCATTCCGTTGGCAAAAATGGGCACCACAATGGCTGCGGCGATGAAAATTAGCCGCTTCCAAATCCGGCTGTAGGTCATATAGGCGTAAAGAGTACCCAGGGTGACGGATGCGATCAGGTAACGTACCCCGCTGCAGGCTTCCACTACGGACCAGTCGCCGCTGGGGATGGAGAAAAAGGTGCCTTCCCGGTACACGGGAATGCCGGTTATCTGCAGCATGCGCACGGTGAAGTCGGTAGTGAACTCCATCATGGGGGACAGCAGCCCCTCCCCTACCGGCACGGCGAAAAACAGGAAAGCCAGGGGGAAGGCCAGAAAACCCGTCGCACGCCTGCCCAGCAGGGTCCAGAGTACGACGATAAGCATGGCCACAAAGGCAAACTGCTGGACCACGAGCACGTCTACCAGATCGCCAAGCAGCCAGCACAGCCCGACGGGCAGGCTGAACACCAGCACCCGGAGATCGGGCTTGGGGCTCAGGCGTGCCAGGGCACCGCGTTTTTCCCATACCAGCCATAAGGAGATGGGCACAACGAGAAAACCGTGGGTAAAGGTCTCCGACCGGATCCATATATCGACCATCTTGCTGACGGTGCTGAAATACAGCAGAATGACCCCGCTGGCCATGAACAGGGCGAAAAAGGCGTAGCGTACCCAGACGAGCGTCTGATGCGCATTCTCGTCGCTTGTTTCCGTCATGAGTTCAGCCTTCAATAAAACCCGCGAACCGTTCCAGGGATACATCCCAATCGTGCTCCCTGCAAACCTGCCGACGGGCCGAAGCGCCCATCTTTGGATGCGTACCAATGAGAATTTCTTCAATCCGCCGGGCATAGTCCGCAGGATCGTCTGCCACCAGCAGATCCTCTCCCTCCCGCGCCTGTATGCCTTCCAGACCCTTGGCCGTCACAACCACGGGACGGGCCATGGACATGGCCTCCAGCACCTTGTTCTGTATCCCCCGGGCTATGTGCATGGGCGCCACCGCCAGTTCCGCATGGGCAAGGTATGGTCTTACATCCTCCACCCGGTCCGTCACTACCACGTCATGTGATGCCAGGCGGCGTACCTTCTCGGTCGGATGACTGCCGACGATGTAAAAAAACACATCCTTGAAGCGTCCGCGCAGGAGCGGCATGACCTGGGTGCAAAACCAGACCACCGCATCCACATTGGCCCAATAGTTCATGGCGCCGGTGAAGACCATGGCGCGGCAGTGCTCGGGATACGGGGAGTCCCATGGACGTTCCGGTGAAAAATGCATTGTATCCACCCCGTTGGTCATGTGTTCCACCCGTACACCGGGGGCATCCAGCAGGTGGCGGAACAGGAGCGCCTCATCCGGCGACACGAAGACGCTCACGTCACAGGCTCTTGCCACGGTCTTGTCATAGGCCTCCAGACGCCGGGCTTCGCGTCGGAACAGCCAGGCACTGTGGACCGGTTTGGACTCGGCGTACTGACGCCATTTATCCGAATCCACATCCACGAAGTCGATAACCCTGCGCGCGTTACGGCTGGCGTCTGTATCCAGATACTGGGCCATGGCCGACGAAAAAATCACGATGCGTTCGATGCAGCCGTCAGCCAGTACCTGATGCACCCAGTCCTGCATGACCGCATGCTGATAATATGGCAGGCTCAAGGGACGGCCGTCCAGCAGGCCCCGCAGACTGCGCAGCCTGCGCAGCGTCGGGTTCAGACCCAGCAGTTGAACCTGTTCACACCATTCCTGCAGGCCTTGAAGGTGTCGCCAATCGTCCGGGTCGTCAACGAACGCCCCCAGATAGACCCGGTAGCGCCGGGCCAGAAAGCGCAGCAGGTGAAATGAACGGATCTTGTCCCCCTTGTTGGGGGGATAGGGAATCCGGTGGCACAGATACAACAGCGCCGGTTTATGCTTCGCCGCGGCCATGCTCAACCCAGGCTTTTGGCCAGTAACGGCCCCAGGCTGTTGGCCAAGCGCATGGGCAGACGTTTCCATAGGGCTATGAAATTGCGGTACTTCGGGTTGTTGGGGTTGATCTGCGGCACCTTGTCCGCGTTCACCAGATAATATTCGTAGTGCAGGGGCTCGGGTTCAAAACCCCAATTCTTCTTGAAGCTGTAAGACCCACTGCCGATTTTGCTACGGCCATAGTCGAATATCCGCAGGCCACGCTCAGCGCTGCGGCGCATCAAATCCCAGTACATGAAATCGTTTCCCTTGAGCCGGCGCGCCACGCAACGGCTTCCTCCGTAGTAAGGCAGTACCTGATCGCGAAAATAGAAGTTCATGACCCCGGCCACATCCTCGCTGCCATGGCGCACCATGAGAATATCGCAGGCGTCACCGAAGACATCACGCAGCAATCCCAGGTAGCGGCGGGAGAAAACCGGCGTACCCAGGTTGCGCACGCTTTCGGAATAAACTGCATACAGGCGGTCTATCCCAGCCTCGTCGGCCTCACCCACCAGGCCGGCACTGATGCCTTTACGCACCATGGCGCGCTGTTTACGCGGAATGGATTTCAGATTGATCTCCGGGTCAGGGTCGATGTGCTTGCGGAAAGTGACGTAGAGATCCTTGCCGGGCCAGTCGGCACAGCGTGAATGGATATTGCGCATCTCCAGGTCGTCCACGCCCAGTTTCCGGGCCAGGCCGCAGGCGCTGTCGACCAGGGCCTGTTCCGCAGCCTTGGAGACGGCGGCAGGACCGCCATAGACACAGAAAGGGGTAGAGACCAGGTGATGACCGAACAGCAGGCTGCGTATCCTGGCCAGGGGCAATACGCCTTGGATCCGGCCGTGCGCCTGGGCATAGAGGAAATGGCATTCATGTCCGAATGACTCCTCCAGCACCCGCCGCCAGCCGGCCTTGTGGAAAAACGTGGCCGATTCACAGGTTTCAACGAAAGTGTCCCAGTCCTGGGACCGCTCATCGGACAGGTTTTTTACCAGCATGTCATTCCCCTGCCCCGTGGCCAGGTCGATCAAGAAAGATCTCATCCATGCGGCCCCACTGGAAATCCCCGAGCAGGCGTTCCAGGCGCTGTTCCGTCTTATTGAGATTCAGGTAGTGGCGGACGCGCGTCTTCAGGTTGATTCCAGTCTGCCTGGGCTGTCCTGGATCGATCTCCCAGGGGTGGAAATAAAATACACAGGATTGTCCGTCGCATTTATTGACCCGCCGCAGGGCCCAGCGGGACGCCCGGTATGGCAGCAGCCGGAAGAAACCGCCTCCCCCACACGGGAACTTGTAGCTCATCAGTTGCACCGTGGTGACCGGTACTTCCAGTAGACCATGCGTGTGTTCAGGATGGAATGCAAAGCGCGGAGCTTTCGGCATGCCGTACAGGTCATGGTGAATCGGGTAGATGCTGGAACTGTACAGGTGGCCGGTTTCACCCAGGATGGGCAGGGCCCAGAGATTCGCTGCGCCGATGGAATAGCTTGCGGCACGGTAACCGCGTACCCGCTGACCGGAAACATCCTCCAGCAGGGCCTTGGTGCGAATTACATCCTGGCGGAATTGCTCCGGCAACTGGTTGTTTGCCCGCACATGAGACCATCCGTGGCTGGCCAGTTCATGGCCCTGAGTGACTATGCGCCGCAGCATTGAGGGATATCGTTGTGCGATCCATCCCAATGTGAAAAAAGTGGCTTTGACCCGATGCGTGTCAAACAGGGCCAGGATGCGTTCTATATTGGGCTCGACACGGCAGGGTATGTGTTCCCATTGCTCTCTGCCGATATAGGGTTCGAAGGCGGAGACCTGGAAGTAATCCTCCACGTCCACCGTCATGGCATTGCGCATGGCTGCTTATCTCATCGAGCCGGGGCTCAAACCGGCATCCTGGCGTTGAATGTTTGCACTATGACATCGGCTATGCGATGGGCCGCCATGCCGTCCCACAACTCGGGGACGCGTCCGCTTTTTCCGCCGGTTTCGAGTATGTCGCGGGTACATTGCGTGATAGCCGCGGCATCCGAGCCGACGACAGTATTGGTGCCCTGCTCCACGGTTATCGGACGCTCGGTATTCTCGCGTAAGGTAATGCAGGGTACACCCAGCGCGGTGGTTTCTTCCTGGATGCCGCCGGAGTCGCTCAGCACCAGTCTGGCCTTCTCCATTAATCCCAGGAGTTCGAGATATCCCAACGGTCCGAACTGCAGAATGCGGGTCTGCAGCAACAGTCCGTCCAGTCCGAAGGCATTGATGCGCGCACGGGTTCTGGGGTGGATGGGAAAGACCAGCGGGAGCTCCCTGCTGATATCGCCCAGAGTGACCAGCAGGCGCTCCAGTACCGGGCGTTCATCCACATTGGAGGGACGGTGCATCGTCACCAGCCCGTAGCCCTGCTGCACGGCTTCTGCGCCAATAGCGCCCGCTCTGGAGAGCGTTTCCTCCGGAGGGGTGGCCTTGCACAGGTTGGCGCGCAGGGTATCTATCATAACATTGCCGCAGAAATGGATTCGGCCCGGATCGATGCCCTCGCGAACCAGATTGTCCTGGGCCTTTTTTTCAGTGGTGAACAAGAGGTCGGAGATCTGGTCGGTGAGGATCCGGTTGATCTCCTCCGGCATGGCGCGGTCATAGCTGCGCAGGCCTGCCTCCACGTGGATGACCGGGATATGCTTCTTCACCGCCACCAGGGCGCAGGCAATGGTGGAATTGACATCGCCCACCACCAGAACGGCATGCGGATTTGCGGCATCCAGATGCGGCTCGAATCGCTGCATTATTTCAGCGGTCTGCCTTGCGTGTCCGGCTGAGCCCACCTCCAGGTCCACATCCGGTTCCGGTATATCGAGCTGATCGAAGAAAGAGGCCTTCATGGCCTCGTCGTAGTGCTGCCCCGTATGTAGAAGCATGGCCTGCAATGGCCTGCTGCCATCATTGAAGACGTGCATGATAGGGGCGATCTTCGTGAAATTTGGCCGTGCGCCCACGACACAGAGGATGCGCACCGCCCTAGTCATTATTCTCTTCTTCCATGCCTAATTGTACCAGGACCGCCTTTTTCAACAGTTTGCGGTCCTGCCGAACGGTTTTTTGTAGTTTATCCAACTCTTGTTCCAATGTTTCGATGCGCTTTAAGAGCCTTCTTTCCACATCCTCCGCCAGAATGGAAACTGTGTGTGTCGACCTGGCTGCGGTCTCCGGTTCAGGCGGATCTGGATCCATAGTGGAACTGTGCCCCACTTCAGTGCTCATTTCCTGGTTCACAATTTCCACTGCCTCGGCATCAACCACATGCATTTCCTCGAGACAGCAAAACAGCAGCAAACGATCACACAGGGTATTGATGCGCCGGGGAATGCCACCCGTGAACCGATGAATACCCAGGTAGGTTTCGTCTTCAAAGCACGGATCGCCTTTCCAGCCTACCTGCCTCAGGCGAAATTCGATGTACTTCCGGGTTTCATCCTGGGCCAGCGGCTCAAGGTGATAGGAAGTAATAATGCGTTGCCTTACTTGCTCCATACCGGGTTGTTCCAGGGTGCGCTTGAATTCCTCCTGGCCCAATATGAAGCTCTGGAACAGGGACTGCCCCCCAGCCTGGTAGTTGGACAACATGCGCAATTCCTCTATCGATCTCGGGGGCAGATTGTGCGCCTCATCCACCACCAGCAATACCCGCTTGCCCTCCGCATAGCGGGTGGCCGCCAATGACTCCAGGTTATGCAGCATATTGGCTTTGTTCACTCCCTCGTGAGGCAGACCAAACGAGGCGCAGATCATGCGTAACATGTCATCGGGTTCAACCTGGGTAGCAACCAACTGGGCCGCCATAACATTTTTTTGATCCAGTTCGCCGAACAGGTTTCTCACCAGCATGGTTTTACCGGTTCCGACGGCACCGGTGATGACAATAAAACCTTCCTTCTGTTCCAGGCCATATTGCAGATAGGACATGGCCCGATTATGGACCTTGCTGTTGAAATAGAAGCGCTGATCCGGGGTCAGTTGAAACGGTTTGCCGCTGAAATTGTAAAAAGACTCGTACATCTACCTCAACCGAGTTGAAAGTCCTAAAGTAATGCGGTTTTCGGTGAAGTTCTCACCTGCCCGTGCATCACGGTGTGACAAGAAATATTGCATCGAGAACGTAAAATAGTTGCTCAGGCTGTTAGAGTATCTCACGCTGCCAGACCATTGTTGATATTCCGCATTATCATTATTGTCTTCAATGTGATTGATCCAAGAGGCGAGGATGGATGCGGAGGATCTTGAGGTCAGGTTCCGCCTCAAGTTCAAGCTCAGGAACAGGTCTTCGGTGAGCAGGTTGTCCACGAGGTTGTCACGTTGACTGTAATTGAGCCTGAGCGTGAGCTTGGTCCGTCTCCTTCCCCAGTTTGCTGACAGGTTAAGCGAATCCAGAATGAACAGAGTTTCATCCAGGCTGGGCCCGGGGAGTATTTCCGTTGCATTCGGGTCCTGGCTAGGGTCTTCGATTGGATTGCCGAGAGCATCGACCGTGGGGAATAGTTCCCGGTTCAGGAATTCATTATTGGCAGTTGTAATATCTCGGCTCAGAGAGGCCTGCCAGTTGAACTGGCGGTGACGGTGCCTGAAATCAAACAACAGATTGCTGCCGCCAAAACGTTCTCCATAGGAAAGACGGAAACTGGACTTTGGGCTGGGGATCCAATTCATACCCGCTTGCCATGTCAGGCCATCCACATCGCGCAGGGTATTGGCCTGTAGATCGTCATAGCCGATGGCCCCGTCGATGGACCATAGTCGGTTGATGAAATAACTGGCGCTGGCCTCCAGACTGCCAAGGGTACTGCCAGGGTCTTCATCCCGATCAGATTGGGTGAAGTCCCGATTATAGGACAACAGCCAGCGCCATCTAGTGAACATTCGGCCGCTGGCCAGATTGACATCGAGAGCATTCCCACTGCTATCGGCGCCCTGCTCGTTTACCACGAGATTGGCCGCTGTATCCACAGTCAGTACCGCAATACGACCGAGTTTTATCGGAAGCAGATAGGGGTTTATTTCGAGTCTGAAGCTATTGGTGATATTGTCCGGGTTCGCCAAGCCGTCTTCGGTGAATGCGGCATTTCGATTAATCAGACGTTGCCCGGCAGAGGCTCTGGCACGTACACCGAAAACATTGCGCACCAGGATGGCGTCGGCGTCCGCATTGAGAAAATGGGCGATCTCATTGTCTCGGACGCCCTGCACCGAATAACGGATGCTCGGTGTATAGATGATGCTGGATGAGAAGCGCCGGCTGCCGCTGTAAATCAGATTCAAGCGCGGAGTCAATCTCAGCAAGGTGTCCGATTGCTGCTCGTCCTCGGTCAGAAAGACGTTGTCTGAAAAGTCCACGGACAGATCCGCCCCGGTTCTACCGCGCCAAGTCCCCGCCATCACCACACCTGACACGACACAGGCCAGCAGAATCACTGTGATTGTCCTGGACGCCATGTTAGTCGGCATAGTCCCGTTTTGGACTATTTCTTATCTGGCTCGTCGCCATACCCATAACCATACCCATATCCGGCGTATTTACCTGACATCAAATTGGTGAAGACATTGTCTTTACATTTGTTGAGGATGATGGACACGTTCTCGGTATTATCGAATTGGGACAGAGACTCCTTCACCATCATCTGTGAGGTGACATCGGACTCGACTACCAGCACCACCTGCCCCATCTGAGAGGCCAGAACAAAGGCTTCCGTGCTTTCCAGCAGCGGAGGTGAGTCGAACAATACGATGCGATCTGAATAACGGGAGCCCATCTCATCGAGCAGGTCGCGCATTTTAATGCTGGAGAGAAGTTCAGTGGATCGCCTATGCCGCCTGCCGGCGGGCAGGACGGTCAATGTTGGGATGTCTGTGGGCAGCAACAATTGCGAGAGATCGCCATGCTCATCCGTCAGGGTTTCGATCAGGCCCGGACGGTTGGATATCTGCAGCATTTTAGACAGGCCGGGTTTGGCCACATCCGCATCCACCAGCAATACCGTGCTGTCCATTTCCATAGCGATGGAAATAGCGAGATTGGCGGATATGAAGGTCTTGCCCTCCGACTGCAGTGAACTGGTGATCATGATCAGGTTTGAATACCGATTTCGCGGGTTCGTCCTGTCGAACGCCTTGACCAGCAGGGGGCGCTTGATGATGCGAAATTCCTCGGCGGTCCGGGTTTTATCTGCATTCGGTGAGAGCAGCAGGTTTTGATCGATCTCCGTCAGGCGGATGGTATTATCACCATCCTCATGTAAATCCGGGAAGACCGGTTCATCCTCGCCTGGCACATCGCCTGCGGTTTTCCTATCCGGCCAAGGCATGTCTGCGTCTGCATTGGCCGGCCCGTTTCGGTCCGGACTCGGTTGCCTATTGGTGAAACCACCTCCCGTTGACAAACCATCTACGGGTGTTCCCCTGTCAGGCTGCTGTGTTTTCGCTGTGATTTCATGGTCGGTAAAGGGGGTGGAAAAAGGAGATTCCTCATATTCCACAGCCTTGTTCCGCGTAATGAAGGGCACCTCACGGGTATCCGGATCGTCCGCAAGGATCGAGTCAGGTTCAGGATTTGGTATGACTTCCACCGCCGCATGCTGGGGCATCGGGGGCAGTGCTTTCCCCATTTTGGGCTGGGGAACTCCATCTGCATCCATATCATCAAATGGGCTGGCAGGCTGCCTGCTTTTGTCGGAACCAGGGAACTTTTCCAGCATCTGCGCGGTTTGCCCGGATTCATGCTCCATGGATTTCCGGCGCCTATCCGCCAGGCGCTGGGCAGCGCGTTCGATGATGCTCATGCTTCAGCACTCCACCAATGAGGCGATAAGACCTGTTTGTCGCTTGCAACGAACTCACATGTTCGTAAGCTGAGCATGTCACCGAATGGTTTTTCGGGATTCCGGATCAACATCAGAGATTGGAGAAACGGGACAATACATCGATATCGAATTGATACACTGCAATCACTAAACCAAAGGACAGCAGCAGTACCCCGAAACTGGCCGCATAGGCCAAATTGTAGAAACGTTTTTTTTTGCGCTGACTGTCCGTCCAGATCATATCGACACTGCCTAAGACCGTAATGCCGGTAGCTTCATTCAGCTGCTTGCGCTCACTGAATGTAGGTCGAAACAGAGAGATCACGAACGCCAGCCCAAGGCCGGCGGCCAGACTGCCACCAAATGTCATAGCGCTGAAAAGAATACGGTTGGGTCCTACGGGCTTGTTGGATACCTTGGGAGGTTCAATGACTCGAAACCGTATAGTCTCGGCGGAACTGTCCACTTGCCGCCCCAGGCGCAATTGCTCCAGTCGTTCCAGCAGAGTCTGGTGTTTGCCTACAACAATGCTGTAATCACGATTCAATTGCCTGCTTTCGGTCTCCACCTCCAGGACCCGATCGACTTCGCTCTTCAGGTGTTCGATTCTGCGTTCATATTCCTGAAAATCGTCTGACGGCTGGCCACATCGGCCTCTGATTCGCTCACCAGTAGCTTCAATTGCTGGTATACAGGATTGCTGGCCAGGTTTTGCTCGGGATTGAACATTTCTTCTTCGAACGGGGCCGATTCTGCCTGCGTTTCTTCCATACGC
>RRYU01005047.1_pt1 | contig 29898 bp, 25 predicted proteins | sample 2162651 | NCBI WGS metagenome assembly RRYU01 (sample SAMN10267283, study PRJNA491782) | microbial mat metagenome | isolation source: biomat in the production well | place: Japan: Minami-Kanto gas field, natural gas well KTG3 | collected 2017-06 | reverse complement strand
AGCTCCTGGCCGACGAGGTTGGGTTGGGCAAGACCATCGAAGCCGGACTCATCCTGCGCGAATTGAAGCTACGCGGACTGGTTGAGCGCATCCTGGTTGTCGCTCCCAAAGGACTGGTGACCCAGTGGGTTGCCGAGATGCAGACGCACTTCGGCGAGACGTTTCACCTGCTGATACCAGGCGACTTTAGCGCCTACCGCCGCTTCACCGGTGCAGAAAACCTCTGGCGTATGTACAACCAGGTCGTCTGTCCGCTGGATTCGGTCAAGCCCATTGAGAGTCGCCGTGGCTGGTCACGGGAACAGGTTGCCGCCTACAACCAGGAGCGCTTTGACGATCTGGTGACCGCGGGATGGGATCTGGTGATTATCGATGAAGCGCACCGGCTTGGTGGAAGTACCGACCAGGTTGCGCGCTATCGGCTCGGTCAGGCACTGGCGGAAGCAACGCCCTATCTGCTGTTGCTCTCGGCGACGCCGCATCAGGGTAAGACCGATGCTTTTGCACGCCTGGTCACGCTGCTTGACCCGACTGCCTTTCCCACGGCAGCCAGCGTCACACGTGAACGTGTCCAGCCCTATGTCATCCGCACCGAGAAGCGCCGTGCAATTGATGCCCAGGGTCACCCCCTCTTCAAACCTCGCCAGACCCGGCTGGTGCCGGTTGCCTACGCCCAGCAACACCGTCATCAGCAACGCCTCTATGAAGCCGTCACCGCATATGTCCGTGAGGGCTACAATCAGGCAATCAAGGCAAAGAAAAACTATATCGGCTTCCTGATGATCTTGATGCAGCGTCTGGTGACGTCGTCGACCCATGCCATTCGAACCACGCTTGAACGTCGCTTAGAGGTGTTACAGGTTCCCGATGAGCAGCTGACGTTCTTTCCGGCGCTTGCTGCCGATGAGTGGGCAGACCTCGATGGACAGGAACAATTGGAAACGCTGCTTACCTCGCGGCTGGCTGCGCTCAAGAGTGAACGCACAGAGGTTGAATTCTTGCTGGAGTTGATACACCGGACGGAGGCCACCGGGCCAGATGCCAAGGCCGAAGCCCTGCTTGACTGGATCTATCGTGTGCAGCGCGAGGAACGGGATGCCGATCTCAAAGTGCTGATTTTCACCGAGTTTGCCCCCACCCAGGCCATGCTCCAGGCGTTCCTGATCGAACGCGGTTTCACCGTTGTCTGTCTGAACGGCTCCATGAGTCTGGACGAGCGCCGCCAGGTTCAGGCTGCGTTTGCAGACACCACCCGCATCCTGATTGCCACAGACGCAGGTGGTGAGGGCTTAAACCTGCAATTCTGTCATGTGGTCATCAACTACGATATCCCCTGGAATCCCATGCGTCTCGAACAGCGTATCGGTCGTGTAGATCGCATTGGGCAGAGGCATACCGTTCTGGCGCTCAACTTTGTTCTGGAAGAGACCGTTGAGTATCGCGTCCGTGAGGTGCTGGAAACAAAACTGGCTGTCATCCTCGACGAGTTCGGCATTGATAAGACCAGCGATGTGCTTGACTCGGCGCAGGCCGGGCAACTCTTTGATACGCTGTATGTTGAGGCCTTGCTGCATCCCGACAACCTGGACAATAACGTCGACTCACTGGTGAGTCAGGTACGTGCGCAGGCACAGTCTGTACGCGAGAGTCAGGCTATCTTTCATACCGAGGACGTGCTGGATCCCGCCGAAGCCCAACAGAGTGCCGACCATCCCCTCCAGCACTGGATCGAACGGATGACGACAACCTACCTGGACGCACACGGCGGACATGCCGTCCTTCATGGAAATACCTGGGATCTTACGTGGCCAACAGGCGAGCATCTCGCTCAGGTGGTCTTCACCGCCAAAGACGCCGCATCGCTCCCAGCCGCGCAGCATCTCACCCTGAACCATGCCCGTGTCCGTGAGTTGGCGACCCGACTGCCCCATATGACGGAAGGACAACCGGTTCCATGTGTGACCTTCCCCGACCTGTCGTCCGATGTGTGCGGTGTATGGTCTGTATGGCGCATTGCCATCCAGAATGAGGGATGGAGCAGGCAGCGCGTGTTTCCGCTCTTTCTACACGACAACGGGCGCATATTTCTGCCAACAGCCCGCTATATCTGGGATCAGTTCCTCACCAGAACGCCCGCTATTCAGGACTACCTGACTGGCACAGCGGCAAGCGACCTGTTCAAGCAGGTCTGGCACGCCGCCGAGGTGTATGGAGAGGCACTCTATGTCGAGTTCGTGCAGGCGCATCAAGAACGCCTGGCTCAGGAGTGTGAGAAACGAGCGTACGCATGGAGCGCCCGCCAGCGTGCCCTGGAGCGCATTGGGCTGCCAGCAGTCCGTGCCCATCGCCTGGCCCTTCTCGACCAGGAAAAGCGCGACTGGGACGCACATGTGCTGCAACGGCGTACTATCAGTCCCGACATGACACCACTCCTGATTGTGCGTGTGCAGAGGACCGTTGTAACGGAAGCGAAGTGATGTCACACACGACAGGAACCTGGCGTGATACGATCCTCAAGGAATTTCCGCCCCAGATTGCTCGGCTTACCCTGGTTGCCGACCCCGACGAACTGCTTGTCGAAGCAGGTATCCAGGCAGCGTTGCAGCAGCGTGGATTTGACCTTCTGTCATATGACGATCATGGTACCTTTCGCTATGCCTATGAGTCACAGTATCGGCTGCATTGGGACGCTGGAGTACACTCTTGCCTGATTGTACGGGTGAGCAAGCACGCGACAGCCCTGCCACTGCTCCCGTATGATCTGGTTCAGGCGGGACGGCTCCTCTCATTCACGCTGGGCGATCTCTTCCCCAACCTCAGCTATCCGGTCATTGCTGCCCTTGACCGGAGTGATCTTGACGCGCTCTACCAGGCCCAGACCTTCACCAATCCAGACCGGTCTGGTGACAAAGCAACACGTGATTTCGTCCTCCGCCACGTCTTCGAGATAGCACCAGAGTCCATCCTTCAACCGGCTGATCTGCTACGCGTTTTGTTGCGCCGTCACTATCGGGGACAGCGCATACCACTGATCCTCGATGAACGGCTTATCGAGGTCGTTGCGCAACGGGCCCATGTTGCCGACTGGCCGCTGGAGCAGATTATTCCCGACCGGGATGCATTTCTGCACTTTCTGCAGGAGCGGTGGCCTATCTTCCTAGAACGGATGGCAGGGCAGCCAGCACGACCCATGCATGAACTGCGTGAAGCCTATAACGTGCAATCACCGGGGCCACTTGATGTGCCGTTTCAGGATGATGACGTACGCGCCTACATCGATACGCTGTTCCTGGAAGGCATGCTGCGACCAGTTGTCCATGCTCAATCAGCAGCACTGACCTCGCACTGGGTCGCTGTTGGTATTCAAACCGATCCGCATACTGACCGTCTGCACCGTCTGGATGGGCTGCTGACCCGCGTGGAGACGAATCTGCCCCCACCAGACGCACGACATCAGGAGTGGCTTGCCTTCGCCTATCGTTGGGCTGAGTTGGGTGTCCTCTGGCATCAGACTCATATGGACGCTCCACCCGAATGGGTCGAGCGCTTGCACACTCTTCAGGACACAGTTGATCAATCCTTTCAAGCATGGATGCAACAACGCTACAGTGCCTTACATAATCAGCCTGCATGCCCGCCCGTTATGGTGCATCATCTCCCGCGTACGCTGGCGCGACACCATGAGCAGACCGGGCATCAACGAACGGCCCTGATTGTGCTGGATGGCCTGGCCCTTGACCAGTGGATCATTCTGCGAGACGTGCTGGCACATCACCAGCCAGCGGTAACGGTTCGAGAGGAAGCGGTATTCGCCTGGGTGCCCACGATCACGTCCGTATCGCGCCAGGCGATTTTTGCCGGAAAACCGCCGATCTACTATCCGGGCAGCATCCTGACAACCAGCAAAGAGCCAGTACTCTGGCGGCAATTCTGGAGTGATCGTGGTGTCAACCCGACGGAGGTTGCGTACACCAATGTGACCGGCGATGATGCGGACATGTCGACTATTGAGCAGATCCTCAGTTATCCCAGAGTGCGCATCCTGGGTTTGGTGATTACCAAGATTGATGATATTATGCATGGGATGCAACTCGGCACGGCTGGCATGCATAACCAGGTACGGCAATGGACAGAACACGGGTTTCTCGTCCGGTTGCTTGATCAGCTTGCGGCTCATCACTTCGCGGTGTTTCTGACGTCTGATCATGGGAATATTGCAGCCGTGGGATGGGGACGACCAGCCGAAGGCGCACTGGCTGAACGACGGGGCGAACGAGTGCGTATCTATACCGATCCGATACTCCGCACCAGGGTGAACGCGTCTTTTCCCGATGCGATTGCGTGGCCACCGATGAGCTTACCAGCAACCTGTTTGCCGCTCCTGGCACCCGCTCGGAAAGCATTTAGCAACACGGGCGATCACATTGTTAGCCATGGTGGTGCAACCCTGGAAGAGGTGATTGTTCCATGGATACAGATTCAAGGAAACGGCGTATGACCACACGGACGCAGGTTGGGTTCAGCCAGCGCATTCAGCTTGACTGGCTCGAACGCACTGCCAGCCTCCTGCTCGTAGGGAACACGCGTGATCAGATCCAGGCGGCACTTGACGACATGCTCAAAGACAAGCTGTCGGTTGGCAGCAATGCACGTTGGGGAAACCGAGGCAAGGTTGTGACGATCCTCCTCAACATCTGGGTCGACGTACCTGAGGCATTGGACGGTCTCCGCAATGACGGCCTGGAACACCTCAAACGACTGCCAAGAGATCACCATCTTCCGATCCATTGGGGGATGACGATGGCGGCCTATCCGTTCTTTGGCATAGTTGTCGAAACCGTTGGACGATTGCTCCGATTGCAAGGATACGCTGCGGCAGCCCAGGTGCAGCGACGACTCAGCGAACACCTTGGCGAACGGGAGACGGTTACCCGCGCGGCCAGGCGCATTATGCGCTGTTGTATCGACTGGGGGGTCTTACACGAAACGGGTGAGAAGGGCATCTATCAGGCGGCACACACACGCACCATCGACGACCCGAAGCTTGCCACATGGCTCGTCGAAGCGGCACTCAGAGCCAGTGAGACACAGATCGGGACACTCATAGCCATGTCACAAAATCCGGCCTTGTTCCCCTTTTCTCTCACTGGCATCAATGGATATACCATTGAGAGTAATGGTCGCCTCGAAGTATTCCGTCAGAGTCTCGATGAAGATGTGGTGACGCTGCGGAGTCGGGCCGTTTCCAGGTAGGTCGTTTCCTGCATCTACCGTCTGTTGTTGATGAGTGGCTCATGCGCACGTTTGGTGATCCAGGCCAAAAATCGGCTCTGGAGCAAAAATCAGTAGCCGCCATGTGCCATCTTGAAGCCACCTGCAACACCACGTAGGAGACACCATCATCAAGAGGGCGCATGAGCCAGTTTTGGCTTGACAAATACAATGCTCCTAATCACCGCTTGTACACCTGTTCTCTTTGTCTTTAAACATCGCTACCTGGGGGTATAGTAATTTGGTACAGACACGCTGTGCCTCTGTACCAATTTCCGATACTTGCTCCGGTTCAAGCTGGTAGCCCACGTCATCAGTAGAGCCAGCGTCTCTTCAGGTATGTGCATGGCGTCTCTGATATAAGGTAGCTCTCAGGTTGGGGCGACGTTCACCGTCAGCTCAGGCTACAGTGTGTTTGTGATTATCCAAGTGGAATCAGACCGTCTAATCGAGTTAGCCGAATTGTTAGCGCTTGAGAACTTACCCCGAATTGATTTGCAATTTGCCGAATAACTGCATCATCGAATGCGTCAATTAGTCGCTCACGGAGTATCTTGCGCATGTTTTGTTCCGGCATTAACAATTCAGCTGCGAATGTGTTTGCTGCGATCTCTTGTAAAGATCGTCCCTCTGCTGAAGTTGTATCGCGGAAAAAGACGGATGTAGTGTCGATAAAGACTTCGCTATCTCCGCGGTGTAGCTGGTAGTGACCAATTTCGTGAGCGATGGTAAATCGTTGTCGGTTTGGATGATGATTTTGATTTACCGCAATTGTACCACCTATCTTCTTGATTACTAGCATCCCCGAAACCTGATCTTCAAGATGGCGTTCAATTACTGTAAGTCCAAGATCTAGTGCAATTTGTCGAACATTGACTGGAATGCCATATTGGTGTTTTTTAAGTATGCATTGGGCTGTTTCTATTGCTTTCTCAATTTCAGAACTCATACGTTCTCCTTTGGCTGATCGTCAGCTAGTAGTTCGTTCACGAGGGCTGCAGTACGTGCCGAAACTACCTTCTCATCTGCTCCATAACGGAATACACGCGAATCCTTCAAGAGAACGTCGCAACTACGGGGGAGTACATCGGTTATCTCTATCCCAAGTTCTATACAAATTGGGTAGAGCGTGTGGAGCGGAGCACGTTGGCGTCCAGCTTCGAGGTTTGCTATGGACGTGCGCAACAGACCCACTGCTGTTGCAAGATGGCTTTGACTTATACCTGCCGCTTCGCGGTATTTTCGGATGGCAGCACCTATCCGTTGGTAGAGGATATGTTCATCAATGTTCATGCTGCTAGTATGTCACATTTTGAAGAGGGCGTCAATAGTGGTGACTAGTTTCTATTAATGACCTATTACGCAAATCAAAATCACTATTGACCTGCTACAGATTTTCGGTTATCATATGAACGTGCTGAAGGTGACTAGCGGACAGTTTATATTTGACGATAGTTATGATGCAAAATCTCGCACACACTCTTTTTAGTTTTGTCTATACTCCACTTGCCCTGGTGCTTCTGGCTGTATGGTTGTGGCTCTGGGTTGTCCTCACGGGGATTTGTGGAGGATTTGTGGCGCGTCTGTTGCGATGGATGGTTGTAAGTGGTGTAGCTTCGGTGATCGGAGGTGTGCCGCGGGTTTGGTTTGTCTTGAATGTAGGGGGAATCCCCCCATATGAGAACGAGTCGGCACGTGCCGACTCGTTTCTTTTTTGTCCCAGCGTTGGAGTGTGCCCAATGCACTCCGCCTGTTTATATATATTGGCTTATTGTCTTAATTATCAATTCTGGAGACTTACATGACACTGTCATTCCAGGGTGCGATAATTCGGAAGCAGGGGCAGGTTTTTGCCATCGTTATCGTGAAGAAAAATGTCATCGATACCAAGAGTGTCGCTAACAAGGCTATACGCTCGTTCCAATCGGCTTTTCCAGGGACACCGGTCGTGCTCATGGCTCAGGACTCGCACGGAAAGCCCACATATTACGGTCGACCTGACATTGCTCGTTTTTTTGCAAATGTTCCGTTGCAGGCAATTCCTTGGAAAGAGTTTACACTCAACTTAGGTTAGCGCAGCGTGATTAGCCAATTATCGCACAGTAGTGCAGAAGGAGCCTATATGGGCATCAAATTTGACACAACAGGCTTAGACCAGCTTCAAAAACGACTGAAGGATCTTGAAAGTAAAGCACGGGCGTTGGATGGAAAACATCAGATCTCTATGTCTAACTTGTTTTCCTCATCTTTCCTAAGATCGCACACTCGTTTTTCATCGCTAGACGATCTAGAAGAGAAAGCGTGTGAACGGGGCTTTTCCTTGCGTTCACATGAGGATTGGGATAGTCTTCCTGCTGATCAATGGGATGCTTTTATCGCTGAGTACACGTATTTCGCAAACTGGAAGGATATGCTTGCCAAAGGTGCTGCTGAGTGGACATCTCGCCAGCTTGGTTTCTAGTAAAGGAGGAATATTTATGAGCGGACAGAGTCGCACGATATCGCGACGACCTGACGGGAGTTGGGAGAACAAGTTTGATGGCGCGGAACGGGCTTCATCGGTGCATGATACGCAGGCAGCGGCAGCAGCAGAGGCGAAGCGTATGCTCCAGAAAGCGGGTGGTGGTGAGTTGAAGATAAAGGGCGTTGACGGTAAGATTCGCAGTAAAGACACTATCGCTCCAGGTAATGACCCTAACCCTCCCAGAGATAAGGAGCATTAGGCATTAGGCGTTTGACTAACGGAAAAGAGCCTGCTTGATCTTGTACAGAGTAGGCTCTTTTGCATGCCTTCTTTTCATGTTGAAAACGAGAGTGTACAATAAATGGTGTACGTGGTGTCCCACGCAGGTGTATGCTATACTGGCAGAAGCTGCCAGCTAGACACGGAATACTACCATGAAACACTAGCAAACTGATCCGCAGACCAACCAGCCGATCCCGGCGACCGGGGTTCCGCTGCCATCGCTCGACCACATTCAGCAGGAACTGGCTACGGCCACGAGTCTGGACGACTTTTTCGGCAAGCAAGGCATCCTGGCACGGCTGTTTGCCAGCACCATGGAACAGATGCTGGAGGTCGAATTAACTGCCCATCTGGGCTACGAGCGCTATGCCCCAACCGGACGCAATTCGGGCACTAGCCGCACTGGCAAGCGGATGCGCACGTTGCGCACCTCGCATGGGGATATGCCCATTCAAGTCCCACGTGATCGCCAGGGCACCTTCGAGCCAACGGTGCTGGCACAGTATCAGACCCGCACCAACGAACTGTAAGAGAAGATCATCGGTCTGTATGCCAAAGGTGTCTCGACCCGTGACATGCAGGATACCCTGCGCGACCTGTATGGCGTTGAGATGTCGGCTGCCACGATCAGCGTGGTCACGGACACGATCTGGCCGCTGGTGAAGGCCTGGCAGAGCCAGCCGCTAGCGGATGTCTATCCGATTGTCTATCTGAACACTATCCACCTGCAACTACGGCGTGATGGTCGAGGCACGAATACCGCCGTCTCCATTGTCCTGGATGTGGATCTGGCGGGCCAGTGCGATGTGTTGGGCCACTGGGTGGGAGATGGTGCGGAAGGGGCTAATGTCTGGTTGTCGGTGATGACCGATCTGCAGACCCGTGGTGTGCAGGATATCTTGATCGCCTGTATCGACGGCTTGAGCGGCTTCAAGGAAGCGATCCACGCGGTCTTCCCACAGACCCAGATCCAGCGATGCCTGATCCACCAGGTGCGCCAGAGCCTGAGCTACGTCGCCTGGACGGATCGGAAGGCCTTCGTGAAGGGTCTGAAGGCCATCTACCAGGCTCCCACCCGTGAGGCAGCAGAAACCCAGCTGCTGCTGGTGGCCGAGCGCTGGGGCGAGCAGTATCCCGTCGTCATTCGCTCGTGGGAGACGAACTGGGAGGATCTGGCCACCATGTTCGCTTATCCGCCGGAGATTCGCCAGCTGATCTCTACGACAAACAAGATTGAGGGCTACAATCGGCATCTGCGGACGGTGATCAAAACCAAGGGAGCGTTCCCGACGGACGACGCGGCTCGCAAGCTGTTGTATCTGGCGAATAGAGAGATTGTCCAGAGATGGACGGCGCCCATCCCCGATTGGCGGCGCATGCTGAATCAGTTGGCTATCCGGTTTGCCGGACGTGTGCCATTGTAGAGAAATCGGAGACATCATGTACACCAACTACTCTACTTGACAAACCCTGCCACCAGCACACACCTGCATGCGGCCATCGTTCGTCACCTGCCCATGCCGACAGGTGGCACACTGATAATAGGCCCACTCATAAGTGATCGACCCCAACAGGGTGTTGATTGTCGCCGGGCGCATGCGCACATACCGCGCCTGGTTGCCACACGGACACGGCACATCCGGCGCCGGATGCTGATCGACCAGGTGGCCAAGACCGGTGAGCAGGGCATTCCCCAGCGCATGCGTGAGCCGGATGACCTGTTCCTCGATCTCCTGCAAGGTGTGGCGCACGCTCTGCACCCAGGTACTGAGCGTGCGGGCGATTCGATCCATCTGGGCGGTCGTTGGTCACAAACTGCTCCGCGGTCACGCGATGTGTGGTACGATTGGTCATATCCGCCTCCTGTGGGTGTGTGAGGTTTCTGTTTCACCCCTACCATACCCGATGAGGCGGGTCGTGTTCAGCTCCCTGACAACGCATGCTTGCACCCCATCAATTTATAGAGTTGACTAACAACTCAACATTTGCTATACTTACATTATGTGCATATCATCCATGTTGGAAGTACAAACATACAGTTCGCTTCTTTTTTGGAACCTACATGACATTCTCTCCTTACATATATCTAAAAAAGGCCATAATCTGACGGGATCCCTCACTTTATCGTACAAGATATGGAAATGTATACATTTCGGTACATGACCCATTATGTCAGGTGAGATAGCCCTCGAACGATCAATTTTGCCCCGCTTGTAGGTCAGCTTCATGAACCGATGAGCAAATGGTAAGGGATATGGTATGGAACACACGTTTGGAACAGCATTGCGCGAAATGCGACGAGCAGCCAAAATTAATCAACGTGAACTTGCTGAACAGATTGGACTCGATTTCTCTTATATTAGCAAAATTGAGAATGGGAAACTGCCACCACCTTCAGCCGATACAGTCGTTGCGATATGTCAGGTTCTGAACATTGAGCCAAGTGAACTTTTGGCTTTGACTGGCAAGATCCCTTCAGACGTTCAACGGACTGTCAGCTCCAGCAAAGCTGCACAAGCCTTTCTCCGCGAGGCACAACAACTGCATCTCACCGATATCGAGTGGGAAACGATGCTCCATTCGATGCACAGATTACGAGGCGATTCTCTATGACTAAACACCTGCCCGAACAATTGACTCTCTTTCAAGATATTGCTATTCCATCTGATACAGAACGGGAAGATAGTTTCCACAAGGTAGTCTGGTCATATAGTCGCCGATCGACGTTTGAACAGTGTTCCCGAAAATACTACAACACCTATTTTGGGGGCAATAAACACACAGCCCACCAAGAGTCTACCAAAGCAGATCTACACTTTCTGAAAGGACTGTCAAATCGGTTTGAACGAACGGGATCGCTCGTACATCTGGCAATTCAGCAATATTTTCGCGCTGCACAACAAGGGCGATTCTGGGATACGCAACGCCTAAGTCGATTTGCGTGCAAGATCTTCCAAGCAGATCGGGCGTATTCACGTACCTATCCAGATGGTACTGCTGTGCGTGGTCAAAAGTATCCTCCAACATTGCTTCGCGAGTATCACTATCGTCAGCCAGACGCAGAGATCCTCTGCCAGGAAGCCGAAGAACGACTCGTTGATGCTCTCCATGCCTTTGCGACAGATAGTCAATTTGCCGCATTTCGCATCGCAGGAACAAGACCTGACGCACTGATTGAACGTTTATTCACACTCTCTGGTTTTCCATGCAAAGTAACTGGAAAAATTGATTTGGCTTTCCGTCAGGAAAGCCAGATTATCATTGTTGACTGGAAACTGGGCGAAAGCAACGGAATGGGATCCAACAGCTTACAACTCGCTACCTATGCCCTCTGGTCTATTGATTCCTTCGGATGTACTCCAGATCACCTACGAGTTTGCAAGGCTCATCTCGGCTCGCGTGATGTAATCGATTTTGAAGCGACTGAATACTATTTGGCGATGGCACGTGGGTGCATTGTGCAGGATATTGAACGAATGGCTGCTCTCCAAGAGTACGGGCAACAAGGCATTGCTGAGTCCTTTACTCCGTGTTTACAACCTCGTATTTGTCATCAATGTGTTTTCGAGAGGCTGTGCTATGCTTGAAACGAATATCCGTATCGTGTATCCAGGTGCTAATCTCTACGTCTTGGTACGAAAGGTCGAGGTTGTTGGCTCGGATTTATCTCCAGACTTGATCGAGCGTGTATGTAGCAAATTGCGTTATCATCACGGGATTGCCGCAGTTCGAGAGAATGGCAATGCATCGACCCTCCTGGTAGCTGCTACCAGTCGTATTCCACATATTCGCCTCACTGACGATGAATGGGAGATAGAGATATTCGATCAAAGCGAGAACAATGAGCGTCTTTTTCTTACCTCTCCAGAGGGTGCTATCGCGATTCCCCTCTTGATTGAACGCGCACTCTCAGCAAGATTGAAACGCCTTTCAGATTTTTGGTCTCTCGATAGCCCGCGAATCTGGTATGAGGCCCGTCCGTTCAAGGCATACGACGACATTCATGCCTATCGGCGCTATGAATTTGGTACTGTCTTTATTGATGGTGTTGGCATCGGTATTGCTGTGGACGTCGGAACTGCGTTCTTTACGACTCACTCGCTGGCGTACTATTTTGATCCCACTGCATCGACATATGAGCGGAAACAGCGGAAACAGGCGTTTGAACGTCTGACCAACCGTCAGTCAGGGCAGAAAGGGACGCTACTGTATGATTACGAGTACTCGAAATCAAAATGCTATTTTGAACAAGCTCCCGAAGGAATGACATGTGCAACAACTGGGGTGATACGAGCAAAAGGACAGTCCTATGGTTCGTTGACCGAGTACTATGAAAAGGTATACCCCAATCTGCAATTTGATGAGACCGGACCAGCAGTGCGTGTGTCTTTTCCTGGTATTGACCGACCAACCCCGGTTGCAGCGGAGAAAGTGTTCATTCGTGTCATGAATGATGCTTTGCCACGAGCAATGCAGTCTATTGATAAAATTGAACCAGCAGCGCGACGAAGACATATTCAAAGGTTTTGGGATTGTCTTGGTGATCGCCCATTTGGGCAGGTGGCTCCTGGTATCAGCCCCGCATTTTGGCAGCCTAGTTCTACCTATACCCATCAATTTCATCTCCCTCCTCTCTCATTTGGAAACCAGCATACATTGCCAACACCAGTGTGCCCAGATGAAGATATGTATCGTCACCATTACCGTCAGCGTACGAAAGCTCTTCAAACTTACGGTTGTTATTATGTTCCCCCAACAATGACTCGGGTGTTGCATATTGCCATCCCAGAGTCCGTAGATGTGGAAGTTGGAAAACGCCTGGCACATGACTTGGTAGCACGCATCCGTACCTGGACAAACATTCCTATCGAACCAGAAATCATTTCCTACACATCGGTTACACATGCTGTTGATCAATTGCAAGAGACAACCCAGGGACAGAGTGGCTGTGTGGTATTTGTGCTGAATGATGAATCCACAGCCTACTATGATATCGCTTTTCGGCTTGGTCACTGGCGTGTCAAACGGATAACAACAGACACGCTGTGCCAACAGTATGGATATCTACACGAAGGCTATGTGTCTAGAGGATCGTCTATTCCCGACAAGCACAAGGGTGAGAACCGGTGGCTTAATTTTATTGAGAAAAATACCCTGGCTGTCATACAGTTGCTAGATGTGTTGCCGTTTCGTATCCCTCAGTCTGGTATCTATGAGGCTCTTCTTGCTATCGATGTTGGGTATGATCGTCGTCACCTTGCGCTCTCAATACTGATAGCACGGGACGAGTGCAAGAAAAGACACTTCGAACTTGTCACCAATGTTCATGTAAAATCTGATCATCAACACGAGAGCATCAATCCCGTTATCTTGCGTGATCAACTTATTGATTTAGTCAAGACTGCCCTTGGTCGTTACGCGAAATCACTAGCATCACTGCTTGTCGTGCGCGATGGTCGATTTTGTGGTCAGGAAATGGACGGTATTGATGATGCCATTGAGTACCTCAAAACCTACGACTTACTTGAGCATGATGCATCGGTCGATCTCGTAGAACTGCGGAAAGACCCGCTGCTTCCTATTCGATTGTGGGATGTCCAGGAGAATCAGGTCACCAACCCATTGGAGGGGTGGGGAGTACAACTTAACACCTCTATGGTTGTCGTCACAGCGACAGGAGCAGCAACTCTCACGCAGGGTACTGCCGATCCCTACCTGGTTGTCAGCAATGGTCGCTGCTCACACGTGAGGATCGCCGCTCAAGCAACGTTTGATGCAACACAGCTTAACTATTCTAGTCCTGGTGTTGCACAACGATTGCCATTGCCATTGAAGCGAACAGACGAGGAATTACAGGCACGGGCGACCCAGGAAATTCGACGCCTGCAATAGTATGCGATCTTCAGCGGGTGTTCTAGAGAAGGGGTGTCCTATGCGAAATGAGTGGTTAGCTGCTTCAAGTTTTGAGCATATACAGCGTATTATTCAAGCGATTACAACCCTATCTATTCATACCAAGTTGGCATTAACTGGACGTGATGATCCAACAGATTATGAGGAGATACAGTGCGCTCGCAAAGATCTCCTTGACTTTGTTGATCATTTGCAGCGTTGTGTTGGGGAAGGGGAGCTTAGTCGTACCGGAACAGTTGTGAGAACCGATCCCCGATTTAGCGAACTCGCGTCACGGTATCTTCTGGGCAAGCGACAGCACACGGAACAATCCCCCCTTTATGCGTACTCTTTCGACAAGGCAAAGCACCTGCTGGATTCGCTAGATACGGCTGATTTACTAACCCGTGTTGCCTATCTCCAGGATTTGCGAGTACTGCTTGAACAGCATACCCAGGCAGATGTGATTGGACTGCTAGGAGACATCTAGGATGCAAGACGTGATTCAACGTCGCAACAATGATTTGCTCCGTGATATTGATCAGTTGTTGCAGTCGCTCAATCAGATGTATGTCCCTGATGAACTGCGAGCCTATCGCCAGCAACTAGTCGAGGTCTGTCATGAGTTCCACAAGCAAGTGCAGCGTAATAGGGCTTACCTGCACATCGATCAGGAGGATATCCTGAATGATGTTCTGAGCCATATTAGTAGGACAACTCATTATATTCATCTAATTGGTTCACATTTAGCTGCTCCCATCCTGCGAGCAAGCGAATCTGATCGCCTCTGTCTAGCCATGATAACCTGGCAACATCAAACACACTCTCAAACAAGAAGCTATCCGGCAGCCTTTGTGGATGGCCCTCCGAGCATCTGGCCGTTTCACCATATCCATGTCCCCCTCTACGTATTTCCAGTGACACAGCAGCGGAGTTTGCGTTTTCTGCCCCTTCTCTTACATGAGTTTGCACACTTATTATATGTGTGCCACAAGCCAGAACTTGATGACTTGGTCGCAGAACTCCAGGAAGAAATTGCCGACACATTGGTTCCAGCTTCACGGCGCAATGACCAGTATGCAGAACGTCAAGTTGGGCAACGTCATCTCATTGTTGACACCTGGTATAGCTGGACGCAAGAGTTATTCTGTGACGCGGTAGGTTTTATCATGGGAGGACCATGTTATATCCGGGCATTCTCTTCTTTCGTTAACGGGATGCATCGAGGTGAGTTTTATCGCGATGAACAATCACTATCGGGAAGTGAGCATCCGGTGACGTGGTTACGCGTACAATTTCTTGCTAGATATGCCCGAGATCGCGGGTTTGAGGAACTTGCCGATACCCTCGTACAAGAGTGGCAGCGTATTGCCCAAGTATTGGGTGTGACAGAAGACTATCACGGCTTTTATCATCCGGCACTTGAAAGTAGATTGACGCACACGCTGAATGATATGCTTACCGAGGTATCACCACGATCTTGCATCCCCGAAGAAGCAGCCGGAGAAAGCTGGAATCCGGTGTCTGACTCTCCCATACGATTACTCAATTGGGCCTGGCAGCAGTACGATACCGATCCGGAAGGATATAGAACATGGGAACGTGAGTACATTACCTGGTTGCCGGATAGCATTGCTGCAAACCAGAAGAACCAGAGCAATGGATCAGGCACATATCCGCGCGGGCCAATTTATACTGTCGGGTATGGCAACCGCACAATGGATGAGTTTCTGCATATGTTGAAAGCCTATGCCATTGAATATCTCATCGATGTACGCTCTGCGCCATATTCGAAATATAACCGTGACTTTTCGCAGGAGTCACTACGAAAGAAGCTCCACGAACACAATATTAAATATGTATTTATGGGCAAGGAACTCGGAGGACGCCCAGATGACGACACCTGTTATACCCCCGATGGACGCGTCGATTATGCAAAACTCGCGGAAACAGATCTCTATAATCAAGGAATAGGCCGCTTACACGAGGCACAGCGATATCGAGTTGTCTTAATGTGTACTGAATTGCGTCCACACACGTGCCACCGGAGTAAGCTTATTGGGCATACGCTCTCTCAACAAGGGGTGGATGTGCAGCATATTGATGAGGAGGGAAGGCTGCGGAGTCAACACGAAGTCATGCAAATCCTGATCGGGGAGCAGCCAGTGCAAATGGGGCTGTTTGAGACATCTTGCCATGCTGGGCGCAACCCATCTTTGACGTCACGAAAACCGTACCGAAGGCGAGGGTAATTATAATGTCGCTCACTTTTCTCTCTATTGGTGTCTATGGATTTGATGAAGCAGGGTTTTTCAATGCTTTGGTCAATCATCGGATCGATACATTCTGCGATATCCGCCTGCGACGAGGAATGCGCGGATCACGCTATGCGTTCGTGAACAGTACATATGTACAGCAGAAACTTAAGGCCCTTGGAATACACTATGTTCACCGAAAAGATCTTGCTCCAAGTGTTGCTGTGCGCAGTCAACAAAAGGAAACCGATGCTGCACAGGATGTCACCAAGCGCACACGCATGGTACTGAGTGAAGCATTCATCCGAGCCTACGAAGATGAGTGCTTGAACGCATTTGATCCTGCATCATTCGTGAAAAGCTTCGGATCTACAACACAACGGGTGATTCTTTTTTGTGTCGAATGTCATCCCGATGCCTGCCATCGCTCACTTGTTGCACGCAGACTGGAACGAGACCTCGATTTACACGTGGAGCATATTATCCCATGAAAGTACGCGTTCTCATTGTGTCTAAGACTCATATGAGGCACAGCACCTGTGTTGGTGGGCTTGTTGCCAACACGTACCAGAATATTCGCCTGTTGCAGCACGATGGCTCCAATCAGCCACTCGATGCGGCGTATCATATCGGTGAAATCTGGGAACTCGAATTTAGTCATCGAGAACATCTACAGCCACCCCATGTTGAGGATGTCCTGGTTCAGAATCAAACATATCAATGCCAGATATCCAACTTGAGACAGTTCCTGTTAGAGCGAGTCCAGCCATGGGAAGGTTATCCTGATAATCTCTATGATGGGTTACTCCAGTATACGACCAAACAGAAGGGCTATATCTGTCAGCGCACTGGCGTCCCTGACCAGAGTGTCGGTTTTTGGATTATCCCTACAGATCTACATCATCAAAACAGCCGTTCAAAGGATCGCTACATTCTTGACAATCATGGGTTGGATATGCCCTATGTCGGGGGCGATCCAATGGTCGCTACCTTGCCCGCTGGCACGTTAATACGCGTCTCTCTCGCACGATGGTGGCGTCCTGACAACTCGCATGACGAAGAGCGGTGTTACTTGCAATTGTCCGGGTGGTATGAGTAGGTGATAGACATACACGCCTATATAGAGACAGAGATGAGACGGGAGTTGTAAAACCTATCCATTTGCTTCCCATATGACAATCGGTCTACCCATTAACCATGTGCCAAAATACAGGACATGGGGTGATACCATCAAGGCCTCAAGGCTCAAGGGAGATCACTTGACACAGCGAGGTGCGCATCACGCCGCCATCTGGTCTGATCAGGAGTGCCAACACCGTGATCAGATCAGGAGGATTCAGATGCCCACCTCGACCCTGTATGATAGCACGTACGCGTCTGTGCGAACCGCCTTGCCCGAGGCCCTGGACAGCTAGGTCGAAACCCTCGCCCTAGCGATGGTCGGCGTTGTGGTGAGTGGCTCGTCTGTAGTATTTCCCGACTTCGTGAAGACGTACGGACATCGTGAACCGCTCATCTGTCCTCCTCACCCATGCCCGCCCAACACCGTGTCGTACCATGTCACTATGCTAACACATAGGGTGAGATAACCTCTGGGAGGTGACACGATGAAAGACGCATGGATTGAAGATCGGGTGCGCGTGCGCTAACTCTGGCGCGATCCCCCGACCTGGCGGATCGTGGACTTTGCGACGGATCTCCACCGGTCGGTCGGCTGGATGGTCACATGGCCTGTTTCTTCAGCACCTCACCCAACCAACCCACGCCACCCCGTTGGCCTGGGGGCAGACGACCACCGCGTCGATGATGGCCGCTGGTGAGGTAGATACCTACACGTTTTCTGGAGCGACGCGTGATATGATCGTGGTGCGTATGGGCAGTGCGGCGAGCGGTTTGAATCCCCATGTCCGCCTGTTTGATCCTACGGGTGTTCAGATATGTGCGGCGCATAGTTACGGTGTTGCTGCCGAGATTGGGGCGTGTGTGCTTCCCCAGGATGGCATCTATACCGTGTTGCTGAATGACCTGAACGATGCAGTCACCGGTGCCTATGGCATCGTGAGTCAACGCCTCAATCACCCGCTTCAGACAACCGCCTTGGCATTCGGGCGGAGCCGATCCGGTCACATCGCCGACTATGGTGGTATCGACACCTATACGTTCAACGCCTACACCGGGGCTGTACTACGGATTCAGATGAGCAGCATGACGCCTGGATTGAATCCTGCCGTGCGGGTGTATGATCCGGATGGCGTCAGAATCTGCGAAGCCGCAACCTATGGTACGATGGCCGAGATTTCTACCTGTGTGCTGCCAGAAACGGGAACCTATGCGATCCTGGTGAGCGACGCCCATGGAGCCGATACGGGCTTCTATAGACTCACCCTCACATGTCTGGACGCTCTGTGTGGGCCTGCCGATCAGGATCAGACCACCATCTATCTGCCACTGGTGATCAGGATGTAACCAGATAAACGCGTCTGCGCACAGCGACCCACGTCCTGTCGGTTCATAGATGTTTCCCCTTCAGGGCGGGAACTCCACACGCTTCAAGCGGTGGAAGGAATACCCGCTGTTGTCCCCCGCTGTCGCTCTATCGCTTGCACGGGCGTTTGCATAACGATAGACTCCATGGAGATGTACTCAGGCACTCTGGTGCGCGATCAGAGCAATGGTTTGCCCATGCACACACGAAACGTGTGCGCGGTTCCGGCAGGGAAACCGCTGCCGGGTACACCGTGTCCGGTCTTGCGCATGCGTACACCACGCTGGTGTACCGGGTTGGTTGTCAGCGAGCCTCGTGTGCTACTGTCAAGGCTGGTTTCGGGCGAAGGAGCGAGTACACGCCCAGGTGCGTCTCGCCCTGGGTAGCTGTCCTGCGGATCTGGTGCGGCACATGACCGTCAGGCGATCTCGGAGGATAGACGGTCAAGACTGGTGACACGGAACATAAGCCGTCACACGAGATTCCGATCTGTGGACTGTCCACAGATCGGGATAGCCGTTGATTCGATGAGACAGCACATGAATCGTGCCGGGAACCGTATCTTGAGTGATCCGTTTTCTAGCTTCTGTCGGAACCTGGTTCAGATCTGCACCCAGCCAACATCGTCTCTCCCGACGGTGAAACACCGGATTGGGGGCCTACACTGCACCTGTTTCCCTGTGGTATGGGTCATACACCACCAGGTTGCAAAACACAACCTGGATTGGAGTGACTCGTGCAACACCGCACTGTCACCGTGATCTGATCAGATAGCCCAAAACAGATTGATCCAGGAGGAATTGATCTGAAAAAGACGATGATGCGCCTGCTGGAGACGGACAGGAGCATAGCGTGTGATTATGCCAGATAAGTCGCCTTATCTGGCAAAAAAGCCCCAACGCCTCTCTAACCACCGCAGCAGCACGCCATGGCCCATGAGCGAGTACGCGGGTGTTTTCTGGAATTATCTGGCAAAAAACGAATCAGAGTCGTTTGATGCCCGCACCCCGACGATCCGTGCCTAACTCATCGGTCGTCGCGGATGGGAACGATGCCCTCCCGGCACGCCAGCACCACGAACGTTGGGGGCACGATGGATCGGCATGCACGTCGTGGGGCGTCTCCGTGTCGCACAAGAGTTCACATGATTCCTGACACACCGCATGCCTCATCACGGAGGACGAAGATACCACCCCGCATGATCCATCACGCATGGAGTGATAGATTATCTGTTGCTGATGTGGTACGATAGCGTATCATCATGTCTATGCGCACGGTTGGTACATACCCAGAGACGGAACCGCCTGAGATCCATATGCGCGAACTTAACGGAGTGGCTTTCTGACGCAGTAAAATTGCACTCATCTTTCATTTTTGCCCACGATGGGGATGTTTTTGGCCCTCCCCCTGGGATACATGGCGCTCTGACAAGCCTTGCAGGGCTTCATGAAAGGATGCGCTTACGTTCGCGCATATGCGCCTGAGATCTCCCCCTGATAGCTGAAAGGACACCGCCATGGCCCATGACCAGACCCTCGATGACCTGGAGCAGATCACGCTCGATGCCATGTGTGCGGCTCTGGAACGCACCGATCCGGCGCAGGCCGCCCTGTTCCGCCACGTGTCCGCCATGCTGACCGCCATGGAACAGGCGCTGGCCGTGCATGGATTGCACCCGTTGGACGATGATACCCCCGACCGAGCGGTGCAGGGGAACCACCCACACGACACGCCCACGTTCCGTGTCACCCAGATTGGCACGGATCTGTTGGTCACGGATGAGGCTGGCCAGCTGATCGCCGCGTCTGGGGATCTGGTGGTTCTGTGGGCGTTGGGTGCGTGGGCCGGCACACCAGGTTGGATGGGTGATCAACTGGTGAAGACGGCGTAATAGAGAACAGCATGTGTGGTGTGGCGGGCGTCATTGATAGTATGGTGAGATTCAGCGTCCTGCTGTCTGCATGATCAGGGACGATCACCATCTGTGGACAGTCCACAGATAGTGTCTTTTTATGAATCGCTGTGGCACTGTATGGTTGGTGCAGCGAGACTCTCCATCACATCTCTGTGTTCCCGTCCCGGTCAGAGTTTGATCTATGGTGACTCCTTTAGAGAAACGTTGTCTTGATGACCCATCATGCCTCATGCAGCGGTGATGCGTATACCACCCAACTGTTAGATGTGGAGATTGCAGAGGTTGGTGGTTTCGCGATGTTGATATCACCGTGGCGGGAATGAGGCTGGCTCTGCTCTGTGACGCTGACCACGCTCCATGGAGGGTGTATCACGTTCATCTTCCTTTCTTTACACACCAAACTGCCTGCTCTGGATTCCACCTATACCGAAACGGGAACCGTTTTGGATTGCAGACACTGTCGTATTCCTCACCCGCCCAGGGCTGCCACCCTCTGGACGTGTCTACCAGGACGTTGTGCGTTTGCTTTATATGACTCACGAACGCTTGTTTCATCTTCTCTTTCCAATCCACAGTATCGGAAAGAGATGCTTTGCCAATGACCTTTTCCTTTTTCGTTTCGATTCGTACTTCGATACACGCATCACCGTCCCATTTCTTGACAAGGAGATACAGTTGCCGATATTTCCTTCCAGATGGGTAATAGAAGTCAATCAATCGAGAATGCGTGATTCTTTCAGAAACAGCGGGGCGTCTGTGGTGTTTACACGTCTCACATATCCAGGCCTGCGGTCGGACGCGAACAGTCGGGAGCGGTCTGGCTATCGTCCAGGCGTCATTGCCTGAATAGATCCTCTCATCGGCCTGGACTTCAATCCAGGGAATGTTTTGGTCGAGGAATAAACGCTCTTTGTGATCATCAACGGGGTGCGTGGCAACAATCTCGATAGCCCTCATCGTACCGGCGAAAACACACACAATATCTGGTTTTATGTTTTTTATTCCATATTCAACTCGTACTTCATGCCAATGGGACGCCCATTCATAGGTGCGTGTGGCACCACATGTCCCGGCACACGGCTCTTCTACAAAAAGACTCGTGCCAGTGCGAAGTTGATCATAAATATGAAACTTGGTATGTATATGCAAAGCTGTCTCCTCATGGTTGGTAGGACATGTACTTCGGGCACGATGGGCATAGTGGTGGGAGATTTTAGTCCCAAGTTTGAGAATAACAGTGTCTTGACACACCGGGCATATGACCGGAGGGCGCTCTTTGGCTGGAAGAGACGCAAAGTCCGACACATGACGAAGGACACCATTGTGAAGAATCCATATAGGCTCTCTGCTGTGTTTGTTAGCCACTCTTCTATCCTTCAGGATATTACAAACTCTTGGTCTATTCTTATAGACCTCGTCTCATTTGCTTATTTGTACACCATTCCATGAAATTCTGGCCCCACCTGTATTTCCTGTGAAAATCCCGACGCACGGATGGGGAGTTTGGATAGGTTCTTTCCGCATCCTCCCCGTCTGTCAAGGCCGGTTTCAAATTGGCTCATGCGATCGTTTGGTGATCCAGGCTAACAATCGGCTCTGGAGCAAAAAGCAGTAGTCGCCATATGGCATCATGAAGTTACAGCATCAGGCAGGAGACACCATCATCAAACGTGCGCATGAGCCAGATTTGAGCTATCGTATTCGGCGGATCATCGGAAAGTTCGTGCGGCTTGCAGCCGTACCTACACCTGCCGTTCTATACACACATTATTTTCTCAAACTTCATGAGTACTCTGTAAATTAAGTTTCCTTGTATTTCTCGTTCGCGGGATAGACCTTGGTATAGTGGCTGTTGAGCGTGACGCGGGCCGCCGGAATAGAGAACTGCCAGTTAATCCGGATCTGCTTCGCGTCGCGTTCAGCCAGCAAGGCGAGTGTCTCCGTCCGCAGCGTCTCGATCGTGGCGATGCGGCGGTTGAGACATTGGCGCGCAAGCACCGAGAACTCGCATTCGATCATATTCAGCCAACTCGCACCCTTGGGCGTATAGATGAACTCGAATCGCTGCGCCAGGGCATAGGCGTCTTCGGCTGGCAGATGCGCGTAAAAGGAACTGGCGTTGTGGGTACTGAGATTATCTTGCACCAGTCGAATTTTCGTGGCCTCGGGATAGGCCGCCGCCAGCGCCTGACAGAAGGCGGTGTATTCCCGTTTGGTCCGCTGCGGCTGCACCTGCCCCAGCCGCCGCCCCGTCAGCGGTTCGATCGCGCACAGCAGGGCGCACGAGCCGAGTTTCTCATACTCGTAGTGCTGCTTGCGTGGCTTGCCCGGCTGCATCCGGCGCGGCACCAGCGTATCACCGATCAAGAAACACGGCCGTTCATCAAAACAGACCACAGGACAGGCTGGATCATACGGCAGGGCATACAGCGCCAGGATCTGCTCCAGGCGCGCAAGAAAGGCGGCATTCACCTGGCTGATGCACCACGTCTGCTCCAGGTGCGGCTTCAGCGCGTTTTTTTCAGAATGGTGCCAACCAGGGTATGCGACATGGCGTCACAAAAGCCTGCCTCGACCACCTTTTCCGCCAGCAGGCGCAATGACCAGCGGCTGTGTCCTTCGGGTGCATCCGAACAGGCCAGGGCAGTGATTTTGGCGCGCTGCACGCCATCGACCACAACGGGCCGACCAGAGCGCGGCGCGTCTTCCAGGCAGGCGAGGCCGGTTGCCCGGTAGCCATTGCGCCAGGCCGCAACGGTGGTGTCGCTCACATCCAACGTCGTGGCGACTGCGGCGAGCGTCTTCCCGCGATCCAATTCGAGCAGGGCGGTGGCGCGTTTGAAGGTCTTAACCGGCAACGTGCCTGTGGCCAGCAAGTGTTCCAACGTCGTGCGATCGGTGTCCGTGAGTGTTACATGGTGTTTTTTCATGCCGTCAGTGTATCCGACGGACGCGAAAAATGCAAGAAAACTTAATTTACAGAGTAATGAGTGCTCTGTAAAGCACGTTTTCTGGTAAAAGCACGCCGACGGACGTTCGCATATTCTGGTTATCCAGATGCGGATTTTGCTCGATGATGCCCGCGACAAGAATACCGAAAAACTTATTGTTAGCGCGAATAAGTGGTGGGTTACGTAGGCGCGGCTTGCAGCCGCGCAGCTGGCACGTGCGGCTGCAAGCCGCACCTACGCTGCAGGACACTCCCACTCCCAGGTTAACCCAGGACTTATTCGTGCAAACAACTTATTTTACGAAACAATAAGCCGTGACTCCGGCGCGACCATCCTGGTTGTACAATCGTTGCTTGATCGCGCTATGAGATATGGTTCGTAGTATGTTACAAAGCAGTACTTTTTTCCTGTCCATATATATTACACATAGGACAGTTATATGTAAATAGAAATGGACTATCGTATTGCTACCAGAAATAAGGAAAAGTAATAGAATTGCAATGATATAGCTTATTCTATTCTACTATGGAGAAGGAAGCAATGTATTACCCCCATCCACGACCATTCATTGTTACTCCTGACCGTTCCTTCTGGTTTTTGTTGGCGACTCTGTTGCTTATTACCTTCCTGCTGGCAACACTGCCCCGGGCGCTGCCGTTCACTGCTCCAGCCCCGGCTCCTGCTGTACCTATCGTAGCACCGGATTTTGGCCGCCTGCCGCTCTCGTTTGTTCCCAACGCTGGACAGACCGACCCGTCTGTGCGGTTCCAGGTACGCGGCATGGGCGGGACGATCTTTTTTACGTCTGAAGAGGTAGTGTTGTCTTTGCCATCTGCCAACCAGCCACCGGCAGCCGGCACGTACGAGCGTCTACGCACAGCAAACCATCGGCTGCCGCATTATGCTGATGCGCCTGCGAACACTACTCCCAATCGTTCCACGCCGACTGTGGTACGCTTGCAGTTTATAGGCTCCAATCCATCACCGCCGATCACTGGCGCAGAGACACTCCCCGGAATTGTGAACTACTTTATTGGTAACGACCCAACGCAGTGGCGCACCAACCTGCCGACCTATGCCGGGGTTGTGTATGAGGGTGTGTACGATGGAATTGACTTGCGCTACGATGGCTATGAAGGTCATTTGAAGGGCACCTACACCCTTGCTCCGGGTGCAGATCCGGCACAGATCCGCTGGCGTTACACAGGCACAGACAGCGTGCAGGTAGTTGCGGCTACCGGCAACCTGCTTCTAACCCTGCCCACACAGGCAACCCTCACCGAGCAGGCGCCGGTTGCCTGGCAGACCATCAATGGAACCCGCGTCCCTGTCGCAGCGCATTACACCCTGGCCGGCGATGGCAGCCTGGGTTTTGCCCTGGGCCACTACGATCCACGCCATGCGCTGACGATTGATCCGGTATTGGAGTACAGTACCTACCTTGGTGGGACCGGTCATGACCGTGGCGAGAGCATCGCGGTGGACAGTGCCGGCACTGTCTATGTCACGGGGGACACCTATTCTGACGACTTCCCCATGGCCTACCCGCTGCAAGGCACGCACAGAGGTAGCACTACAGATGCTTTCGTGTCCAGGCTGACTGCTGATGGCACGACGCTGCTCTACAGTACGTACCTTGGTGGAGGTTATGTTGACACTGGCTGGAGCATCGCAGTGGACAGTGCTGGCACCGCCTATGTCACGGGAAGAACCTGGTCAAATGACTTTCCCACCGCCAACGCCCTGCAAGCCGCCAGCGGAGGGCCTGGGGATGCCTTTGTGTCTGGGGATGCCTTTGTGTCCAGGCTGGCTGCCGACGGCACGGCACTGCTCTACAGTACCTATCTCGGCGGGAGTTCTGAGGAATCTGGCGAGAGTATCGCAGTGGACAGTGCCGGCACTGCCTATGTCACGGGGTACACCTATTCTGACGACTTTCCCACCGTTAACGCCCTGCAAGCTGCCAGCGGAGGGTTTATGGATGCCTTCGTGTCCAGGCTGGCTGCCGATGGCACGGCACTGCTCTACAGTACCTATCTCGGCGGGAGAGATAGAGACCTTGGCTCTAGTATCGCGGTGGATAGCGCCGGCACTGTCTATGTCACGGGGTTCACCAGGTCTGACGACTTTCCCATCGCCAATCCCTTGCAAGCGACCCTCGGTGGCGATGACGCATTCGTGGCAAAGCTGAACGCTGATGGCAGCACACTAGTCTACAGCACCTACCTCGGCGGCAGCGACTTGGACGAGGGCTACGGCATCGCCGTAGACGACGCCGGCACCGCCTATATCACGGGGTACACCTATTCTACCGACTTTCCCACCGTTAACGCCCTGCAAGCCACCAGCGGAGGGTCTGCGGATGTCTTCGTGTCCAGGCTGGCTGCCGACGGCATGGCACTGCTCTATAGTATCTATCTCGGTGGGAGTTCTGCCGAATATGGCAAGAGCATCGCAGTGGACAGTGCCGGCACCGCCTATGTCACGGGAAACACCGATTCTGACGACTTTCCCACCGTTAACGCCCTGCAAGCTGCCAGCGGAGGGTATGTGGATGCCTTCGTGTCCAGGCTGGCTGCCGACGGCACGACACTGCTCTATAGTACCTATCTTGGCGGGATTAGTTATGACTCTGGCTCTAATATCGCGGTGGACAGTGCCGGTGCTGCCTATATCACGGGGTTCACCGGGTCTGACGACTTTCCCACAGCTCACCCGCTGCAAGGTATGGACAGCCCTGAGGGGAAAGCGTTCGTGGCGAAGATGCGCAATGAGAGTACTGGTTCCCCTCTTATCACGGGATTGGTGCGCAGTCCCTGCGGCCTTCCAATTGACGGTGTCACAGTACGCACTGATAGTGGTATGCAGGCCATGACCAATGAGCAGGGTATCTTTACGATCACTGATATTGCTCCCGGAAGCTATACACTGACCCCTACAAAACAGGACATGCGCTTTGAACCACCTGAAACTACCGTCACCGTCGATACCAGTCCGGTATCATACGATTTTACTGCCATTGGCGCAAAAGATGATACTGATGGCGATGCCTTGCTCGACCAGTGGGAGATATGGGGATACGATTACGGCTCGGACGGCCTGGTGGATGTTGATCTTCCGGCTATGGGTGCTACTCCCTGCCGCAAAGATGTTTTTGTCGAAGTAGACTACATGGCCGAGTATAACCAGTATGGTACCATAGATGGTACCCATAACCACCGGCCCAGCAATGAAGCGATGCAGCGGGTTGTCCATGCCTTTGCCAGGGCCCCGGTGCAAAATCCTGATGGCTCAACCGGCATCAGGCTTCACATTGACAATGGCCCTGACTCACTCATGAACCCCCAGACTTTTGAGGATTGGGGAGATCGAAGTGAAGCTAATCCAATTCCTCACCGCGACGATTTTGTTCCTCGTCATAAGATTATGGATCCTGGTGAGGTGATGGTATGGGCACGCAGGGCAGGCAATTTTCGCCCAGAACGCGAGCGTATCTTCCACTATGCGCTCTTCATCCACGAGATTGGTGGGGAAGTCGCCCCCGGAAAAACTGGTGTATCCTTTAACTTCGATGAACCAGTGCATAACGGAGCTGACACGTTTCTTGTGGCACTGGGCAGTTATGATGGCGGTAGAGGCGATGTGTCGATGCAAGCCGGCACATTTATGCACGAACTTGGCCATAACCTTGGATTAACGCATGGTGGCTTTGAGGGCAATAATGCGGAACATGAACCGAATCACTTCAGTGTGATGAGCTATCTTTACCAGGATGGTCTGGTCGTTGATGGCAAGGGTGGCTATCTCGATTACTCGCGTTTTGCTGACGTGCCCGATCTTAGCGAATTTGCACTTGATGAGCGGAACGGCCTGGGGGTTACAGGGTTGCTCTCGCGTTATGGTGTCCGGTTCTACTGCAACCGGTGGTTGCATAACGCAACGCGCGAGGAGGCCCACAGCATCAATGGCCCGATCAACTGGGATTGTTTTGGCGGCTCGAACGCAGTCGTTCAGAGTGATATCAATAAGAATGGGTCGAATACGGATCGCTTTACCGGTAATTATAATGAGTGGGAGCACCTGATCTTCAATGGAGGTTGTATTGGTGAGCCAGAGCCGGATAGCTACTGGTGCAGCAGCAATGCACCAGCCAGTAGTACTATGCTGATGGCACGTCACGCATTTGCTGAGCCGGTCGAATCAAGCCTTGAAGATCTTGATCGATCAAATTTTTCCTATAGTGTCACTATTGAAGGTGGTGGCGATTATATTGTATCCAGTGGCCTGCATAGTACTATCCCGTTTACGGTTACGAACCGTGGCACGCACCAAACCGAGGCCCGGATTGTTGTGGCAGGTGCTGGTGAATGGTTTGATCGGTCCGAATTACCGACAACCGTGACTCTACAACCCGATGCCCACCTATCGTTTACCATCGGGTTGCTTGTACCAGAGGATATCACCGATGGACGGACTTCGGATATAACCGTTTCTATTGTACCGCACGAGTCTCCGCTGATGGGCGATAGTATTGATCTACATGCTCAGATTGGCCCGCTGGCCTGGTTTATGGCAGAGACAGATATCGGTGGTGAACCGTTCCTGATCCATTTCGCAGACTACTCAGTGGGTAGCATTAGCGCCTGGCAGTGGGATTTTGGTGACGGCACAATGTCTACAGAGTCCAGTCCCACTCATCGGTATGCAAGCCCTGGATCCTATAAGGTCACGTTGACAGTGAATGGACTAGATGGGAGTAGCAGCGATCAGAGGCAGATCCAGGTTAGCAATGCACAGATACAGGTCTTCTTGCCCTTGATTCGTGGGTCATCGTCATAATAGACGTTGCAGCAGTTAACCTGCAACAGCAACGACATGGTGCAGGTCAGCGTTTGGGATTATGGTTTCTGTTCCATTGATCGAGATCAATGGTCTGGCCGGTCATTGCCTGGATATGCCCATACGCATCAAGTTAAGAGGACGGTGTGCCGCCCAGTAACGCCCAGGTGCCCGGGGCGGTCTTTCGGCGGGTCGTGTATCGCGTGTTGAAGGCGGCCGGGCTGATTGCCGCTCGGCCGCCCCGGCTGCACGAGTCGGTGGAGCGTCCAGATCCCTTGACCGTGTGGGAGAGATTGTACAGACAATTCCTTTGCCCAGTGCGCCCCAGACGGCAAACAGCAGCACATGATTGTGGAGGGCAGTTCAACCCTGAAGAGGGTTCGAAGGCAGAATTGATACGCACAGCAGCTCCGGGAGCACAAGGCTCCTGAGGCTGCTGTGTGGTGCAGGTGGGTTAGCGCCGGATCATCGGTAGGAATAGGTTGTGCCGACTGCTACCGAAGAGCGCAAATTCGGTCAGGTGACAGATCGCGACGCGCACCTGGTTCGCTACCGGATCGTAATGGTACTGCGAGGATGGAGTACACGAACTCGCTGCATCGATCCAGTCCTCGCCGGAACGGTAGAAGAGCCGCAGTTGCGTTTCGGATTGCCCTACAACCGCTTCGTCGGAGTAGCTCAGGGTCAGCGTAATCGGTTGGCTGAAGGCGAAGTCTGGCAGGGGTTGGCCGGCCCGATACGCGTCGAGCGTGAAGGCCAACCCGGCGAAGTTCTGGCCCTGGGATGGTTCGGGTGCCAGCACGGGACTCAGGATCAACGTGGTTGGCTCGCTCACCGCTCCAGGGCCGAGTTCTGCTTCGATCTGACCCTGGCTGCTTTGGTGATTGAGCGTGCCACCTAACGTCGGGCTCACCGTCGCTTGCACCCCACCCTGAGCCATAAGCGCACTGATTGCCCAGAGTCCTTGAGCGGGAAGGTTCGGATGATCAGCGGAACCGTAGCCAACGATAAGCCAGTGAGGCCCCACATGGAGTGGTAGGTCAAACTCATAGAATGGAACGCCCAGTTCCTGGGTGCCAGCAACGGTACCATCGCTTATGAAGAGCCGGTCACGCTCACTTTCGGTGTAGGTATCGCCGGTATGCCACGAGACAAACAAGGCGGCCGAGCCGGTCGAGAGCAAGCTACCCTGGCCGGTTGAGGAATGGCAGTCTCTGCCCAATTTCATGTGCTTGATCAAATAGGTTCCAGCATTTGTCCCATCGCTACGAGCCAGCCCACAGTGTTCCATAGTCAGCATAAAGAGCGTCCCGTTAGCTTCGACCATGCTCATAATGTACGACAAGGGAGGATTAGCAATAAGGCGGGTCAAGCTGGTTGCCGTCTGATCTGTAACAAAAACGGAGAAGCCTCCGAGGATAAAGAGTTGCGTCCCAATGGGTGTCATGGTCTTAACCGAGCCACCGACCGTGCCAAGGCTGACCGTACCAACCGCTGTGCCATCGCTGCGATAGATCTGGCTATCGAAACCATCATAGATCCCA